>Ga0209652_1003129_pt1 | contig 12361 bp, 6 predicted proteins | sample SaaInl74LU_5_DNA_FD_184641 | JGI IMG/M metagenome (GOLD analysis project Ga0209652, IMG submission 184641) | Marine microbial communities from expanding oxygen minimum zones in the Saanich Inlet - ESP_74LU_5_DNA (SPAdes) (version 2) | ecosystem: Environmental > Aquatic > Marine > Intertidal zone ...
TCACCTCTTCCACCGCCGCAGCATAATCCATTTAACTTGTCATACACCGTGAACATATATCTACCCTTTGGGACACATATTTTATCAGTGTACTTAGCGGAGTTGTCCATCTCAGTACGCTCCAAATACGTCACTGGTTCGGTGCTATTATCTTCAGGGTGCGAGATCAAGCGATAGCTTGTTTCATCTTCCTTGGCATACTGATCTGTGATGATATTCACTTCGATTGGAACTAGTTTAGGATCATCGCATGGTTCGTAATCGAATTGGACCATCGTAGGTATGGTAGTTGGAGTGGTTGTCGTGGGGGGTGATGTAGTGGACATACTGAGCGACATGCTGCGACCAGTGGACTCGGTTAAATCATCAGCGATGAGTTCACGCGGAACTCCTATGAAGGGATCAAAGTTATCAGTGTCCCTTGTGGAGCCTCCTCTCAGACGGGCGGTGCTATCCGAAGAAGAGTGTCGACTCTGTGTCCGCTTCCGGATTGGCGGCGATGCATCCTCGGCGTCGGTAGCAGCAGCGCTGCAAAACACTTGGGGAAGGAGAACAAGGAGCAGTTGACGGGCGAACAACATCATGTTGGTTGGTGGTGTGTGGAGTTTATGAGCTCGACACACTTCTTCCTCTCATACTCCGATGATTATTCATGGACCGGCTTCGCAGGAATGATACGTATGCACTATGCACAGTTTACAGGCGACAGTGAGAATTGGATGGGGCTCAGAGCATCTTGGAATTGGAATTTTTTTGCTCAGCCTTTTAGGCGGGCTGGGTGTCTTGGCAGAGGGTGGGTTGTCATCGCTTCTCATTAGCTCGTGGATGCTTGCGTAGAGCAAACTCTCGAATGCAACCGTGGGCAGGCTCGATTTACAGGTGACAGATGAGAATTGAACGGGTTTCAGAGCATCTTGGGAATTGGAATCTTTTGCTCAGCCCTTTGGGTGCTTGTGGCGGGTGGGTGGTCATCGGCTTCATTGCGTAGCCTCACGGTTACTTGTGTAGGGCAAACTCTCAATTGCAACCGTGGGCAAGTCGGAGAAAAGTGGCACAAATTGTGTTGGCGCCATAAAATTCCGCGACGGCTGCTGGGGGGAGAGTTTTGATCTGAGTTTAGAGATATTATTCTGAGGGGTACATTGGTGCGTTAGATAATCACATGCTCTTGTACAGGTAGGGGTACTTACCCATTCCTTCATAATTGGCAATCTGGGTGACCCACTAGATAAGGAACTCCTCCCCACTCACCGCTCACACACTCCATCACCTATCACCTACTTATCTCCTACTTTTCACCATCATACAACGCTGAGCTCAGAGATTAGAGAGAGAGAGAGAGTAGGCGTCAATACCACTAATTCTACCAACAATGAGCTGCTTCAAAGGAAGAATCATCTGCTTCTTGTTTGCTTTATTTGGCTTTCTTTCACAAGAATGTAATTCATTTGGCCTATCGTCGAGAGACACAAAGTCATCTCGATACGCACCCATCAAAGAAGAAACTAATGATCCACTCCGCCGACAAATTGTCTCTTCCATACCCTTTCTTGCACTCGGTCTACCGGCAAATGCAGCCGAGACACCAGCAGAGGCAATTAGGCTCATCTCGTCAAAGACTATTCCTGGTTTGGGACCACCAGATGTCTATTATCCTGCATACTTTGTTGGAAAATGGAAGACTACAAAAGTCATCTCTTCATCTGACGATCCTTTCTTTAAAGATTTGGAAAATCTAGGTGTTAAACTACCAATTCAAGTTACATCCGAAAGTAGATTTGTACCATATGATGCTGGAAAAGATTTCCAACAGATTGATGATGCAAATCCAAACAATGCACCAGCTGTTGCTGATAGATCCTTCAACGAAAAATCTTATTATACAGCACTATCTCAGGAAATAGATCGTTTGTACTCATCATCTAAATCTATGCCATCTATTCAATCAATCAATTGGACACCAACCAATCCCAACGTACTATCGATGGAGTATTCTGATGGAAGTTCAAAGGAAGTAAAAGTAACAAAGCGATCATCAGATGTGAGCAATGATGGCAGCAATCTATTCAGTAGTGAGTTTCGTAGAATCACGGCAGTTCCATCATCTCCTTCAGGTATTGCGGGAGGTATTCCGTCCGTGTACAAAAGTCGCGTATTAACAAAATGGAGACAAGGCAATAGTAATGACGTGATAGAGGGTATCGAGATATTATACAATGAAGCGGGCGTATTGGGGGATAAAAGTACAGACCCACTTCAGCTGGGTATTGGGGGAGGCGGCGCTATATCATCGCTTTATGGAGGGGATAGTAAAGATTTGGCAGATTGGAGAAGTACCAAGACAAAGATTTTGATGGAGAGGATGTAAACAGTTTGAAAGTGCTGACAGTAGGCCAGTGATAGTTCAATTAACTAAAACAAGTCTTCAACAGAGGCTTGCTTGCTCCATCATAATCTAGATACAAGAATCAAGTATTGAAGAACAATACTTACTTAGCTCTCTCTGTCTCTCCAGCGAATGTTATTCACGATGCCAGCGAACTCCAACCCGTACATTGTAACCAAAGCAAGGTACTTAGGGTTAGTTCGGTCCATTAGGGTTCACCTTTCTTGTCGATGGCGCCAACAACTTCTTGTCGAACTTCCCTGTGGCATGAAAAGATGGTAGAAATGATTGCGGAACATTCCCAAAAGTGCCTCATACTCGCAAGCAACAAGATTCCGGAGCCAATGTGAACAAGGATGCGCCGACTCCATTCAGTCCTTACCACAGATGCCATCCTCCAGTAATAATTGAACGTGAGGTGGCGGCTTAAAACCCATGAATATTTTGCTCAACTCCAACTACACCTACCACACAAACACCACCAAGCCATTCATGATGTTGTTCACCCGTCAACTGCTCCTCGTTCTCCTCCTCCAATCGTTCTGTACCGCTGCTGGTACCGACGATGCATCACCGCCAATCCGGAAGCGGACGCAACATCGACACTCTTCTTCAAATAGCTCCACTCATTTGAGAGGAGGCTCCACAAGGGACACTGATAACTTTGATCCCTTCATAGGAGTTCCGCGTGAACTCAGCGCTGATTCGTTGCCGATGCACAAGTCTACTGATCGTAACATGTCGCTCAGTATGCCTACAACATCTGCACCATCTCTAACACCAACTACAATTACAACTACCGCTCTTGTCTTTATTGGTGAGACTGAATTGCCTGTGACGTCTTCACCAACTACGACACCTCCAACGCCGAAGCCAACGCTCATCTCAACTTCAGTAATGACAACAGTAATGACAATGGAAGAAGGAGCGTTTCATGTCGGTGATGGAATAGAGGTGGAGCCTGCAACGGAGATGCCTGTGTCATCTCGGAAGCCAACCCTTCTCCCAACGTCCGTCTTAATATAGCATAATGAGATCCATTGCAATTGCTCATTGAGATTGGACACGAAATGATATCATGGTTGATGATTATTAAAAGGAAGAGATAGTGATAGGAAGAGATGATTGGGAGCAAGCGATGAAGAAAGCGACAAATTCGGCGGCCAGGATGGAATAGGATGATTATTAGAGTGGCATTGAAACTACAATAACGATGAAGTAGGAAGTACGCAGCAAAGGAACGTAGGTAAAGCGGATATGCACATAATGTAGAATTACGATAAATGATGTGATAGAAATGAATGTCTGTATGTTATTTCTTTTCGGTATTTTCGTCACCCAGAGTTGCTTGTTGCTGCTTGCAACTCAGTTCCGTTTCGACATGGATTGGATCCTCCCAGATCGATGCAAATATGAAGACTAACATTTCTATGTCCTATACGATGATGTTCCATGTTTAGATCGATTCGGGCGAAGATTTTGAAAGAAGCCATGCAAAGGCCTCGTCTTGCAAAAAAAGCAGATTTCAATTCCTGGCAAGAATTCACCGCTCAGAAGAGTTCCCTATCACGAACGACTCCCTCACTAAAGCGAAAAGATGGTTCTTTCTCAAGAAGATATCGACAACTGCAGAGAAGCATTCCTAGCATTCGACAAGGACCGAAGTGGAACAATCGATGTGTGGGAGCTTCGACAGGTCCTCGAAGCAATGGGACAAGCCCCGACCGAAGATGAATTGTTCCACATGATAAGTGAAGTCGATGAAAACATGAGTGGAAGCATTGATTTCGGAGAATTCGTCAAGGTTGTTGAAAGTCAAAAGAAACGAGCTGAGAACTTTGACGATGAGAATGATATGATTGATGCGTATGTTGCGTGTGGAGGTCAGCCGGACAAGAGTGGACATGTGCGAAGGGAAACAATGATACAGATTATCAAGTATGATTTCGGACTAACTTGTGATATTGAGGATCTTATCAATAAGATTGATAGTGATGGATCCGGAGAAATTGAGTTCGATGAGTTTTCACTCATGTTGAATCGATAACATTTCAAGCTGAAGATTATACTGTTAAGATAAGCTGAAGATTATACTACTTATTATCGTAGTATCTTAACTTCATTCTATCTCTCTGGATCTCTGAATAAGATGATGCGCACAGTAGTCCCTTGCAACTTGGATGGACCACCTTTCTCAAGCAACTCAATCCTTCCACCCATTTGGTTGAGCCAAAATTTTGCCACTGACAATCCCAGCCCGCTTCCCTTCACTTCATCTCGCACTTCACTACTTCGAAAACCTCTTTCAAAGACACTTTCTCTCTCTCCTTCGGGTATACCAGGACCATTATCTTCCACCCAAATGGTGCACCCCGCTCCAAGCGGAGGTTCATTTGCAGTGATGGAAACTTTGACCTGAGGTATCCTTGGCCGTCCAGGACCTCTTCTTCTCCGACGTACATACTTGATTGCATTGTCTAGAATATTCGACACAGCCTCTTGAAGTTGCTTCGAAGATATGAGACACGCTGGTAACTCGGCATCTGGTTCAAAGCCCACGGCATCGAAATTGATTCCCTTTTCTCTTGACACCATTTGTGATGCATAGACTGTGGACCCTAGCACATCCTGAGGAAAGGCTAGCTCCATTTGAAAATCGCCAAGGACTGGTGATGATTGTACTGACTCCAAGGCAGCAGAGGTAGATGTTGTTGTTGTTGTTGTAGATGCTTGATCGCCATAACTGCTACCATTCGGAAGTAAAAATGATGACCTCAACACCACACCAGTCGTAGGCACAAACTTTTGTTTCACATCTCCTCTCAATAGATAAGGAGAATTAACCAGCATATCCATCGGTTCAATCAAATCTACAACACGTTCGCCTTGAGCAGCCATGTTCTCTGCAAGTTTGAACAATTGTCGTTGTCTCCGCATCGTTGGTCCTCCTCCTCCTCCTCCTGTCGAAGAAGTCACTCCACCACCACCACTACCATACGACATTGCACTATTCTCTTCTGCCAATTGTCGTTGCAACAACTTACCAAATGTTCGTAATGCCTGCAAAGGAGACTTCACCTGATGCAACGAATCAGCCATGGCAACCTGGAACTGTTCGGATGATATTTGAGAGGAGACGCGTTCCTTATCCATTGATAATGCTAATGCAAGTGACCTGGCAGCACGTGATACTTGAAGTTTGTCATTGGATGACCACTTCCATTGATTGGATTTGCCATCGCGACCTTTGTTGGGCCATATCATTAGAACACCTAGTGTTTCTAATCCACTGAAGAGTGTTACTGATAATGGTGATACAACATTGTTATCATCACTTGTATTTGCTGTTGATGACGAGGCCAAAACTGATCCAGAAGGTATCTCTTCTACAACACTAACACCAATCTTGCTATCTGGTGAAGCTGTGGTAAACATCATATCTCGTTGTTGAGACGACGATGACTTATGTTGTTCATTATCCGTATTAATATTGCTATTCTCATCCTCCTCTTCATCAGGCGGAGAAGAACTAACAAATGGATACGTAGGTATCAAATCCTTCGCCTTGAAGAATCCCGGTAATCCCAAAATTGCCATGGAGGGTATGACTGGAGGTTGATGTATCCCACTATTTGACGAATCACTTGCGATAAAGACACGTTCGGAGGATGGATTGGGGTAGGTTACCGCTGGTACGAATTCTAATTGACCAGTGTTGCTATTTTCTTTGGGGAGGTAGAGTGCCATGGAACTTATTTTGGTTGTTCCTGCTTTGATGGTGTTGGTATTGTTGGATGTTGTAGTTGATGATGTATCATCGACAATGTTGTGAACTAATGAATTGGATAATAACTCAAATTGAGCTTGTGCCAGATTCGAAAAGAGAGAAGACGGCATGGTCGGAAAAGGAGATGCTCTTGACTCTAAGTATCGCTTCATCATTGGATTGTTGTCATCATTGTCGTCGTCGTCTTTTTCTTCACTATTGGTATCAAAGAGAGTCATGTCATTGAGAAGTGCTGTATTTGTTTCATTGTAGCATGGGACAATGTAATAGTGCTTTCGTCGCCTTCGTCGTCTCGTCTTTGATTTTCGTGTGCTGATGCTAGGCATTTTAGATGATTGCAATTGCGTAGCCGTAGGATGGTGTTGGCAAAGATTGCAAAATGTAAATGATGACACAAGATATGACATCAGAGCTGCGACTAGCATTGCCAGACTTCTTCTTCGACTTGTCATGATGAGGCAGGCGGATTTGACGTCGGCTAGTTGTTGGTGCTGCTATGCTATCTTCTTATATGCGACAAGAGCCCACTGCTGTTTGATAGGAGTATCCAATATTATGATAGCGACAACAGCATTGATTGATTGATTGGTGCAGCAAGATTTGGATTTTCATCTCAAAAAATGAAAAATGGCAAAAGAGTTCTCGATCGAGCTTTTGTACTGTTCCGACGTAGCAATACAACATATTAATTCCGTCAGTTGGATTTCTACGTGAGCATTCCAACCTCCTCATCCCCATCACCACAAACGCACTAACCACACATCATCACAATGGCGGCGTACTCCATGCTATCAGTGCAAATGGCTCTCTTCCTCGCACTAAGCTGCACGTCAATAACTCACAAAGCAGCTTCATTCACATTCAATAGAGGAATTACCTCCTTGGCGACAACAAGAGTAGCGGCAAAAAAAACAGCACGATATGCTGTAACGAAGGAAGCTGTAGAGATTTGGCGACAAAAGGCTGGGTTTGGAACTGTCCAAGTAAAAGACAGCAACAGCGATACTACTTCCAACAACAATAAAGCTTCTACTACTCTGATTACAGCTGCTACCGCCGCCGCAGACATTGCAAATGAAGAGCATCAAACCAAAGTAGCACAAGCAGTACAAAGTGATAATGACAACATCAATAACAGCAGCAGCGAAGAAGAAGAAGAGGAAGAAAGGTACATGCCACCATGGTCACTCGCAACCCAACGCGCACCCTCCTCCAAAGCCTTCTCTCGCTTCCGTCAACACGTCAATCCTCTCTCCCGACGATTTCAAATGCCAACTGACCTCCCCGAAAATTGGCCCTACAGTGATTTTACAAATGTCAACTTGCCATTATATCTAGATATTGGATGTGGTAAGGGTGGATTCCTCCTAGAATTGGTAGGACGACGTCATGGGAATGACGGCTATCCAGATGGGACAGATACGTACATGAATAATACTAGGTTGTTCACAGATACAACTGATGAATGGCTTCCGTCGAAAATGAACTACTTAGGGCTTGAGATTCGACCAGGTGTAAGTCAATATGCACAAAACCGTGTCGAAAAACGGGGGTTGAGTGGAAAGATATCATTCGTTGGATGCAATGCCAATGTTGATTTGGATCGACTTTTATCCTTGTACACTGAGTCGGCAGAGACGGAAGTTGTTGATGATGGTGCTATTGGTGATGGTGGAAGCAATAATGAATTGAAGTTTGTGTCGATTCAATTTCCGGATCCTCACTTTAAGAAGTCACATACGAAGCGTCGAGTTGTGACTCCTGCCTTGGTGACTACGTTGGCAAAGTTTATGAATCAGGGTGGAGTGGTGTTTTTACAGAGTGATATTAAGGAAGCTCTTGAGGCAATGCGTGAGAAGTTTGTTGAGGATGATGGCTTGGTTTATTTTGATGAACATTGTGATGATGATGATTGCAAGATTGATGATGGCACAGAAGAAGAATATGGACTTGCCAATCCTCTTGGCATCCCTACAGAGAGAGAAGTGTCAGTGTTGAATCAGGATTTACCTATTTACAGGACATTATTCCTTCGAAATGATGTCTCCTATCCGTCGAAATCTTCCGACCTAGCTCGAAACCTGTAAAAACATATCATTGCCAAATAAAGTCTTACTCTTTACACGACGTTTTCCTTACTTCTGTTCCTCAGGCCACCGCTTGGAGGCGCTTGACTTATGTCAGATGCCTTCTTTTTTGCCCCTCCTGGATGAGTCCGACCTTTTCTCACGCGTCTCTTACCAGGCTTCTTTCCCTTTAATCTAGAGAATACAGATCGACGCCTTTTGCCATCAGTACAATATTGTTTCAGGAACTTCTTTCGAATTGTATCCAACAAGAGGACTGTGGATGAAAGGCATATAATCAACATCAAATCATTAAATGACAGTGCCTCTGTCTGAAACACTTCCTGGAGAGGAGGGAAGTAAATGACACAAAACTGTCCAGCTACGGAAAACAACATTGCCCATAGGAACGAAGGATTGCTAAAGGGTGAGATCTCATAGAAGCACTTGTCGGATGATCGACAGGCGTATGCATTAAAGAGATCGCAGTTGACAAACGTCATGAATGTCATGGTCGTATCTCTGCGAGTGACGTGTCCATCATCGAGCTCCACAGAGAATACCCAGAGCGTTAATGTCATGATGAGCGCTGCGCTGCTGACTGCTCGAATCAACAGAGCACGAGTTACGATAGGATCTGTAACTTTTCTTGGCGCTGCACGTAAAACTCTCTCGTCCACCGGTTCTACCCCCAAGGACTGTGCTGGTGGACCGTCCATGATGATATTAATCCAAAGAATTTGCATCGCATTGAGTGGCGAAGGCATTCTGAATGCAGTTGCTACAGATTCCATTGCTAGAGCAGCAAATGATGTGGATAATTGGAAGGACAAGAAATTGCGTATATTGAAGAAGATACCCTTGCCCTCAGCTATTGCATGTGTGATTGTTGTGAAGTTATCGTCAGCTAAGACCATATCTGCTGCTTCCTTGGCAACATCTGTCCCTCCTTTGCCCATTGCAATACCAATGTCGGCGGCCTTGAGCGCTGTTGCGTCATTAACTCCGTCCCCAGTCATGGCAACGACTTCGCCACGCTTTTGAAGTGCTCTCACCAATGCTAACTTGTGTCTTGGTGCAACTCTGTAGAAAACTTTGACTCCAATTATACTGTCAGGCAAGTTATGAGCCCCAATAGCGTCTAGCTCACTACCACTGAGTGCATGCTGTCCATATTCAATGTCGTATGTAGATGAAGTAGAAGAACTTAGATCAAGAAATTCATCCTCCGTCCCTGAATCTTCAAAGGAACCACGTTTCTTGCTGATGACTGCAGGTCGGCCATTATCAGACGAGCTGTCGTCATTGACAGACTTAGTTCCGCCGAGGATACCACAACGCTTTGCAATTGCAATGGCTGTTTCTCGGCTATCACCCGTCACCATGATCACTTTCACGCCACCTTTCTCCAAGTGGGCGACACTCTCCACCACGCCCTCTCGTGGAGGGTCCTCAAGTCCGACTATACCAGCAAATGTTAAATTTTCTAGCGATGGACCATACGCCATGGCAAGCACACGAAGGCCACACCCTGCCATTTTTCTCGATTCAGCTAGTGCACGTGCCTTTCCCGATTCAGTCAATGGAACGGCCGATCCATCGTGTGCAGTGTGTGTTTGGCATTCACCAAGTATGCTCTCCGGCATGCCCTTTACAAAGTAAAGTGATCCATCAGTGGATATTGGAGCATCTCCATTGAGATGATGATACCGACGAGCTGAAAGTGAAAACGCTGTACAAGTATGAGCACCGCCAACTGGTCTGCATTTCACTTCCATTCGCTTCCGGTCAGAACTGAAAGGGATCTCTTGCAAACGGTGATAGTTCGGACGTGGGTCGGAAATGTTTGCCTTTTCAGATCCCACAAGTAACGCAATTTCAGTGGGCTGGCCCATATGAACGCCGTCATCGCTGTTGGTGACACTCGCATTGTTGCAAATACTGGCAGTCCCAAATAGTGCGGAGAGGGCATTAAATTCAGGGCACTTTTCTGTAACTTCAATTGACTTTCTGTTTCCCTGATCCGGTGACGATTGATTATCATCTCCCCTCATCAACTGCTCGTCACTTGACAAACTTCTCATCAAATACCCTCCACTCTTTTTTCTATCATACCCTACTCCAGTCAAACCAAAACTCAACGATGGGAACGCCAAACAGAACATACTTCGTGCAGTCATTTCATTCTGAGTCAAAGTGCCAGTCTTATCCGAAGCAATTACAGTAGCACAACCAAGCGTTTCAACCGCAGACAGCTTCTTTACAATTGCAGCATGACGAGACATCCGTAGCACACCCAATGCCAATGTCACAGTTACACATATTGGTAATCCCTCCGGAATAGCCGCTACAGCCAAACTAACTGCCACCGTGACCGTTTCCAAAAACGGACGTCCCAGTAACCATCCTACCAATGCCATGACTGCAATTCCTGCACTACTAGCAAGTGCCAACAATCGTCCCAACTCATCAATCTTGATTTGCAACGGTGATTTACGTGCCTCCACCTCCTTTAATTCCTTGGCAACCTTACCAAACTCCGTCCGTTCCCCTACTGCCACAACCAATCCACGTCCCCTCCCCGCTACCACAAGTGTCCCCATAAACACAATATTCGTTTGCTCCGTCAACGGTATCGGATGTCCACCATGATGCATATTAGCCCCCCCAGTAGTAACCGCCAACGCCATCCCCGTCTTATTCACCGGAGAATTTTCCCCCGTCAAAGAACTCTCATTCACCTGCACCTCCACCCCATCAATCAATCGGACATCCGCCGGAACTCGATCACCAGTACTCAACACAACTAAATCCCCCACTACCAAGTCCACCGCTGGGAAGTGATCCATTGCCCTCCCATCTCTTACCACTGTACAAGTGTGTGGGACCAAATCACCCAATTTTTCCAATGCCTTTTCTGATCTGTATTCTTGTATTGCTGCTACTAACGATACAATTGTCAGTGCTAATGCGATGGATATGGCATCTGCTTGATTCCCCAGAAAGAGGGAAATGCCCGCAGAGAAGAGCAGCATGATGATGAGCGGTTCTTTGAGTTGATCGGTAAAGGCGGATAGGATTGGAAGGAGTATTTCGGACATTTGTTTGGTGAATTGTTTGATTGGTGATGTCGCCGACTGTGGATTGTTGGGGTCATCGTCGTGACTGTGATCTCCGTGGAGGGAGTTGGAACCAAAGGTATGACGTAAGGTCCGTATGTCCATTGTGGCTCGTCCTCGAGTGAGTAATGAGGAGTTGTCTGCTTGTGACGACTCGTTTCGTGAAGAGATGAGTGGATCGTAGTCAGTGATGGTAGAACTGATTGAGAATGAGGACGAGCCAGAGGAGAGCACGCCCAGTCGACGGGCTGCTTCTTCGGGCTGCCATGAACATTCTTCTGATCGGCTGTATGGATAGTTGTTGCTGATGCTCATGTTGTTGTTGAGTTGTCTAATCTGCCTTGTGACAATTTATGGTCTTTTTTGTACTCTCTTCCTCAGAGTGTCAAAACGATCAGATTAACGTAGATGAGAACAGACTAATATTATAGCTGCAAGTGCAAATGATCTACGAGAGTTGTACTGTTTAAGTGTATATCCACCTGCTCTTTTGGTTTAGAGATGTGAGCTTGCTATAAATGCAGGGCTGGTGATACTTAGCAGGCGAAAGCGCATTTTTCGCTCAGCTAAAATGACCGCGGGCGCGGGTCTCTCTTGTTCTATTTATCGTTGTGACACCCATGACGTCATCATCACATCATCAGATCCTCCGAAGATCTAAAATCACGAGCCCGCCACATCGATTTTACCATGGCAGATAATGGTGCTGCCGCCCCAACGAACTCCTAGTTGGCAAATATGAGTCTATTTTCAGCAACAGCAGCCGTTGCCATTATTTTCATCTTTCTTCCATTATTTGCTTCAGGTGAACAATACGAAGATGAACGAGTTACAGAATATCATAAGCGGAAGCACCAATGGCCTCCCGCTCCAAACGAATACGTGCCCAACACCCCAGGCTGGCGATCAAATCACCAGAGGCGCTTCAACCAAACTGCTCTTCTGGAAGATACGGAAGAAGCATATAATGCGTATCTTTGCCTTGTGCATTCAGCGCTAATGT
>Ga0209652_1003131_pt1 | contig 12356 bp, 9 predicted proteins | sample SaaInl74LU_5_DNA_FD_184641 | JGI IMG/M metagenome (GOLD analysis project Ga0209652, IMG submission 184641) | Marine microbial communities from expanding oxygen minimum zones in the Saanich Inlet - ESP_74LU_5_DNA (SPAdes) (version 2) | ecosystem: Environmental > Aquatic > Marine > Intertidal zone ...
CTGATTATTTTACTCCACATCATTATGGAAACCAGCCCCTAATACCCCAAAATGAATTTATCTCAATTGGATCAAACGTGGCTGCAAAATCAATTTGCTGTGAATGCGATTGGTCCTCTGATGATAACGTCTAAACTGACACCATTGTTAAAGGCAAGGAAGGGACGGAACAAATATCTACGCGAGACTGGGTCAAAAGAAAGTGTGGTTGTTAATCTATCTGCTAGAGTAGCATCCATGTCAGATAATACCGGTGGCCTGGCCTGGTATTCTTACCGCATGTCAAAGGCAGCACTTAATCAGGGTGTGCGAGCATCATCGCATGAACTACGACGTCAAGGAACTTGGACTATTGCTCTGTACCCTGGGATGACTGATACAGATATGAGTCAACCATTTCAATCAAAGATGATGAAAGAAAAAGGGCTTGTATTCCCGGTTAGCTTTACTGTTGGTAGGTTGCTTGACGTTGTTGATGCCATGGAAGAGGAGCAATCCGGGGGAATGTACGACTGGGCGGGTCAGTGTATCCCATTTTGATTTTAGCATTTTTGCATCACTACGTTGAATAGCTTGTATAGAAATACCATCGCTAGAGGCTACATAATATGTAGTTAATATCGAATAATAACTTTTGAGTTTCTCAGCTACGCTACACGCTCATTACTTTGCACATCGCCAACTTCGAAACGTGATTGACACTCTCTTGCCACTTCCACAAGGAACTGAATGTTCCCATTCATTCCTAGCTGATCCTTGCAAGATATATTTAGAGCAGTGTTGCGGATACGCTCGTGATATATGAAACGTGTACTCCTCTTCTGGTTGTAGCAAGCCTATGGATCCATATTCAATACTTTTGTCATCTTTGTGGGATATTGGCTTACGCAAGAGCAGCGGCCTTTCCTCTCCAAATGTGTACACGAGCACTTTATCTCCAAAGTTTTTGTGATCTAAATGCCAAGGGATTTCATTATTTGCTTCGTAAACATTAATTATGCATTGTGTATGTGTATAGTGTTCTTCATCATCTCCACCTTCATTTTCCAGAAGAGTTTCTCGGATATAACTTGGAATTGGGATCATTGTCGATTGATCACATAATACTGCATCATCAACTGTGTAATCATACTTGCAGCTGCCAAATTGGGCTATGACACGTCCTTGCATTTGTTCTCCAGTCTCCCATAGTATTGGAACACACATCAACTTTGAGGGCTCATTCGCTGAAGAGGGTAGCATGTTGGAAGATAGCCAGCGCTGAATTACCTCCCATGTTTCATTGGACACGGCATTATGCACCAGATGGAATCCGCTTGGCTGTGCATCTGTGAATTGTGTTGCATCCTGCTCAAAATTTGACATCGTTTATTTGATGTTTCATTCAATTGTCTGTCGCCTTAACCTACAATTCTCATCCTTCCTCGCACCAGCGATTTCAACAATTTGTAGTGTAATGATCACAATACTGCAATACATCGATGGCTTGCTGCGTCCGATCTCTAGAGCTAGCGGGGGGTGTCATCGAAATATAGATTCCAATAAGTTTCGCTAAAGAATTTCGCTTCGGGATGTTCAAGTCACGTGCTTCGTCGATGTCTGATGCGACAAAAAGCACATGCTCGACATCCACAAATCTAAAAATCATTTGGATGTGCTCACTTACTTTGAATTGATCGTATCAATTGCCATTGATTGATGCCATTATCAACGACGACGAGACCACCACTGTTCACAATGAAGTTCTTCCTTGCCGCAGCGCTCCTAGTAGCAACAACCTCCGGCGCCTACGTTGCTCCGACCACCAACTACGATCGCTGCCTCACCCCCTCCGAAGCCGATGACATTGCCACAGCCCTTTCCAATGGCATTGATGTGGACCTTTTCCCAGACAAGGTAAATCCAGATCAATCATCGTACTGGGACATGGAATATCATGGCACGTACAAGATTTTGAAGAACACGCAAGATACCATCAACACGACGTATCTGTTGTATCAATGCGGACTGTCCACCATGCCATTCGATGAGACTGAGCTCGCCCAATTTGACAGTGTCTTTCCCGTTCCATATGAGGGTGGGATAGTCGTCACGGCAACCACTCAAATACCCAATGTTGAGATTCTTGGACGAAGAGATCAGATATCTGCCTTTGCCATTACGGAAAATTTGGTGTCGTCACCCTGTCTTAGCCAAGTTCTCATTCCAGAGGGGAAAGAGAATGGATCTGTTACCATCTTGCCGCTTTATAATGATACGGCTGTTGAGGACTATCTAGCCGCAAATCCTGATAGCTTGATTCTAGGTGGATCATGGGATTCTGCGCCAAAAATGAAAAACAAGGTCGTCATTTCTGATGTAGGTGAAGATCCCCAGAGAGCCATTGACGATGGTGTTGATGTTAATGAAGCGCAGGCAGAGTGGCTGGAGCCTGTGGGAAGTTTATTCAACCAAGAAAAGTTTGCTCATACGTACAACCTTGAAAGGAAGCAAAGGTACGAGTGTCACACGGATAATGCCGGCATTATTGCTGCTGTGGCAGATGATGCACGTCCCAAGGTTCTTTGGGGGTACTTTTCGGACTATTCCTCTGGATTTGATGCGCCTGCGAGCCCGAACTATTATGTTACTTATGCAGAGCATTGTCAAGCTGATTTACTCATCCCAGAGGAAGGTAAGGAAGGAAGCATTGATAGTTGGGGCTATAAATACATGACTGATGAAGAGTGGCTTGAGTTTGGAAGAGATGCAGATGTTTGGATTTACCCATCCGACAACTTTAACAAGTTGCTCAGTCAGAAGAATGAATATCTTCAACAATTCAAGGCTGTCCAAAACGAGCAAGTGTACGACTATCAGATGAGTGGAGGAGAAGGATGGTTTGAGAGGCGTTTGGCTGAGTACGACATTGTCCTTCTCGACATGTGTCAGGTTGTAGGTCGTAACCTGGAGACGTTCCCACCACATCAGAGGATGTGGCTGCGTAATGTTTTCACGGAGAGCCCAAGAACATTGGGAGTGTGCACCGATGTTGATGAACTTTTCGAGCCGCGTCATATGGAATGTGTGCGTAACGATGAAGCAGTGAATACTGATTCAGATGCTCCTGGGATCTCAAGTGAGCAGCCATCATCTGCCAATCAAGTTGGCTTGTCACAGGGTTTCCTTGCAACTATGGTCTTGATGTGGACCGTACGTGCATGAGAGTATTGTATCTATCATTGGAGCGATGCAGATCCTCGGACAATATCAGTTGTCTAGCAATTTAACTCTAATTCTTATAAATATGAACGTTTCTTATTCCCCTACAAATATTATTCCCTGATGAAATCCTTCACCCACCTTTTGTCATGTTTAGAGCTGCCTCGTAACTTCTTCGACAGCTTGTGCAAAGATGGTTGGCAACATGCCGAACAAGCTGCTCGCTTCATCGATAACTTCTCCAGCATCACCATTGAACTCACGGCAGTTGTCAAATACAAGCAGGAAATCTTCATACAATTTTGAGGCGGCGTCAGATCCCTTGCCGTACTTGCCTTTATCAACGTTGGATCTCATCGTGCTAAAATCCATAGGGTTCGAGATCACTTCATAGTACTCTGGCAGTTCAGTTTTGTCAACAGGGACATCAAAAAGATCGAATTGATCAGCTTTGGATATGTTGCTCAATACAATTTGGGCCAGCTGCTTGAATTTGGACGCGAGTTTTGGAGGTAAATACCACGGTCCTCTGCTCGTGTAGTGGTTGCGAGCATCGTCAAATGTGCCGTCCAATTCGGTCTCTTCTGCCTTGAGTTTTTCCACATCAAACGTCTCCTCCATTTCCTCTTCATCACTGGCGAGGCTACGCCTAGCTTTCTTCCTAGCGGGTTCTTCTTTGCTGATCTCATCTGCTGCCTTCTTTTTGCTATCTCCTTCTGAAGGCAGCTTAATTTTGATCCTTGGCTTGGACTTCTGTTCATCCTCGCCCTCTTCGACTCGGCGAATATCTGTGCACTTCCTATGCACACATCGTTTCTTCGGCTGAGCAGTACAATTCTTGCACTTCTTACATGACTTCTTCTTACACCCGCTGCACTCGCCACACGCAACAAGCTTGCCCTTGGGTTTCTCCGGCGTGGCGGCGGCCTTCTTTCCCCTCTTCTTTTCTGCAACCACGTTGATGATGGTACCACTGCAAGGACACGAAGCAAAATTAAACAAGTTAGTGATGACATGACAGTTACAAACAAAATATTCTCATCAACTATGCAACGTACTCTTCACTAATGAATAGATTGTTTTTCAAGGCAGCCTCCTTCAAGAGTTTTGGACGCATCAAAGTCTGGTGCATAGCATCTTTGACAATTTCAGAGTCTGGAGCATTAAATTTCCGACAATTGTCCACAACCAATGCAAAATCTTTCTGCATTTGTTGGGCTGATCGATATTCATCATTTTCGAGTTTCTGCTTCATGGTGCCATAATCCATTGGATTTTTGATGAGCTCGTAGTATTCAGGGAACTCGTCCCGAGGCACAGGCACAGAAAATATTCCCAGCCCCTCCTGATCAATTTTGATACTCTCGTCAATAAGTGTACCAAGCACTTTATTGACAGCCATTCGAGGAAAGACAGGCCACGGCATACTTGCAGCTTTAACCTGACTCTTCCCTGCGCCCCATGCTCTCCTTTGCTTGACCTCCAACAAACTGATTGTTTTAGTAGTGTCTCCTTCGTCAACATCCGACCATTCACCCTCATCATCAGAATGGAGCAAGAAGCCATCTTCGTCAACCAATCCTCTGGTGCTTCTTCTCTTTCTCTTCTTCTCGACATCTTCATCCTCCTCGTCGTCATCATCACTATCAATAGCAGCTTCCTTCTTCTTACCACCACGCCTTCTCTTCTTCTTGCTGCTAACAATTAATAGTTCCTTCCTGATCGACTCTCCAGGAACAATTGCTTCGACGTGGGCATCAGCCCCGATGTTGGATGTTCGACATTTACGACGCCTATCACCCTCCAATCGACTCAAGAGCCTTTGGGCAGTTTTCCTTTGCTCATCATTGAACATGTTTTGCTTTACTGTAATAGTGAGTAAGAGCTTCTGACATGATGCCTTTTCCGATGAAGGAAGCGTTTCCATGCTGTCTTGCTCAAAAATGTCTTCCATAACACCTTTCAAGTCATTCATAAACTCTCTCAACTTCTTCTGATTTCCCCTACTGAGACCCCTCTTACTCTTGCCATTCTTCGCCTTTCGACCCGGAGCAAGTTTCTCCATTTCAGCTTCGATTTCAGAGATCCTGTTCAAAAGACTGTACAAACGAGAAGCAATCAAAGGGATGAGATTTTGAAGGATTCAATTGAATGACGATTAAATCAAAGATGCAAACATCTCTACTTACATATCTGGTGTGACGAAGTCTGGCATAACCTTTTGCCAGAAAAGAGGATCATCGACGTCAAGGCCGGCTGTTTCTTTGTCCGAAGCAAATTTACTCTTCGTCACATTCATACCCTTCTTGTTCAGCCAGGATGCGGTCTTCGCACCTTCCACAACTCGCGTTCTTGTCCTAGTCTCAAGAATGTTCTCGATGTTATCGGCAACAAACTCATTACCCATTTCATCATCCTCTTCCAGTAAGGCATATGCACCTTTCTTAAGCAGTTGTTCCATTTCTTTTGACGTAGGCTTGTCGTCCTCGTTATCCTGGCCAAACGTTCCCAACACAGCCTGCTCCAGACCAAGCTTCTTCGATGCTCGGTCGAACATTTCCTGTTCGAAGGACCTACTTGTGACGAGACGGTAGATCCTGACATCTTTCGTCTGACCAATTCTGTGACAACGGGCTTGTGCTTGTACATCATTTTGAGGATTCCAGTCAGAATCGAAGATGATACAAATATCAGCAGCAGTCAAGTTGATTCCAACACCTCCTGCACGAGTCGACAGGAGGAAGACGAAGCTATCATCTTCAGTTTCGAACCTATCAATTGCCTTTTGACGCTCATTACCACGCACTCTGCCATCAAGACGTTCGTAGTTGAAGTCACGGAACTCACAATAATCACTGATGAGGTCAAGCATCTTGACAAATTGGCTGAAGATCAACACTTTATGCCCCTCCTGGCGAAGCTTGGGTAGCAACTTATCAAGAAGAACCATCTTTCCACTAGAGAGGACATAGCCATACTCGTTGAGAAGATCATGCTGCTCTTCCGGTGATTTATTGTCGAACTCTCCATTTGTTCGAAGTTGCTCATGCCTATTGTCTAATTCTCGTGATTCAACACCATCTAGCAAAAAAGGGTGGTTGCAACATTTCCTCAACTCCATTTGAATATTCATCAGTTTAGGAGCACCTCCCTTGGCAGTTCCCATGCTCAAGAAGGCATGATTGTGCTCGAAAATGGCACGATAATATTGCTTCTGGATACTTGTGAGCTCTACATCAATCACTGTCTCCTCCTTTGCAGGAATGTCTTTCGCGACATCTTCCTTGACTCGGCGAAGCATGAAAGGTGAAATCTTACGCTGCAGTGCCTCAACTTGCTCTCGATTTGCCATATTACCAAAATTCTCCTCGAAGTCGTCAAGATCTCTGAAAAGACCGGGCTCAATAAAGTTGAGAAGGGTCCATAACTCCTGTGTATTATTCTGTAAAGGTGTGCCCGTCATGAGAACCCTGCTCTGAAATCCGTATTTCAACGTCCCCTTTCCACTTATCTCCTTCATGCACTCCAGCAGCTTTCCCTTGACATTACGCAATCGATGAGCCTCATCTACAACAGCCACCCTCCACGGGACATCTCCAATAACGTCGAAATCACCAATGAGTGTATCGTAAGTGGTGACAAGAACATTAAACTTCAAGTAATCTGGTGTATGGGGCCGGTCTTCGTAGTACCACTCATATTCTCGCAAGACATCACGCCAAACACGCTGCCGATCATGGTAGACACAGCACTGCATATCAGTCCATCCCTCAAATTCACGGCGCCAATGCTCAACTGTACTTAGAGGAACCACAACTAAGAAGGGACCGTGAACTTTTTCAACACGATGCAAGTGCTCGAGGTAGGAGACGATCTGGACTGTTTTACCTAATCCCATCTATTTAATGAATTGGATGGAGGCCACAACAAAAGTTAGTCAGTGGGATATGAATAATGATGAAGATTTGGTAGTATTGATAGCACTTACCTCGTCAGCGAGAATGCAGCCTTGTTCTTTGTAATAACAACTAGAAAGCCAGTTGACCCCATCAATCTGGTAATCCCTCAGTCTATTGCCACCCTTGTAAATGTGAGGTTTATTCGAATCGTAGAGTTTGTCGCGGAATTCCAGGTAAGCATCTCTTCCCTTCTTCGAGTCTCTTCCAGTAACCTTTTCGGTTACCTCTGCGTCCTCATCGGCATATCGCCATCGATACCCACCAACTTCATCCCCAACATCTGCGTCGTAGGCCCCGCTGAGAAGAGTTTGAATGGCGTTCAAAGGCAACTGCATCGTCGAAGCAGCGTCAGCTGCATTCACCCAAATACGCACAATCTCATTAGTTGTGGTAGAAACTTGCTCAACTTTGGTGGTTGACTTTCTTTTGGGTTTCGCAGCTTCTATTGCCGCTTCTTCTTCCTTCAACCTTTTCTCCTCTATCGCACGAGCCTCTTCCTCTTTTTTACGTTCCTCCTCTTCCAATTTCTTCTTTATCGCAGCAATCTCTTTCTCGGATGGATGAGGGAAGTTGTCAAAGTCAGCGGCGTCCGGTTCCTCGCCAGTCAACGCCATGGCGATTTGGAGCTGGGCCTTGGATCCGACAATTGAAAAATCTGTCTTTTTAGCAGGAAATGTTTTCAGATTGACTTCTTTGTCTTTTTGAACTCCTTCAGCTGCTTCATCTGTTTGCTTCTCTGGCTTGGATGCAACTTTATTCTCCCTTGTAAAAGCACTATCCACACCATCAACCTGTAGGCAGTTGCAAGGAACATATATGTCATGTGAGAAGAGGTAAAAGTGAGGCACCAGAACAACATCAGAAACATATCTCGTCAACTTACGTAGTATGCGACATTTTCATCGCCTCCTTCGTCACTACTGTACCCTACATCAATATCAAGAAGGCTATACGCAAGGTGACGCGTCGATTCCTGTTTCGTCACAGATTTGTTGACAAGATCTTCAACTTTATCCGATGTCGGTGACTCTGATTTCTTCTCTTCAATTGTTTCGTTCCCTTCATCCGCATCGCTAGCTTCTTCAGACTCGTCACTGCCATTACCTTCCATCACAATGTCTTCGTCGTCTCTGTCAAACTCTACATCGGAAGCAGAAGAATCATCACTACTCTCGTCACTTGAGTCGCCCATTTCTTCGCTTGACGTACTATCATCGTCCCCTTCCTCGGCAAGCAGTGCCATTGATCTTTTGGCCAACAGGCGACGACGATCTTTCTTGCATTCCGTTACAATGTCATCATACAAAAACTTCCCTAGAGTCCCACAGCTGGAAGTGAGCCCATTTTTAGCCAATGAATTACCGGCCGCAAACCTCAGATGTGCGAAAGTAAGGACACCCTTTAAATGAGGGATGACCTGTGAGAATGACTTGCCGACGACGCTCTGTCCATTTACAGCTATTATGATATCTCCATTGTTGCGAACGAGACGTTTGATTTCTGATGGACCTGGTGAACCATCAGACATCCTACGATACCCAAGAAACGCCACACTGCCCTTTACTTCACCAACATTGAGCATCAGCCCGGCCGGCGTTACAGGAATTCTCACATCATACTCCCCTTCCAGAGGTGGTGGGAGAAGTTTGTTGTGAAAGCTGCTGCTAAAGTCGGACGAATTATTCGCCACTTTCCAAACAAGGTCGTCGAGACACAATTTTACTTCTTCAGGAGCGGACTGATCAGAGACGGATGAAGACATCTTCAGGTTGGGTCCACATTCTGCAGCCAGCAGGCAAGGTGTCTCCATACCAAATTTCTGAAATTGAAAAGATCGTGTTTGTGCATACAATTGTGATCGCATTTCGACCAAATCTTCGGGTACACCCTTACCACCAGCGTTCTCGTGAGTCACAGTGACCGCAGAGTTGATCACTTCATGAATTTCTTTCTCGGTGAGGTCGGGCTCTTCCGGTGTCACTCCTTCAAGCCTACGAAACTCTGCAATAGCAGCATCGTCGTTAATGTCCTCTTGCGTTTCCCAAGTGCAATGTTCGTAACCTAGACCAGCCCATTTCACTAGGAACATTTTCTTCTTCACTGGTTTCTTCGGGATGTCACCCATCATTGCCCTTTTCTTTGCTACCTGCTCGGACACTGCAGAAAGAATTGTGACAGAGCGATTCTTTCCAATCTTTGGAGCGCATGAAGGACAATGCCAAGCACCTTTCGGGATTTTCTTCAATTTGGGTTTGAGGCATTTGATGTTGTAATTCGCATCACAGTGATCACAGAGTACTTCACGGGTTTCATCTCCGTCGCATTTACCGTCACATCCACGGCAAGTATTTTCCCACGGCCTTGCAGCTGGATTAGACCAACGCAAATACCGGTCACGGAAGTCGAGGACCCATGCATGATATAATCTCTCAAATAACTTTGACATGTAGTCAGCCACGTGCCAAATAGCTGTTCCGTGAGCATTATAGATCTTACAGTTGTTCCAGACCTGAAGAGGAGCATCAAAAGAGGAGCATCAAACGAGGAGGCAAAGACGGTGAGAAATTCCTGAAAAATAAGCTATTCATAAAACGAAAAAGTTGTCTATGCAAGTCTCACCTTGCGAACATCTCTTGCAAAGACTTCGGGTCCTTGCCAATTCTTTACGCTGGCCAATTTCTCACGCACAGTTCTCAGATCCATGGGAGAGTCCACTACGTCTAAATAGTCATCAAATTCATCTGTATCAACTGGTTCGAGGAATATATCAGCCATTTCGTCTTTGCACAAACGATCCAAGACAGCATAGCAGCGTCGAATTGGTTGCCACACCTCAGTAGGCTTTTGCGCCTTCTCCAAAAGTACCTTCTCCTTTTCAAACTGTGCTGACTCATCGTTTCCCAACATAATGAATGGCAATTGTTGCTCTTCAGTCAATGCATTCCAGGCCTCACCCAACAATGACATAACTTTGGTGTGGCTAGCGTTAGGGTACATTTTCTGGAAGTAGGTTCGATAGAGAGACTGGAAGAATAGGTAGGATGGACGAGGCTTTCTTGGTGGCTCAGTAAGGTATCCATCACGATAGGCATTATCGCAGCCAGGAAATTTAGCATAGTATGGTTCTTCCTTGCTCACTATCTGTTTCAGCTCTTCGTAAGTCATGTTTTCGGGTTCTCGAAGCTCTGCGGTCGCAGTTGAAAGAAAAGAGCAGGCATATGAGTGAATACGTGAATTTAATAGAGTAGAGTGACTCAATCACAATAGACAAATGCTTACCTATGGTCGGCTCCTCCTCTTTTGCCTCTCCTTCGTTTTGGGCTTGGCTGTTTTCCTCCTTCTTCTCCTCTTCTTTGGTAGCTTTGTCATCTCCCTCATCGTCTGAACTTTCCTCTTCCATTTCCTTCTTCCTCTCCTTTTCCCACTTTGCCAATTCCTTATCAGTCATTTCAACCATGACTTCCTGTTCTTCTTCCGCCAAAATTCTTCCTGGTTCAGTAAACGACGGATCAATTGTCGGATCCTCCAAGTCATCTTCAGTTCCCTTCTCAAGCTTCTTGAGGAACCTACGATAGGCTGTCTTGGCTGCAGTGTTCATGGATTCCAAGTCAGCGGCAGTTTTCCACTCTAGGTGGAGATACGAACGTCCTTTATATTTGATGAGATACTCATAATCCATTTCTGTATTCTCATCTTCTTCCTCTTCTTCTTCATTCTTTGATCGAGACTTGCGGGTGCGTGGTGCGTCACTATCATCATCTGAACCATCCCCATCGGCGTGTGCTTGAGTCCGATCTTTGATATCTTCAATAGGACGACGGCCAACAATCATTTCTATCTTGGGTGATCCATCCTCCTCATATTCAGGTTCAAACGTGAACCTTTCTCTAATGGGAAGCTCATATGGATCATAACCACGCTCTGTATACTGTTGCTTCGTTCGTTCAAATGAAATGCCTCCATCGGCAGCAGGGGCTTGGTAACCACCGGTGTTGTTGGCAGTAGTACCAGTAGACTTGCGGGGACGGCTTGCCTTCTTTCTAGAGACTGGCTCTGGCTTCACCTCTTCATCAAAGATGCCATCGTCGTCACTAAACTGCTGTTCAAGACTGTAGTTGATAGCCTTCCTAGTACGTCGTGACCTGCCGCTGGTGACTGTTTCTTGCGACATGATTGCTTAACGTAAAATCGATATGACAGTTGCCTGTGGATATAGATGCAGAGATGAAAGTATTAGTGTGAGAGTCGGCTAAGCATGTTATAATGTTGGTAGCATAAGATGTGCACATGACATCTGAAATATGCCGTTGTTATTAGGGAGAGGGTGCACCTGGTCAAGAATAATATCATCTGGGTGCAGCTTCCCCTGCGGATGTTCTGTGGACTTCGTGTTCGATATATATCGCCCCCCCATCGGTCAAAAGTGCGGCCCGCCGCCTCCGATGCACCAAAAAGCCATAACGCAATAAATAACTGCTGCTGGGTGTACCAATTAATATTTAATAATATCATGTATCAACCCTGCCGAGTTGAGCTGCAGGCGGTTGTTTTTCAATGAATTAATGTTGGCAGGTGGTTGCGACCTCACATGATGATCTCATGCGCGCGCCAAACTTTCATTCCGACCATGGTTTTGAGAGCATGCACACACACCGGCATATTCTCGTCGGGGGCATCTCCTCAAAAAAATAAATGCGATGATCCGGCACCGAGAAAATGGCCAGGTATGGCCGAAGGACTTACTTGTTGCGTTCTTTGATTATTATGATGAAATTATCATCCTCTTCAAAACAAACTGACTTAGGTGTTGCTTTGGGGTGGTTGCTTTTTGCAATGAGTTGTGCCGTGAGTAGGCAACGCTACAACAATCTCATTGTGAAAATCAAAGAGGCTTGCTAGGAAATCTGGTGGGGAATCTGCGTAGGAATTCCTTATCCTGTTTAGGGTCAATTAGTTTAGGGAACAGGAAGCCAAGCTTCGTCACTATGGCATCAATTTTCATTACAATAATGATAAATATTTACCACTACTCAAAGAGAAGCTTGGAATCATAATTCAAATTGATTCAAAATCAAAATCTATCAAAATGCACTCTCTTATTGTGACGCGGCAGCGGCAAGCTTCGGGCTTCGTGGCTGTGGTGGGTTGGATGGATGGAAATGGAGTGAGAGCATGGGTAGGTGATAGGTACTTGGA
>Ga0209652_1003134_pt1 | contig 12345 bp, 25 predicted proteins | sample SaaInl74LU_5_DNA_FD_184641 | JGI IMG/M metagenome (GOLD analysis project Ga0209652, IMG submission 184641) | Marine microbial communities from expanding oxygen minimum zones in the Saanich Inlet - ESP_74LU_5_DNA (SPAdes) (version 2) | ecosystem: Environmental > Aquatic > Marine > Intertidal zone...
CAAAGAATGTGCCCAATGAACCAGATGGTGTAGTAAACTGTGGAATATCTTGTCCTGTAACAGTTAATGAAAATGTTCGATCATTAATCTGTCCATTGGTGCTTGTTGCACGAATTGCAAAAGTTGATGTTACATTTTCAGCAACTTCACTTGGTACACCTTTAACCATTGCTTGTGCTGTTGGCACACCTTCAACAATTCCATTTGTTGTTACTTGTACACCTGCAGGCAATTGTCCGGCAATTAGTGAGTAAGTTACAGCACCGCCATCGGGATCAGTTGCCACAATTGGCTGGTGGAAAAATAGACTCTCGGCTATGGTTCCAAGATTGCCGGCAGGTGTTACCCAGACTGGTTGTGCCATTTAGAGCCTTCCTACTACTACTTCAATCGTTCCGTGAGTTCCGTCAAAATCTTCTAACGCTTTACCAATCACTGTGCCCATTGCTGGGTTAGCTTCGGCTCTTGCTTTACCAGTTTCAGTGGAAACCATCATGTCTCCTTTGCGAACTGGCCCAACAACATGAGTTGGTACTCTGCCTGTTAGTGCAACAGCAACACCTATTGCCTCACTGTTCATTAAATGTGCAGGATTGGTACTAACTACACCTGCTACTCTCGGACTAGCGTCTTCGTTGCTTACTTTTACTTCAGCGTCACCGCCAAACATCAAAACTGTACCCGGTGTATAATCTTTATCACTTGAATACATTTCTGCCAAGTCGGCGTATTGGGCTGATGTTGATGTTGCTGTGATTGTGCCGGCACTAAAGTTACCGCTGCCATCACGTAATACGATTGTGTTAAACGTGTTCGCACTTGCCGCTGCAATAGTTGCACTGTTTGACTGGCTTGTAATATTAGCAGCGGTAATTGAATATGTTCCACTTAGTCTAGCACTTGGTACTGTGCCGCTTGCTAAGTTGCTTGCGTTTAGATTGGTGATCCCGGCGCCTGTGGCTGTAATTGCCCCTGCGCTAAATGCACCACTTCCGTCCCTTAGCACGATCTGGTTAGCAGTGTTTGTACTTGCTGCGGTAATAGTTGCACTGTTTGATTGACTTGTGATGTTAGCCGCAGTGATCGAGTATGTCCCGCTTAGTCTAGCACTTGGTACTGTCCCTGTAGTTAATTGAGTTGCATTTAATGCAGTCAGGCTTGTACCCGAACCAGCTATTGAGTTAAATGTTGCGTCATATGTGCTGTCTAATGAGAAGGTAACACCAGTTAAGTCAATACCATTGCCTGCACTATAAATCTGTGCACTCGAAATCTGTACAAAAGTTATATCAGTAGTACCAAATGTAATTGTACCTACTGTGTTCATTACATATGTTTCACCGGCACCCGCAGCACCTTCTTGTACAAAGAAAGCATCACCTTGTCCTAGCGAATCAGGATCACTTGGCGCATATGAATCAGCATCTGCGGCGCGAGTTAATACCCAGTTTGTACTACCACTACCAATATCGGTAACAGTGTACACACCGTTTTCACTGGCATCTGTTTGTTCATATACTAATACTCTGTCAGCAACAACCATTGTAACGCCATCAATAACAAGAGCTGCCTGTGTACCAGCATTGGTTAGTGTAGCACCTACACCACTTGCGCCATTGTTGTATGTAGCATTTAGGTTGCCTTCTTGTTCAACTCTAACTGGGTCGTGGTAGTGAAGCCCTGCGGCTGCAATTGTGTCAACGTAGGTTTTAGTAGCAGCGTCTTGCGCAGCCGAAGGATCAGCAAGGCCCGTAATGTAGTTGCTGCCCATTGCAATATTAGCAGATAATTCTAGTCCCGTACTTGCAACATTGAAGATTGTGGTTCCGCCTACATTGCCTTCAATATTGCCGCCACTTGTAACAACTTCGACACTGCTAGTGCCGCTTTGAATCTGTGTAGCATCAATGCCTGTTAGCTGACTACCATCGCCAAGAAGTGGAACTTGGAAATCTATAGTTGTGCCATTTGTTTCAAATACAAGTACACCGCCAGATGTTAGTTCAACATTACCGCCAGAACTACTAATACCAACAACACTTGTTCCATTTGCAATCTGTGTGACAGCAACGTTGGACGCAGCCACTACGTTTGAAAGAAACCCGCCATCGCCAATAAAATACGCTCCAGAAATGTTTCCAGTGGCAGTAACATCAGAACTTGCCGATAATCCGCCAATTGTTAGGTTGCCACCTTGTATATTGCCGGTTGCTGTAATATTACCAGTTGCATCAATGTATCCTGTGATATTAGCGCCAGCATCGCTTACTGTGAGTGTGTTTATTGCATTTGCAGTTATTTGCACATCACCGTCAGTTGCTGGGATGGCAATCGACGATGTTCCATTGCTAATAGTAGGATTAATACTGCCGGGTGTAGTACCATCTGCGCCAAACACACTGAGCACATTGCCAGCACTTGCTTTTAATACAATGTCGCCGAGTACAATACTGCTACCACTTAGATATATGTCTTTCCATCTTGCACTGCTCGATCCTAAGTCTCTAGTGCTGTTGCCGTCTGGGATAAGATTACTACCTAGTGTTCCGTTGATAACAAGCTGGTCACCAACTGTTACATCTTGCGTAATTGTGAAACTGTTACCAACTGCTAAATCGCCTGAGATATTAGCGTTCCCAGTAAACTCGGTTAAAGATCCCGAAAAGTTGACAACATTGGCACTGCCGGCAATACTAATTGTAACATTAGCATTTTCAGCAACAGCTATACTTGATGTGCCGTTGATAATTTCAGTAGGTGTGGTTGTAGTGTTGTACAGTTCTTGAAAGTTATCATTACACTTGATATAGGCGTTTCTAAGACCATCGCCTGTTCCATCATTGGCTGTTGCGCCTACATTGATAATCTGTCTTGCCATTGTAATCCTCTAACTTGCTGTTATGAGTATTTATGGCTTGGAGTAAGTTATATTAGCTTATGTTGACCCAGGCACTGCCGTTGTAACCTTGAAATGTTGTTCCGGTAAGCACAATCATGCCTGCTGCTGGCGTAGTAATTGCTGCATCTCTTGCTGCGGTATCGGCATAAACAGGAAGTGTTAGTGGACCAGAACTAATAATGCCAGCACTGCCTGCATATATGCCACGTGGGCGATTGTTTGCACTGCCGATGTAACGTAGATCGTTGGTATCGGGGATAACGTTATTAGTAATTTGAATAACACCGGTGCCATCTGTGGCTAGTGATATATTACCATTTGTGTTTGTGCTTGTGATTGAGTTGTTTGCGATGGTGATGTTTGATCCAACAGGACCAGCAGTGTAAACTTCTGTGAAGTTGTCGTTGGTTTTATCCATTGCGCTGCGAAGATTATCACCATCGCCTGCGTTTGCTGAAGTTCCTAAATTGATTATTTGTTGTGCCATCTAACGATCCTTTAATACTAGTGTATTTATGGATCAAGCAGCAAAGCTTTCCCCGCAGCCGCAACTGGCTGTTGCATTTGGATTAGATACTTTTAAATAACTACCACCTAGTTCTTCAACATAATCTACTGTACAACCAAACACAAACATTTCTGCCATTGGGTCTAGCCATAGATGATCCACTGTTGCTTCCTTGTTAGTTACACCCCATTCGTATTGAAAGCCACTGCACCCACCGCCTTTCACAGACAGCGATACATTTGGTTTGCCAACTTTTTTCATGTATTGTTTAGCGGATTCAGTAAGAGTTATCACCATATTAGTCTTCTTTCTGCCAAATAGTCCAAGCACCGTATGCAATAGCAGCATATGCAGCTAATTTAGCAAATGGTCCTGCAATCAAAATGACCAAGCCGACTCCGATTAGTACAGCACCATCCCAAGAAGTACGCTCATCTACTCTGCTTTTAATCCATCGTCTAATCATTATAATCTCCCGTTGATTGCATTCCAATTGATGATCTTCATCATATTGTTTATATACTTTTTCTTAGCGTCTTTGGCAGGCACATAATCCATAAACGAATGTTCCCACATGTCGATTGGCAATAGTATATCTGTTTTGTATGATTGGTTAGGCGTAGTTTTAATCTTGCCATTCTTAGCAAGGTACACCCAGCCGCTGCCTTGAAGTGTCATTGCAACACGCAACATTTCTTTTTTAAAATTGTCGTAATCTTCGTGGTGTGTGTCGATAAATTCTTTAATTGTCCCAGTAGGTCTGTTTGCGCCTTTGGGTGCTTGTAACTGTTGCCAAAACAAGTTGTGAAGTTTTGCTCCACCGTAATTAAATTTAGGATCGCCTTCGTTGTTGTTGTAACGATTTACATACCCTTTGGTCAACACATTGTAATGGTATTCGACATTTTCTTTAGAAAGCACAGGAGCTAATGCACCACTGTCGTACGGCAGTGCATCGGCTGCCAATTTCTCTTCTTGTTTGGCTTCGGTTAGTTGAATGTATTTTCTAATTTCTTGTTGCATGCATATATTTATTGATATTGTGTTATGAAGGCATGTTTGCTAGAGCTTGTCTATAAACATCAATCCATAAATCGCATGCGGCAGTGTGCGCATCTTCAAGGGGATGCAACCCTACTTCGGTAACTTCAAACTTATTGGTGTAACTCCAATCTAAAAAACTTTCGCCTTCAAATGTTTGCAATGGTTCTTTGGTAAGGTCTTGCAGTGTACGAATGTAGTCTGGTGCATGCCATTTGGTATCCCACATTTCGTAGTCCATGTAAGTTTGCACACTGGGTATGTTGTGTAATTTTAAAAATTGTTGAGTCGAATGGATAGTTTGTAGTGTTCTAAACTTGTCCCACAGTGTGCTATATCCTGGATATTTGTTGTAAAACTCTAGTATTTTTGTTGCCTCGTCAATCCCTACCAACGGTGCTAGTTTACTCGGTATACATGATAACCCCAGTGTGGTCCATGTTTCCTTACCAGGAACATAAAAATCCCATCGGGCTCCCCAAGTCCAGTTAATAACTGCAAGTGTATTCTCTTTTGGATTGTTTGCGAAATATGTTAGTATTTGCATTGAAATATTTTCATTACCGCATCCAGGTACACTGGTTGTTTCGTAGTCTGCTCCTAGCTTTTCTGCACATTGTGCAACCCAACTTTTACGACCGTCATCGTTATCCTCGAGTTCGCTACCGAATACAAAGCTATCACCAAATCCTACTATTTTCATAATTGTTACTCTTCTTTTACTTCTTGCAGCCGATCCCAGCGAAAACTTCTCCAACCTTTAGAATCAGTATCCCAAATTACGCAGACTTCCGGATTGACTTTGCGCACCGCTTTGGTACTTAGTGGATCCTCTTTGGTTGCTTTAGGAACTACGTTTTCGTTTAATGTTGCATTCATCTTGCGAGTTGTGCCGTCTGATTTAAGAAAGTTGATTTCCACAATTCCATTAATTAATTGAGCTTTTACGCTGTCTTGTGCAGTTTGTTCTAAATACTTACTCATATTTTATCTCCTCATACTTGCAATATCTTTTGCATCTTCTTTCTTATCGGCGAAGATTGGTACCATGTTACTTTTATGCATAGTTGCAATACCTAACAACTGGCGTTCGCCGCTGTACGTGTGACTTTCTTTGCGCACGCCATGCCCTGCAATTTTATCACTTGTCATACGTGGGCCGGTATCGTAGTCTGGCCGCTCATTAACACTCTTGCGTTTGCCATACTTGTCATACAGCTTGCCTTCGAGTTGTTCTTGGCTTACCCCCATCTTACGCATAAACTTTTCGTGCTCAGCTTCTGCTTGAAGCAACTTTTGTGTTTTCTTTTTAGCTTTACGCTTCTTGTAGTTTGTTGTGGTCATATAAGGACCAACAAGTTGCATAGTCATTAAAAAACTCCTGCTTGGTTAACTTAAAACAAGTATAGCAGGAGTTTCAATGAATGTCAAGTATTTTTTATATTATTTTACAAACTGTGCAAGTTCTGGAGCCTTCCATCCTTCTGGTTTTAATACTTTGCCGTCTTCACGTTTGCGTACTTTGCCTGTGACTGGATCAATCTTAGCAAAGTTTGTGTCCATTACTTCTTTCCAAGCCGCTTCGCCATCCCAGCCTGCGGCACGAATAGCACCCATAGTAACAACTAGAATGTCTACTAGTGCATCGAGTTGTTCTACTTTGTCTTGTGCTACTACAGCATCTAACAGTTCATCATATTCTTCGTCAATGAGACTAAGATACATTTTGTAGTTTGCTTCACTAGGTTCTTGATCACACGCTGTACCAAATTCATCAATGTCTTTGAATGGGTTTGTCATTCTATATTCCTTAATTCTTCGTAACATATATTCATGATAACGTTCTTGCATTTTCAACTTTATACTCTATATTCTTGGTTTAATCTATAGTTACAATACGCACTCCATCCATATTCGTATGCAGCATATGCAACTATGAATCCAACATAAGGCAGAAACAGCACAGTCCATATCAAGTCTGCAAACGCAAATGCTATAGCATAATCATACCAGCGTATCATCGTATTAGTAGCTCAATCTTATTTGGAACGCCTTTCCATTCAGCAGCGTCTGCTGGCGCTTCTCCAACTTCGGTAATCTGATTGTCTTTCCATGCTTCCGCAAGTTCGGCATTTAAATTGATCCAGAATGGTGTGCTTTCGTCGTCGGCTACAATCGCATCAACTGGGCACTCAGGTACGCACACTGCACAATCAATGCACTCGTCAGGATTGATTACCAACATGTTTTCACCTTCGTAAAAACAATCCACAGGGCACACTGCTACACAATCTTGGTGTTTGCATTTTATACATTCTTCTTGTACAACATATGTCATTTGTTTAGTAGTTCCCAGGCTAGTTTTTTTTCTAGTAATTTCTTTTCGAGTGTTACATACTCTTGACGAATAGCAGCCAATTCCGCACTTTCTTGTTCCAATGCTGGATTGGGCACAAGTATAGCTAGTTTTTCGTTGATAGCAGCGAGTGTGTCGCTGAGGCTAACACCATTAATTTCGAGGTCTGCATGATCGCCGGTTAGTGAAAGTTTACCGTCAATCACTGTCTTAGACGGTGAAAGTCTACCGTCAATCCCTATTTGATTCATCATTTTTTGTTAGTGTCCAGGCGCCGTTGACTGTTTCGTTCCATTGTAGTGTATCGCCGACCTTCCAATCTTGTGATTCGAGCAGTGAATCAGGCAATTGCAGTAACAACTCATCTGGGTTGTTGGGGTCGGCGATAACAGAAATATTGACAATTGACATATTAAAGTGAATTTTTCTTTTCAATAATTTCTTTGCGGCGCTCTTTAACTGCTCCGCCGATTGCTTGTAGCGCAGCACGAGCTCGTGTTGCAGAGGCTTTTACACCCTTTTCTTCAAATTTAGCATGTTCTAACAAGTATGTTTCAAATTGTTCAACAAGTGTATCATGGGCTGACATAAATTTTATCTCCTAATTAATGTACAGTAGCCGAAGCAGGCACAAAGCTTTCTAACTCTGTTTCCATTTCTTCTAATTGTTCGTAAAAGTTATCTGGTAACTCTATTGCTTCTTCGTCATGTTCGCAAGCCACATCATTGGGTACTCCCAACATTCTCATGAGCCCACCAATGTGTACTAGTTTCACACCGTTGTCAAACATTGCTGCACACAACGACAGTACCATTCCAGCAACTGCGTCATCTTTGCCAAATATCTCTTCAAGTTTATCGTAGCTTTTAAACATTACAGTGATATTTAGCCACAGATTGTCCTAGTAAAAAGTTATTCATTTTTTTTGTACCTTACTACAGCTCTGTTTGTTCTAATATATACTTCACTTTCGATGGTATATTCTTTTCCTAAGAAATTGTTAATATCTGCTAGTGAGATCTCATGGTCGGTGTGTGTGTCTATCACCAAGTGAGTACAGTTAAGATTTTTGTAGATTTCAAATTGATCGTCCACATAATGATTCACACTTAACAAAAATATTGTTTCAGCAGTTAGATCAAAATCTTCTGCTCTAGAGGTTACACAATGAGTTTTAGTTGTTGTTGTTCTGCCAATTAGGTTACTAACATAATTAGCAATAGTAAAGTGCGATTTGTCTGGATCTATACATACCAACTCGCTTGGTTGAAGTTTAGCAAACCAAGGTATTTTAGTACCAAATTCGCAACCAATGTCTAAGATTTTTTTATTAGCAATAATGTCTTTGTTATCGAAAAAAATAGTCTTGAACATCAATTCTAGTTCCTGAGGAAATTCCCAGGGATACACTGGACGTTTGATATATTCTTCCCAAGGCAAGTCTGCGGGATCTATATTTTCAAAGTGTAAATGACATATGTACTCGAACATTCTTTTGTCGAGTTTAGATAGTGTTGTCATTCTAATTCAAGCTCCGAAACATCAACGTCCATGAATCCAGTTTGTTGCAAAATCTCAATAGGGGATACATCTACTTTACGTGAACGAATTTCACTCAGTGAAAACTCTTTTTTGAATTCACCTTTTTTGGCTTCCTTCATAATTTCATAAAGCTTGCTGGTAATAGCATAGCCATCATCACCTGGCCAGTCAAGGCTTTCTAGATGTTTTAATGCTTCGAGTTTGGTCATTGGCTCTGGCAACTCAATCAAATTAATCGGATCACAGCCGTTTTTCAGAAGAATTTTATATCGGCTTACAAAATCATTAGCAAAGCGAACTTTAGTAATACCGTGTTGTGTTGCTGTGCCAGCAACTGTGAATGTTTTTTCCATTACATTGTTTCCTTGATTTTTACTCTGTTTAAAATAGTTACGTTTTCCGCATGTTTTTTAACAGTGCCGCGGATTTCCACTGTAGTACCTGGTGTGTATTCTTTGCTGTTATAAAAGCTGATCTTGTGCCCTTCTTTTGTAATAGAAACATACCGAAACACTGGGCAGATTGTTTGGATATAGTAACAGGATGCTACTGTAACTTGTGTGTCAACACGCATACCAACTTCGCCAACATATCCCCACACAGAATGTTGTGTTAGTGATTCTTCTTGAACTTGGCGTTGATAACTTGCAATTTGGCTGTTAACAACACCAATTTTACTTTTGTCCTGCGGTACAATAAACTCTTCCAACGCTATTGTACCAGCTAGTACACTTTCAAAGTCTGACAATCGACTAGACAACGCTTTCATTGCTAGGCGACTGGACAGGTATTGTTGAGCTTCTTTGCCTATACGGCGATCTTGCTCAGTAACAACACCATCAGCGAGAGCTTGTTTTGCAACATCGCGGTTGGGTATTTTAACCACAATATGCACATCATTTTCATCAAATGCATATTGTGGCATTTTAATATAGCCGCCGTTAACATTGGTTGCATACACTGCGGCGCCCCATATGTCAGCTGCTGAATACGCCACTGGATCTGTTTTAGGCATTTTCACGCTCCACGACTTTAAAGCCAAACACTGCACATTTGTAAACAACACCGTCTACAACAAAGCGGTCACCCATCATGCTTGAACGTTGACCCATTCCATCTGGGCGTGTGTAAAGCACAGTAACGTCTTCGTTGTAGTCACCGTTTTCCAGACCGTCTTCGAAAGTTTTTTGTTTAATACTCCAGGAGCCCATTACATTGTTTGTGTAACGATAAGCATACTCAAGGCAATCAGTTGTAGTACCAAATGCCGAAATTTCTTCCGGAACACTAACTATTGCTACATCACGGAAGCCTTCTACATTACCTGTGTTACGATCTGTTTTTGCGTGTTGTACAAGAATTTGCATGGTATTTCTCCTAACTGTTACATACAGTATAACCGAAATGTAATAAAAGGTCAACCTTTATTTTGCATATTTGAGAATTAATTTAGTCCTAACGTAGCAATGTATATTTTTGCTTTTGTCAGCTTATTAACTTGTTGTGTTACAGTGTGTGCCGCCGGCCCAGTTGAACCAAACATAGTATCGTGTTGTATTGTTTGCACAGCATAGTATCCCAGTACTATGCTTATGATTGTGATCATTGCAAGACCAATAGTGTTATCTGTTGTATCGTGCATTATGTTTCTCCTTCGCTAAACATATTCTTCCCCCAAACAGAATCCGTCATTATTGCACCCTCAAGTTTAGCTCCATTAAGATCAGCATCCCTAAAGTCAGCATCCTCTAAGTAAGCACCCTCCAAGTAAGCACCACTCAAGTTAGCACCACTCAAGTTAGCACCACTCAAGTCAGCACGTCTCAAGTTAGCACCCATCAAGTTAACTTCCTCTAAGCAAGCACCCCTCAAGTTAGCACCCCTCAAGTCAGCACCCCACAAGATAGCATGTCTCAAGTTAGCACTCTCTAAGCAAGCACCACTCAAGTTAGCATTCCTCAAGTTAGCACTCCTCAAGTTAGCATTCTCTAAGTCAGCACCCCTCAAGTTAACACCCCTCAAGCTAGCACGAACTCCTTCTTTATTACCCTGGAGCCACAGCTTATGTTTTTCTAGGATTATTTTAAGTTCATCTTTAGTCATTGTGTTTCTCCCCCCTCAAGTTAGCACCCCTCAAGCTAGGATTCTCTAAGTCAACACCCCTCAAGTTAGCACCCCTCAAGTTAGCATCCCACAAGTTAGCACCCATCAAGGTAGCATCCTCTAAGTAAGCATCTTCTAAGTTAGCATTCTTTAAGTCAGCAAGATTCAAGTTGGCACCCATCAAGATAGCATCCTCTAAGTTAGCATCCTCTAAGTTAGCAAAACTCAAATTAGCATCCCACAAGTTAGCATATCTCAAGTTAGCACTCTCTAAGCAAGCACCACTCAAGTTAGCACCCTTCAAGTTAGCACCCCTCAAGTTAGCACCCTCTAAGTAAGCACCCTCTAAGTTAGCATCCTCTAAGTCAGCACGAACTCCGCCCTCTTTACCATCGAGCCACAGCTTATGTTTTTCTAGGATTATTTTAAGTTCATCTTTAGTCATTATGTTTCTCCGATGATAAGGCAGTGGATTGCCGTTCTAGTATATACAGTATAGCCGATCTTGATAAAAAGGTCAACCTAAATCGTATCAATTAATCAAAAAAGTTTCCTTCAATCCAACAGAATTTTGTTGGGCCATCACTCCAGGCGCCCTGTTTGTATTGCTTGTTTCCCCATAGTAATTCACGATTTGCATCTTCCATTACAGACAGTGCAGTCTTGCCTTGTACTTTAAAAGTTTTACCATACGCTTCAAAAGTAAATGTTTGCATTACACTGTCTCCTGCATGTTGCTTTCAATGCGGGCTTCATTTTTAATAAGATCTTCGATGATCATATCAAGTTCAACTTGGATGTCTGACTTGGACATATTAAATGTGTTGGAGCGACGAAGCAGACCAGACAGTTTGTTTTTCATTGTGATTGTGTCTTGGATGTCATTTACGATAAGCATGTTTTTCTCCTAGCTGTTACATACAGTATAGCCTAAAACAATAAAAAGGTCAACCTTTATTTTGCATTAATCGTAAAAAAAAGCCACCCTAGGGCAGCTTTTTTAGTTGTAAATTTAAACTGTTAAAGTTTAGGCTGCGGTACGTGATGCAGCCGCAAGTGCTTTGTAACCAGCAGCAACAACAGCACGAGATGGCCGACCCAAGCGATACTTGATTTTCACACGACCTTTGGTGTCTGTTGACTCGTTAGCATAGATAGCAAAGCCTTTCATGCGCAATGCTGATACAGTTGCACGAGCATTACCTACGCCGAAACGTGCTGAAATTTGCTTGCCTGTGAGTTGCTCACCAGCCATAAGTGCATTAAGTACTTTATCTTGCTTTGTTGTAGTAGTTGTGGTTGTCATATTAATTTGTCTCCAATTGTGATTTCGCTGTTAGTTTTCTAACAACATGCAAACAGTGTAGCATCAAACGACCAAGTTGTCAAACTCAACATTGTCCGTTTTGATGATTTCGGTTAGAACAATAATTTAAAACCAAACTCGGTGGTAGTGTTTTGCGGCTCATACAATCCGTTGTTAACAGATGAATCGGCAATGTTCCAATGTCTAGCAAACACACCATAATTGTGATTGGGCAACCATTCTAATTCAACTCCATAGCCACTGTCTTGGGCATTAGTTGTTTGAGAATAGCCTGCTTGGGTTATGTAACTAGTTTGGTTACCACTGATTAGATAGTTAACTTGATATTTGAAATACCCACCACGGTTGTTGTATATTATATTGCCAAGCGGTGCGTATAGATACTGCGACCTTCTGTTGTATGTGAAGTGTCCAGTAGATGATTGTTTGCCGCCCCAACGATCATTTAGCTGCCGAAAGCCTAGCCCGATATAAAAAGAATTATATTTGTATGATATTTCGCCCGACAGACCTGTTGTGAGATCATTCTTGGTTTCGCCAGTACTACTTGACGCATAGTCTGTTGTGC
>Ga0209652_1003135_pt1 | contig 12345 bp, 3 predicted proteins | sample SaaInl74LU_5_DNA_FD_184641 | JGI IMG/M metagenome (GOLD analysis project Ga0209652, IMG submission 184641) | Marine microbial communities from expanding oxygen minimum zones in the Saanich Inlet - ESP_74LU_5_DNA (SPAdes) (version 2) | ecosystem: Environmental > Aquatic > Marine > Intertidal zone ...
GTTCACTTACACTAGACCAGTCCTTCAAGCCGCACCGAAAAGAGTGTTAGCTCCAGTACATGCCAGTAGAACGTGGAATCCGACATAGACAATGCCCACAGCAGAAGATAAAGAGGTGGTGTCACCGCTAAAGAACATTCCACTCTTCTGAATCCAATATGCCACCACTGCTGATCCAAACACAAACATTGCATGAGAAAGCACCCAAACTGAAATTGAACAGTCCATGTACTCCAAGAGACGAAATTGCTCGTCACCACCGCCATTACTATCATCTCTATCATCTACACAGAGATGTCGTGTATCAACATTCAAAAATCCCCCATAGTACGAGTAACGAAATCGTCGCAACTCGTCTCCAGTCTTACGAGCCTTTGACGATGTATCCTCTGCCGATATCCATTGACTCATGCCCAAAAGATGTGATGGCAACAACAGCAAACAGCAAATGTAATAGTTGAATGTATTGATGTCTCCGTGGCATATTATGTTGTGTGACCATTCCAATTTGTCGTCATCTTTTGGCCCGTCGTAAAACACAAATGATGAACATTTGGAAGTGACGGCGCTTGCTATCGAAGGACGGGCCAGCATGTACTGAAAGGTGGAGTAATCTTTGAGAGAAATGCTCATCTTGTACTAAGAGTGCAATGCATGCAAGATATCTTGACTGTGACAGAGATGAGGACAGAGTGAGGACAGAAGAGCACTTCTTGAGACTACACTTACTTGATAATATGGCTGATTGAGTCTTGCTGAGTGCAAAGACAACCGTGATAGGAGCTCCAACAAAGATTGCCAACAAGATGACATACGAGCTGAGATCTGTAGCCCCCCAAAAAGTCCAAGAAGTAACTGTCATTTTTTCTCCCTTCTCCTCGAAGTTCAAGCGAGTGAACTCTAGTCAGCGCTGCAGCGATCTTATGGAAGAGAACGGTGGGGAAGAAGCTTTGGTAGGCGGCTTCGCTTACAATACCAAGGCAATGAGTGAACTACGCCCCAGACACCACCACCCTTCCAGCCCTCACCGTAATGGCGGTGGTCGCGGTGACGTAAGATTGGATATTCGGTCCGAAAGCACTGATAGCAGCACCAACTTTAACTACGCAAAATATGGCAAGAAGAAGAGGTTGAAAAAGCAGAGAAGATTTTCACTCTATGTTGCCTTCATTGCAGTATGCTTGGTTTATCTCGCTTTCATTGCCTGGTCAGGTTCAAAGGGGGGACATTCCAAATCATCTGCAGTGAACTCAAGTTTGAGACAATACTATAACAATGATCCGCAACAACATAAAAGACCAGCGAACCCTTATCACAGACTGGGACATCATCCAGTACAACCAATAAAGTACAAAGAGATGACAAAAACTCCACAAACTGTAAGCTTGAACGACTTGACCAAGTCCATTGCCTCCAAGAAAGAATATATTGAGAATCACGCAAAATATGATGGTAAAAGCGCCGACTATGGTGGTATCGAGTATCAACTCCTTCAAAATGGATTTCTACGTGAGATAAATACCAATGAGAGTGCAGCATTTGATAACTCTGTCACGTCTACTGATGATAAGGAGACACGGCAGAAAAATCTCTCTAAGAAAATCCAAAACGTAAAAGGTAACTACCCTGAGTACATCCTTTCAGATGGTGGCATGATGCCCATGAAACAAAAGGTGGAAGATGCCTCATACAGGGAACTGCTACACTACTATGATGATGATAACGTTGAAGTTTTCAAACGGCTCAATGATGGAGAAACATTAGAGCCTCGTGCATGTAGAAGCGCTGAGTTTGAAAAGTTTTACTTTCCCACTTGCAATAACTTTCATGAGATTGATCTGGGTAGACCATACGATGATCCGGAAGAGATGCCGAAACCGCGGGCCGAGAATCAGTTGGCAAAGGTTCGATATCTGGATCATGGATATTATCGTGATGTGTGGGTTGTCGAAGATAACCCATGGATTTGGCCTACTCAATATACAAAGGAGAAGGACAACAAACCAAAAGAGGCTCTTGGGGTTATTGATGAGAAGGGTACAGCAGATTTGGTCCCAAAAGCATACAGGACAATGGTACTCAAGACACTCCGATATCAACACAAATTGAAAGAGGATAGCTTTGCGGAAATTCAGCTAGAAGCAATAATTATGGAACGAATGACAAAAAGCCCTCGCATTATGGACATATACGGACACTGTGGCTTTTCTGTATCCGCAGAGCTGGTGCCAATCGAGTTTGAAGAGCGAGTTGTTCCTGGAGAAGGCATGTTCGAGTTGAAAGAAGTAGAGGAGAGGAACAAAAATGGTCTGCGTCCGTACAATACTTTTACCGCTGAAGAGAAGCTTGGCTTTGCTTTAGAGATGGCAGAGAGCATTGCTGATCTGCATGGATACGAAGATGGCATTATTGTCCACGACGACGTTCAACTTTGTCAATGGATGACAACGCCTGATGGCAAACTAAAGCTTGGTGACTTTAATCGCGCCACAATTATGACGTGGGACGAAATCAATGGAAGTTACTGCAAGTTTGCCAATGGAGCGGCATTCGGTAACTACAGAGCACCAGAAGAATTTGCAGCAATCAACTTAGATGAGCAGATCGACACCTTCTCATTCTGTAACAACATATACGCTCTCATCACGGGACTATGGAATTTTTATGATACGGATGATGATGGAGAGGTGCATAAGAAATTGATTGGTGGAGATCTTGCTTTCGTCGATCCTCGGTGGAAAGATCGGAGTTATGAAGAAGGAAAACTTGTTGAACTGTTACCGAAGTGCTGGGCATACGACCCTGACGAGAGGATAAGCATTTTCGATGCTGTCGAATACTTGAGACAAGCTATCGATGAAAAACCGAAGCATCAAGATTAGATAACAATTAGATACGCTCTCATTAAAATTTATCTCATGTTTACTCATCGGAGAGAGCTGCCTTTACATCATCGTATTTCTTGGCAACAGACTCTGCCACCAATCTGTCCCTCTCAGTTTCCGCTGCCGAGTCAAGACCAATCCATGTAGGAGGATTATGAGATGGGAGTGAGTCGATCCATGCAAAGCACTCATCTTTCGAACTTCCTTCCGGCAGAGTCGGTGCGCCGTCAACATCAACTAACTTGAAATCTACATTGAATGCGTCCGGAACGAATGTTCCGTTCACAAGGCTGTCAAGAATATCTTGGTCGGAGTCATCAGTGACGCGACCACCGAAGACACCTTTGCACAGAGTTGTACGAATTGCTTCCCAAGGAAGTTTTTCAGGATCCACATTTTGTTTCTTACCACAACTATCACTCACTAGAGAATCAATGACGTCAAGCGCATGAATAGCATCGGCTTCAGTGAATTCGTATTGCTGACTCCATCCATTCGGCATGAACCTGAGACGTTCTTGAATAACGGCATGAGTCCAGCCAACAATCAAATAGAGCCGATTCTGTACGGAATTGGTGAATCTGTCACTCGAGATACGAGAGAAGAAGCGTGAAAGTGATGCCTTGATACCAGTGGGAGCTTCTGCGACAATGATATCACTTAGCTGAAGTAGCGCTGTTGGAAGCTTTGGGCTAATCTCGCTAGTGATGAAAATTCTGAAATCAGGATGTGTCCCGTGCAGTGACTGAAGAGTCTTCACTAGAGTCTCGTCTAACCAATCAGTACACAAGTGACAATTCTTCAGCATTACCCAAGTTCCTCGCTTCGATGCAGAGGCAATAAAGTTTTCAGCGATCTGGTAGCCTTCACTGCTTCCCATCGCAACACCAGCCAATTCTTTTGATTCAGCCTTTGCCATTGCCTCAACCCTGCCACTGACATCATGGCCAGGGGCACTGCATAAGAGCAATGGCACCATAGAGCTGATATCATTAAAGGTGACATCCCTGAGATTGTTCAGTCCCTTTCCTTGCCAAGGGAAGTTTGAGCCAAACGCTTCCTCGATCATCGATGTAATGTCATCAGTAGCAAGATTATCTTTCTCATCGAGTGCGCATTTGCCCGTTGACAGTTTTGCAAGAAGAAGAGCGAAGACCATTTTGTCTTCATCCTTCAAGCCCCGACCAATTCGCGATGCGACTTCTCTGTATAGTGCAGTCTTCAATAATGCCAAACGACTATCGGGGTCATCAACTTCGTGGTGCTCTTTCCTCTTCAACACACTCTCCAATACGCTCATGAAGGAGGTGGCAGTAAATTCATAAAGGAAACTAATCTCTCGCATGGCAGCGAACAATACAAATAGCTCTTTGCAACTGAGGGAAATAGGTGCAAACTTGCTGATAGCCCCCTGTACCTCTGTCATCACTTCGGCACTTTTTGCCATTTGTTCCTCAACTTCCGCTCCTTCTTTCATTAGGCGCTCCATGCCCTCAACAACACGATCATCATCAAGAATGCTTCCCTCTACAGCACTTATTTCTCTCAACATTTGTTCCTCGAGACCTCTTAGTTTCACATTTTGTTCTCCTTGCAGCCTCAAGATGTCATTCCTTTGGCTCTCGACTTCAGGACTCTCGTTTTTGAGGATCCTCGTGAGACTTTGACTCTGGAGCCCTGCGGGAGTAACTGTGAAGTTGACCAATGTCACACGTGAACAAATATCGGGAGTCAATTTCACAGCTGGATTCTTGGTAGTAAGAATGATGTTGAACTTGGGACTGAAGTCTACATCTTCAGTTCCGATCCTTACTAACGATCTACCCCCAGTTCGTTGGATCTCCTTGTTCAAGATAGGATTGAGAACCGGGTCCAATTTTTCAACGTTTTCAACTAGAAGAGTCGTTCCAAAGCGAACAGCCCCAGAAAGAACTTTCATAAACGACTTATCAAGGAAGCTGGTCTTTTGAATCTTCTGGTCTTTGTATTTCTTCATCATGAAATCGATAGCATGACCAGATGGATCAATGATGAGAGGGAATCGCGCACAGCGAGATATGATAACGCCATTCTCAAGACTGAGAGAATCAGATGGAAGGCCCTGAGATTGCCACTCGAGTCTGTCTGAAGCTTTACTCAACGACTCAATCATACTTAGATCCTCCCTGAATTCAATTCCAAGATCATCGAGTGCACTGCGCCATTGTTGCAGCAGCGTGCGTCTGGCACTAAAGGGGAAGAATCCTGCATACGTAAGGAACGCTGCCATCTGCAAGCCGTCACCAACAAGGCTTGTCAAAATTGATTGGAAACCTTCACTACTCTTGGACCAACGCTCACTCTCTTGACTAAGACTCTTCATGAGGCTCTCAGCTCGCTCCACTTTCGTCGTGACAACTTCCATTTCTTGTTTTAATGCTTCGACGTCTCTGATTAATGTTGCATATTCACTCTTGTAGTTTGCGATAGATGATTCAAGCCCCGCAACTTCAGATTCCAACCTTTCTTTCTCATCATTGGCTACTTTCGCATCTTGCTCTAACTTCTCCACTTCCTCGCGAAGTGGTTGGATGCTGTTGTAAATAGTTGAATACTTGATCTGAGACTCTGCCCATTGATACAGGGGTCCGCATGCCTTACTACTTCTCATAACTTTCTCCACTGATAAATCTTCATTGCCATCAAGATATTTTTCTCGCACGATCTGGATTTGTCGCGATGTCAGATTGTCGACATTAAAGTCGAGAATGCTCGGGATAAAATCTTTTTTGGCCAGCAGTTTTTTCACATCTGCCCAATCTGTCTTCTTTTCTCCCAACATGATCGCAACACACTCCAAAGTGAGTTTCACATTAATTGGAGGTCGAGCTAGTTGTCTCACCTCATCCAAGTCTCTCTTCTTGATACCCTTCACGCTATCTCTAGCGCTAATTAACGCCGGTTCTGCTTCTTCCAACTCACTCTGCGCCTTCTCTTTTCGCTCTGCAATAGCAACTTGCTGCTTATCCACTTCGATGCTCATTTTCTCCGCTTCGTCTTTCCGCTTCTGGGCTTCGTTCTGATCGGCTACCATTTGCTGAAGTTTGTTGTTGGCCAACGTCTCCTTTTCACGCAGTTCAATAGTTTTGGATGCAAGCCCCACCTTCAACTCTGCAACATTCTCTTGCGTCTGTTTCAGCTTACTGAGACCTGCATTGACGTGCAGCTGCTCGTCCTCAATTTCTTCGCGCCGATGATTCACGCAGGTGACAAAGTTGTTGATTAGGGCAAGGTAATCCCTCGGTGATAAGAAGGTCCTGCTAAGACTGGATGCAGACGTTCCTGCTTCTTCAGACAGTTCCTTAGTAATAGCGTGGAGTTGAACGAGTGCTGCAACAACAGCTTGATGAAATCCGCCCTTGGCAACACCATCAAAAGCATCTTCAACTCGAGTCATGAGTTGTTCACCTGCACCAATACCCCATGAACCACCCACTGCTTCGGCATCTCCCATATCTAAACGCATAGTGAACTCTCTTCCTACTTCTGCCATTGCTTTCGCACTCCATGACCCAAACCAATCCACAACACACCTATTGAAGAGAGCCGGACTAGTGGTGGATCGATTCTTCCACTCTCCGCCGCTAGGATTCATGGTGAAAACAACGTGCAAGTTCCTTTGGACTACTGAAGTGAAACGGCGCCACAGTTCCTCTTCACTGTCGACAATCACACCATCTCTAGCAGCACTATCTCTGCATGCACTCATGAGAGATGTGTACTCGTCACCATCAAACAGACCAGGAACTTCACCGCTGGCAAGCAGAGCGTTCATGGCTTCAAGGAATCCACTGCCTAGCACATTACCCTCGTCGAAAATGAAACAAATCTTTTCTCCGTCAACTCCAACTCGTCGCATTACCCCTCTCAAGTCTTCATTGAAATCATCAATTCCGTACCTGGAGTGAGCTTTGATTTGGAAAATTTGCAGTCCGTTCATCCATGACACGAACTTAGAAAGGACAGTTTTACCTGCCCCACTGTCTCCAACTAACAAGCAATGGCCCATTGGCTGACGGAGGACACGGTCGATCCGTAATACATGGTCAAGCACTTGATCAAAGACAACAAGCGGTACATCCAACTCTTCTTCATAAAACACTTTCAACCGCGCACTCAAGAATGTCTTCAACTCCTCGCGATTCACTCGTCGCGTATCTTTGGTCAACCATGAACTGTAAAATAGCGGACGGGCGAGAACCTCATCGTGGTCGACAGCAGCAAAATGCTGCCTCGCAACTTCATCAATCTTATTAGAGCACCATTCGATTTCATCATGTTCTACCAGGCGATCTGAGAACAACCTAAGAGCTTCATGTGCCCATATTCTAATCAATTCCTCACGGGTCAGACCATGGTCCATGTGAACAACGGCTTCGTAAATACCTCGAACCCACCGACTCAGTTCACGAGGCGAATAGAAGTATTGTGGCTGCATTTGGGGGGTAAATTTCTTCTGACATGCAGTGAAAAGCTCAATCATGGCTTCAGTGATGACGTCAGTTTCACCCTTCAACTGTGGGAACAACTTCATGATACCGCCGTTGAATGTTCGATAGATTTGCGTCAAAGAATCCCGAGATGGAAAGTCTACGAGAAGGAGAGAGGCGTGACGGAGGAATCTCGAAGACAACACAACACGACCAGCATCAGTCGGCGGGTTGCACGCACCAACGAATTGGATGCGATTAGTTTTGACCCACACATTATCCTCTCTCCAGAACCCTCCTTGTTCCACAAGTTGCCTCATGAACATGATCACTCGCTGCGTACCGTAAGAATCCTCCTCTGGGAGATTGATTTCGTCGCAAAAGACAACGAGCCAGTTACTCGCTCCCAAACTCTCAACAGGCTCAAGAACAATATCTTTTCCTTTTCGCACATACGTACAATACTGCGCAAAAGTCTTCATGATAATTTCAGGCGTTGTGCGAGAGGAGAAATTCAGGCTCGCTAGTGTCACTCCCTGGACTGATTGTAGGACTGAAGTCAATGTCATCGTTTTACCCGAACCTGGAGGGCCACAGAGAATGAGAGGCGATCTACTCTCCAACCAAGCACCAAGAATATCAGAGTGACGGACAGTATCCGTTGTAGTTACTACCACATCAGTCGCGGTTACCTTGTGGCTTTCGATCTCCATACGCGGCACACTGTCACTCCATAGCTCAAGCTCTCCATTTTCAACTCGAACTCGATAATCGGCAAGTGAGCCATTCTCATTATCGGACGGAAGCATCATTCCACTTGTGCGCAGTAGCAAATCGGCAAGCTTATTTCGAACATCCCACGAAGCACTACCAGCAAATGACCACAATGAAGAATGCAACACCCAGCGCTTAGCAAAGTTGTCCATGTGTTGCCCAGTCATAGGAAAATCAGGATGGTTCTCATCGTACTCAATGGCTAGTTCAATTCCTTTGATTACAAGAGACTTCAAACTCCGAAGTAGCCCTTCTCTAGATATATCCATAATGTGAGTCTCAGACAAACCAAACTCAAGTGCATCAGCAACTAAAGGTGTCGACCTCGAATCTTCGGAGACGAAATATCCTTGAACGGCATCAAGGAACGAAATCTGGGCTGATGGAATACCGTCGCCAGATACTAAGTTGTTGTCTCCTGATAAATTCTCAGACCGGAGTTCTCCAACAAAATGGCGGAGACACATGTCGTTCGTAACAGTTTCTGCGGAGAACCAAACCATACCGCAACGAGAAACAGTTGCAGGAGTAGCTTGCTCAAGACTGTCAACTTCAAGAATGATTCGAACATTATCTGGAATACTCAAACGTTCACCACTGGGCAATGTCAATAACTTGTTGTCGTCCAAGACACTATTCAAGTTTTCGGCCCATTCTGGGTCTACGTCACCATCAAACACAATCCAGTGCCTGCGATCCGCTTCGCCGCGTTGATTGGCAATGATTGTTCGAAGTAAACTGGTGAAGATTCCATCAGTCCACTCAAGCGTTGTACCATCGAGAACGCCATACAGGGCCTCTTTGTCAATTGCCTTGGGATCTATCATGTACAGTTCCCCCTTCACCCCGTCTTCTTCTTCGAGGCCTTTCATCAAAGTCCTTAGAGCAGATGACTTGCCCACTCCACTCGGACCAACAATCATGATTCCATGTCGCATTTCGATTACCATTTTAAGTTGCAATATTTTTTGTACCCATTGGTCAGCTGGAATGTAATTGCTTGTCTTGCAAATTGCATCGATCTTCCCCCTCAACTCTTCATTTTCCATCTTGGTGATCTCTGATCCGGGGAACACTTCCTCTAAAATGGAAGTAAACACGTCCAGATCACCAGCTATGAGTTTCGGCAAGATGTTATTACAAGCTCCTTGGATCAACACCCTTCGTTCCAGATTCGCAAGCTCTTCCGCTTCAAGCACGTCATTTCCTATCATTGCCTTTCGTTTCAGACCGCCAGCAGAGACCAAGAGTGTCTTGAGTGCTCGAAGTCCAAAGTCATAGTGGGTTTGCTTTGACATTTTCTGCTGGCTCATGATGAATAAGTCGACGACTTTACTTGCTAACTTTTCTGCGCTCACAATTCCCTGACTATAAAGCATAACTTGAGCGATCAAGTTACGATCAGGCACCACCATAGCAACAGAGCGGAACAGAGTTTTGAGGTTATCAGGAAGATTGCTACGACCAGCATACCCTGGATTCATAGTAACGAAAATTCCAACGTTTTCATGCAGTCCGATTGTTTTCCCGAGCAGTTCAATATATTTTTGCCGCTCTAGAGACCCTTGTTGAATTGTGAGAATCTGCTGAGATACTGCTGAAAGTATACGCTCCTCAAGACGATTAAACTCGTCAAAACATCCCCATGCGCCCACCTGACAAAGGCCACAGAAGATTCTTCCCATTGCTCCAAAATCAAAGGTTTCGTCACAATTCATAACCACAACAAACCTACCAAGTTGTGCTCCTAACGCCTTCACACTCTCTGTCTTTCCAGTGCCCGCCGGTCCAAACGGGTTTCCTCCCATTCGAAAATTGAGTGCCTGGGTCAATGTAAGATAACATCGATCTGTCAAAGGTGTTTGGACCAATCTTTCTCCGATTCCCAAATATTCAAAGCCGTAGTAGAAGGATGCATTTGATAAGCTAATGCGAAGCTTTTCAGTCAAAATCTCTGCTTCTGGATTATAATCAAATCGCATGTGGTAAAGCCAACGGAAGTCGTTCACATCGCAAACACCTTCATCAATCATTGATTTTGTGACGTCACGTTTATGCACTAACTCAGTGATGAGCTGTTCAAACTTCTTTCGTGACTCAGAGGGCAAGTCGAGCAAGACGGTTTCAGCCATGACCTCGAGTTTACCATTGATTGCGCTCAACACGGTCTGCAAATCTTTGTCGCTATTCTCACCGCGAAGTGCTGCGTCCATAGACATGCTCCAATCCACTTGGCTGGCCAAAATCATGACCTGGGCAGGAAACTTGTTTGCCCAATTTACGAAGTCAGCTTTCCCTTCTGGGCTTGTCGTCGAAGTTTGAGCAGATTGAACCTCACTCACAGCTGAGTGTAGAAGTTTCGCAAGTGTTATCTTCATGTCATCTTCTAGTTGTTTCAACCATTCCTTCACGTTCATTTTGTCTGTGACTACTATTGGAGAATGCAGCGTTACCTTCTCGCCATCTTTGGACAACATTGCATCAAACTTGGCCAAGACGCCTTCATCTTCACATGGAACTGAGTTTAAGGTTGCAATACTCGCAAACATTTTTCCGAGATGAGGTAATACCTTTCCTGGCTCGGATGCATTCCCAATGATTTCAAGCAAATCATCATCCCCAAGGAAATAAAAGCGGCTAAAGTCGTTTCTTTGTTTCTCAAGGTATGCACCTAAAGCTTTTTGAATCACCACCATCAGATTCTGAAGTCTCTCTAGGGTTCGTTGTAAGTTTTCAATATTGAGTGCTTCCATGGCGTACGGTCGGCTGGAGATACGCCTCATGAGAGAAACGAATTCTCCATCGACGCTCTTGAACCTAGACCACTCAGCAGGCAGCTGGGCCTTGATGTCTGCGCTTCCGAAGAAAATTCCTTCAAGATAAACCCATCGACGCTGCACGTCAATCCAGGCATCAAAAGCTGCCCTGAGCTTGGTCAAACGATCTTCCCAGAGATTACCATCCTCCTGGAACTCACGCACTGCGCGGTAGTATGGAGAGCTCCTCATCAATACCAGGCCACCAGTGTGATCATCTAATGCGTTGAAGAGGTCATCCCAGCCCCGAATCAACCTCACTCTATTTTGATAGAGCACAAGATCAAGCTCTTCTTTCATCCACTTATCACGAACTTGGTTGAGGAAAATTTCAATGGCCATTTCTCCTTGAGCGACGGAAAGAACTTCAGCTACATCTTTCTTCTTGTCTAGAAGGCCATTATCCCACAACATTCCAATCGTTAGCTCAGAAAATGAAACGTGAACGTTGAGCTTCTGGAGGACGGATTTCCAGTGCCTCTCTTTGAGTGAATCAGTCTTCAAATCAGACAGAGTGGCATGACCCGCGAGGAGAGACTTGATTTCGTCGTATAATGTATTGTAAGCATCGTACTGTCGAATTCGATTCGGAAGGGAGCGGAGGTCAATCAGTAAGTCATCTAGTGCCTTCCGAATTTTGCGCATCACTGCAGTTGCCCACAGGGAATCTTTCAAATCCAAGAGTGCGGTGTATGGCTTGCTCACAGCTTCCCAGACTTCGGTTAGGTCACGAATCTCGTCAAGGCAATCAGATAAATCACTGCTCACGACCCCAGCATCAAGCCCCAGGGCATCCTTTGCTTTCGTGAGATTTTCTTGATCGATCTTTGCCTTCTTCATGTTGAATTCGAACTTAGTCAATCTTTCAACAGCTTGATCAGGTGTGATGTTTCCGATGAGAGGTTTATTCTGCTCCCAGTCGTTGATTAGTTCTGACAACCGCTGAGCGTTGGTCTTATCTTCAGCGGCAATGCGTGATTGAAGAAGGGGCACCTGCTCTTCCATAGTACGAGTTCGCTTCGACAGTACTTGCTCAACTTGTTGCAGTTGACCCATTACAATGCTTGCCTCTGTCCAATCGCCACGAAACACATGACGTTGTCTCTTAAGTAACTTCTCAGATTCAAAGAGCTCCTTGGACTTCTTGAGCCAGAGGGGAAGTTGCTGCGTCACTTCTTGTAAGAATGTCACCCCAAGGACAATCTCATTCGTTGCCACAGACGCTCCCTCCAATGAGATAGATTCCAATCTAGTTTTGGCGCTAGAAACTCTTTCGTAGGACTCGTTAATCCTCTCTACGGGCAAACAACCACGTTGTTACTGCACAAGGAAGTAAGCGGCAGAGCTTGGGGCACAGCGGGTTACTATCCAGGCCGCAGCGTCATGGAGGAGGTCATCTAA
>Ga0209652_1003138_pt1 | contig 12327 bp, 10 predicted proteins | sample SaaInl74LU_5_DNA_FD_184641 | JGI IMG/M metagenome (GOLD analysis project Ga0209652, IMG submission 184641) | Marine microbial communities from expanding oxygen minimum zones in the Saanich Inlet - ESP_74LU_5_DNA (SPAdes) (version 2) | ecosystem: Environmental > Aquatic > Marine > Intertidal zone...
CGAAGGCGCGATTTTGCGTAACGCCTCAGGCGAGCGTTTTATGGAGCGCTACGCACCCACGATTAAAGACCTCGCCCCTCGAGACATTATCGCTCGTCACATGGTGCAAGAAGTGGCAGAAGGTCGAGGCGGTGGGCCAAACAAAGACTACGTGTTCCTTGATTGCACTCACCTTGGAGCAGAAGTTCTCGAGACCAAGCTTCCCGATATTACAGAGTTCGCCAGGACCTATTTGGGAGTAGATCCCGTTCACGAGCCCGTTCCGGTGATGCCTACCGCCCACTACGCCATGGGTGGCATTCCCACCAACGTCAAGGCCGAGGTCCTCTCGGACAACGACACCGTGGTCAAAGGTCTCTACGCCGCTGGGGAATGCGCCTGTGTTTCCGTTCATGGTTCCAACCGCCTGGGGACTAACTCACTTCTCGATATCAACGTCTTTGGCAAGCGCGCTGGGCGGTACTCCGTGGAATATGCAAACTCTGCTGAGTTTGTTCCGCTTCCGGATGACCCAGCTAAGGCGGTTCGCGAGATGATCGAAGATGCTCGCACAGCTAAGGGCACCGAGCGCCTGTCTGTGTTGCGTAAAGAACTCCAAGAGGAAATGGATCGAAACGCTCAGGTATTTAGAACAGATGCCTCTCTGAAGAGTGTTGCGGCCACTATTCACTCTTTGCGCGAACGCTATAAGAACATCGGAATTCATGACCGAGGAAAACGCTTCAACACCGACCTCCTCGAAGCTATCGAGTTGGGCTTCTTGCTTGACATCGCCGAAGTTGTCGTTGCTTCTGCGATGAATCGGAAGGAGAGCCGTGGTGGGCACATGCGAGATGACTTCCCGGACCGCGACGATGAAAACTTCATGAAACACACGATGGCGTACCTCACGGGTGACGCCACGTCGGCCAATGTCGAGGACCACATCTCGATTGACTGGAAGCCCGTTGTGATTACGAACTACCCACCAATGGAGAGGAAGTACTAATGGCTACCAAAACAGCACAGCCTCCCGTTGAATCGGGCGAGGTTACCTCGTTCACCGTGACCTTTATCGTTCGCCGTTTCGACCCGGAGAACGATGCCGAACCATATTGGCAAGATTTTGATGTCGAGATGTTCTCGACCGATCGCGTCCTCGATGGTCTGTACAAGATCAAGTGGGAAGTCGATGGCAGCCTCAGCTTCCGCCGTAGTTGTGCTCACGGGATTTGCGGGTCGGACGCCATGCGCATTAATGGACGCAACCGCCTGGCCTGCAAAACGCTGATTAAAGATTTAGACATCTCTCAGCCTGTCTATGTCGAAGCGATCAAGGGTTTGCCCTTAGAAAAAGATCTGATTGTCGACATGGAGCCCTTCTTCGAGTCGTATCGCCAGGTTCAGCCCTTCCTGATCGCCTCGTCGAAGCCGGACAAGGAGCGCCTGCAGTCCCCGGAAGACCGTGCGCGCTTTGACGACACCACCAAGTGCATCTTGTGTGCAGCCTGCACCTCAAGTTGCCCTGTCTTTTGGACTGATGGTCAATACTTTGGCCCGGCTGCGATTGTGAATGCTCACCGCTTCATCTTCGACTCCCGTGATGAAGGCTCGCAGGTGCGCCTGGACATTCTCAACGACAAAGAAGGTGTGTGGCGCTGCCGCACCACGTTCAACTGCACTGAGGCGTGCCCTAGGGGTATTGAAGTAACCAAAGCCATTGCCGAAGTGAAGCAAGCTGTGCTTCGCGGGCGCCCCTAACCACCCACCTCTGATGATTCGCGTTGCGAGTGTGAACGTCAACGGCGTTCGTGCGGCATTTCGCAAAGGCATGCAGCCTTGGCTCGATGCGTCAGGCGTTGACGTGCTGGCCCTTCAGGAAGTCAGAGCGGAGCGTGAAGACCTCGTCGCTCTCCTCGGTGACGAGTGGATTGTCGCCAACGATGAAGCGAGCGCCAAAGGGCGCGCTGGTGTGGCTATCGCAACCCGCGCTCACCAGGACGCCATCCGCACCACGTTAGGGCCCGACACGGTGGATACCGCTGGCCGGTGGATTGAAGTGGATATCACGACACCCGAGGGAAATCCGCTCACCATCGTGAGTTGCTACGTGCACTCCGGGGAGGCTGGCACCCCCAAACAGGATGCCAAGTATGAGTTTCTCGACATCATGTCAGGACGTATGCAAGAAATTGGTACCCAATCGGAGTATGCCCTAGTGGTCGGGGACCTCAATGTTGGTCACCGAAGCCTTGATATTCGCAACTGGAAAGGCAACCTTAAGAACTCGGGTTTCTTGCCCCAAGAGCGCGCTTACTTTGACCAGTGGATTGGCAGTGAGGAGGACCCCTCTTATAACACCGGGTCAGAGGGGCGCTTTATCGATATTGGCAGGGCTCACAGCGGCGAGGTGGAAGGCCCCTATTCCTGGTGGAGTTGGCGTGGGAAGGCCTTCGACAATGACACGGGCTGGCGTATCGATTACCAGCTCGCCACAAAAAAACTGGCGGATTCCCTGCGTGATTACCGCATTGACCGAGCACCCAGTTATGACACCAGATGGTCTGACCACGCCCCGGTCATCGCCGACTATGACATCTAGTCCTATACGCTAACTAACCATGACCACACCCCGGTTGTTTTCTGGCATGCAGCCCTCTGCAGACTCCTTGCATTTTGGTAACTACGCAGGGGCACTGCTGCAATGGATTGAGATGCAGAAAACGCACGACGCCGTTTTTTGCGTGGTGGACCTGCACGCCATCACCGTGGCCCAGGATCCCAAAACCTTGGCAGATAACACCAGGAAAACGGCTGCCCAATACATAGCGTGCGGTATCGATCCAGAGGCTTCCACACTTTTTGTTCAATCCCACGTTCGAGCACACAGTGAACTTGCCTGGATTCTCAATACCTTCACCAGCTTTGGTGAAGCCAGCCGGATGACACAGTTCAAGGACAAATCCACAAAACAAGGTTCTGATAACGCGACGGTAGGGCTTTTCACCTACCCCATTTTGCAAGCGGCCGACATTCTGCTCTATGACGCCGATGTGGTTCCCGTCGGTGAAGATCAGCGTCAACACATTGAACTGACGAGGAACCTAGCCGAGCGAGTCAACCAACGCCTAGGCTCCACACTTGTCGTCCCTCAAGTCACCATCATGGAATCCGCTGCCAAGATTTACGATCTGCAAAATCCGGGATCGAAGATGTCGAAATCTGGTGATTCCCCTCAGGGCATTTTGTGGCTCTTGGACGAGCCCACGGTGTTGGCTAAAAAAATCAAGTCCTCGGTAACCGACACCGATAATGATGTGCGCTTCGACCCGGAGCAGAAACCTGGGATATCGAATTTGCTCAGCTTGTTGGCGTTGTCTACCCAACGCACCGTGGAGGACGTTGTCGGCGAATTCGCTGGCGGTGGTTACGGGACACTCAAAACCGCGGTAGCGGATGCCGTAGTGGAGCGTTTAGATCCGATTAGGCAACGCACACAGGAGTTGCTCAAGGATCCTGGTGAATTGGATCGCATTCTTGGAGCCGGTGCCGAAAAAGCTGAAGCCAGGGCGAACGCGACCTTGGCAAGAGTTCAGCACGCCCTTGGCTTGTTGCCCCGCCATCGCTAAGGCTCGCGTAAGGTTGAGCTCGTGAAAATTTCGGTTATTGGTTGTGGGTACTTAGGAGCTGTTCATGCAGCGTCCATGGCGGAGCTTGGGCACGAAGTAATCGGAATAGACGTTGACCAGGCAAAAGTCGCCTCACTCTCCAGCGGTGTTGCCCCCTTCCACGAGCCTGGTTTCGATGACCTTCTGGTCAAGAATTCCCAGCGCCTGAGCTTCACCACCGACATGTCCCATGCCGTAAACGCGAGCGTGCATTTCATTGCTGTGGGAACACCGCAATCCAGCGATGGCTCTGCCGACATGACCTACGTCAACCAGGCAATTGACGCTCTCATCCCTCATCTATCCCCCGGCGATCTCGTCGTGGGCAAATCGACAGTGCCCGTGGGTACAGCACAGAGGCTCTCAGCGCAGGTCGCCCCGAGCGGAGCAACCTTGATGTGGAATCCAGAATTCTTGCGGGAGGGATTCGCCGTGGAAGACACCCTCTCGCCCGACCGGTTGGTCTATGGACTCCCTGAGGGAGACACTGCCGATTCGGCCCAGGAGATCCTCGATCAGGTCTACGAAACTATCCTCGCCACCGGAACACCTCGGTTGATCATGAACTTTGCCACTGCTGAATTAGTGAAGGTTGCCGCAAATTCATTCTTGGCCACGAAGATTTCGTTCATTAACGCCATGGCAGAAATTTCTGAGGTCACCGGTGCGAATGTGACGCAGCTCGCCGATGCGATTGGTCATGACAACCGTATTGGCCGGAGGTTCCTCAACGCCGGTATCGGCTTTGGCGGTGGCTGTTTACCCAAAGACATCCGAGGTTTTGTGGCACGTGCTGATGAACTCGGCGTGGGATCATCTCTCGATTTCCTCAAGAACATTGACGAAATCAACCTCCGTCGTCGTGGCCGTGTTCTTGACGTGGCTACAGATGAATTAGGTGAGCTGGCAGGAAAACGCATAGCTGTGTGGGGTTTGGCGTTCAAGCCAGACTCTGATGACATTAGAGACTCACCCGCTCTCGATATCGTGGAATCTCTTGCGAGAGCGGGAGCCCAGGTTGTTGCTGCTGATCCTCAAGCTTCGATTCCTGCCGCGAAGCGCATCGACGCTGCCGGGCTCTCTGGACAGGTTTCGGTGAGCGATGACTACCTTGGCGCAGCCGCCGGAGTGGATGCCATTGTGGTCGCAACCGAGTGGAAAGCTTTCCAAGAGGTTGACCCGAAAGCCATCGCTAGCGTCGTGGCTAACAAACTTGTCATCGATGGCCGTAATTGCTTGGATGCGGATGCCTGGAAGGCTGCCGGTTTCACCTATCGTGGGATGGGTCGGGCCTAGGTTTTTACTGCTGTTATTCGACACCGGGGCTGTATTTTTCAGGCGCAAACCGTATAGTGATAGCTAGTAACGTGCTCCGGGGTCAGTGAAAATCTGAGCCGGCGGTTAAAGTCCGCGACCCGACTGCAGCGAAAGCTGTTGGCGGTTGACGAGGTGAAATTCCTTGACCGACGGTTAAAGTCCGGATGGTAGGAGGCGTAACTCTAGGGCTAGGAATTTTCTAGCCCTTGCTGGCGTTGCCTTTCCCGGAGCTAACCACACGATGGAGCTAACCGGATGTCGCCAACACCAAGCGTTGCCAGTGCCTTAGAGCACGAGGCGATGCTTCGCGCATTGGATATTGCATCACAGGGTCCAAGCACAGGAGCAAATCCGCAAGTCGGATGTGTGTTGATCAATGCCGACGGGGTCATCGTTTCCGAGGGTTTTCACCTGGGATCCGGAACACCTCATGCTGAAGTCGTGGCGCTGGATAATCTTCGTAGCGTCGGTATTGACCCCAAAAGCCTCACTGCGGTGGTCACACTGGAGCCCTGTTCCCACACCGGGAAAACGGGCCCCTGCTGCCAGGCACTCATCGAAGCAGGCATCGAGCGTGTGGTGTATTGCGTCAGCGATCCTGGCCCAGACTCTGCGGGAGGAGCGAAGGTGCTGTCTCAGGCAGGAGTGTCTGTTGTGAGCGGGGTTGAGCAGGAAGCCGGGGAGAAGCTGATTGAACGGTGGTTGGTCTCGACCAGACTTCAACGGCCGTGGGTGAGCCTGAAATGGGCCATGTCGCTTGATGGGCGCTCTGCCGCGACTGATGGCACCAGCCAATGGATTACGGGGGAGAAGACACGAGCCAGGGTTCATCTGCAGCGCTCGGACCATGACGCCATTGCTGTGGGGACAAATACGGCACTGGTCGATGACCCCTCTCTCACTGCGCGGCAACCAGATGGCACTCTGTATGAGCACCAACCCTTAGCTGTGGTTGTGGGGAAACGGGATATTGCTGGTGATGCCCTCATTCGAAGCCACCCCGGAGGATTCCTGCAGCACCACAGCCACGACCTGAGGGAACTTGCCAGTGAGCTGTTTGGCCGGGGAATACGAAGCCTCTACATCGAAGGAGGGCCCACCTTGGCTAGTGCTTTTGTGGCAGAGAACCTGGTCGATGAATTTCACATCACCATGGGGTCGATGCTTCTGGGAGGCCCCACGATGGCTCTAGGAGACATTGGCGTTTCCACCATGGACGAGGCGATACACCTTGATATCCGCAGTGTTGAACACAGTGATGGCGATGTGTTGGTAGTCGCCCGCCCACGAAATCGGGAGGTCTAACCATGTTTACTGGCTTAGTAGAAGAAATCGGCACCATCAGTGCTCTGGAACCAAGCGGTGATGGCGCCCGGGTAACGATTGAGGCCCAGGTTGTGCTCGAGGACGTATCCCACGGTGATTCGATTAGCGTCAGTGGTGTGTGTCTCACCGTTATCGAAAGCTCCGAGGCGACGTTTAGTGCCGATGTGATGAAAGAAACAATCGATCACTCCGCTGCAGCCACATGGGCCGTGGGGACGAAGGTCAACCTGGAGCGAGCAGCCCAAATCGGCTCGAGACTGGGCGGTCATATTGTCCAGGGCCATGTCGATGGTGTCGCTACGGTCGTGAGCATCACCCCCGGGGAGAAGTGGAGTGTCATTCGATTCTCCCTCACACCCGATGTTGCTCCCCTGGTGGCCCACAAGGGCTCGCTCACACTCAGCGGAGTATCTCTGACAGTCTCAGCAGTGGGCCTTGATTGGGCGGAAGTATCCCTGATTCCAGAAACTCTTCGCGCGACCACACTGGGTCACCTAGCGGTGGGAGATTTCCTGAACCTCGAGACCGACATGGTGGCAAGACACGTCCTTCGTCTGCAAGAGTTCACGCAATCCGGGGAGGCCTCATGAGTATCGGCAGCGTTGATCAAGCACTAGAGCACCTCCGCCTGGGCCGACCCGTCATCGTTGTCGATGATGAGGCTCGGGAAAATGAGGGTGACATCGTGCTCAGTGCCCAACTGGCCACTCCGGAATGGGTCGGCTGGACGATTCGTCACTCCTCGGGCTACTTATGTGCGCCCATGCCCGCACAGCGGGCAGAGGCTTTGGAGCTGCCGCCCATGGTGGCTCATAACGAAGATCCTCGAAAGACCGCTTACACGGTCAGCGTTGATGCAAGCAGCGGCATCACGACAGGTATTAGTGCCTCAGACCGCACCCGAACACTTCGAGCCTTAGCTGATCCACTCTCCACGCCCGATTCCCTCATTCGCCCGGGACACATCGTTCCCCTCAAGGGAGCTGCCGGGGGTGTCAGGGAGCGAGCAGGTCACACCGAAGCGTCCATCGAGTTGATGATCATGGCGGGTCTGGAACCTGTTGCCGTGATTGGTGAAGTTGTAGGAGATGATGGTGAATTACTGCGTCTTCCCCAGCTCCTGGAGTTTGGAGCGCGAGAAAACATTCCAGTCATCACCATCAAGAGTCTGGTTGAAGAGCTTGACGCTGAGCCTCTCGGTGGCCGACCCAGTCCACGCCACCAAGTCGTTGATGACCAACGAGTAATTTTTGAGGTGGAAACCAGAGTCCCCACTCAGCATGGAGTTTTCGACCTGCGCGCCTATCGTGATAGAGCCACCGGAGCTGATCACATTGCCATCGTCTCGGGAACTCCTCACGATGGCATGCTGGTGAGACTGCACTCTGAGTGCCTCACTGGCGAAGCAATGGGATCGCTCAAGTGTGAATGTGGTCCCCAATTACAAGCAGCCATGGAACGCATTGATGCAGAAGGCGGAGTGGTTATTTACTTGCGAGGCCACGAAGGCCGAGGAATTGGCCTGGTCAATAAACTCCGCGCTTATCGACTACAGGAAATGGGTTTGGACACACTCGATGCCAATTTGGCGCTTGGTTTGCCGGCCGATGCGCGTGATTACGGTGCGGCAGCAGCCATCTTGAGCGACATGGGTATCTCGAGTGTTCGATTGCTCAGCAACAACCCTGAAAAGCGTCGCCAACTCCAAGAACACAACATTGAAGTAACGGAACTAGCCCCCCTCGTGGTGGGGGTCGGCGAAGTCAACACAGCCTATTTAGAAGCCAAACGGGACCGGATGGGCCACCATCTCCCCGGTGAACTCACCACCGGAGCCATCGTGCTCCCCCAGGAAGGAAAAACACCATGAGCGGCGCTGGATCACCTCAGTTAGAACTACTCGATGCCTCTCACCTCACGATCACCGTGGTAGCAGGGCTTTGGCATACAGATATCGCCGAAGGGTTGCTGGCTGGCGCCCTGGCGTTACTGGAGCGCTCGGGTGCTCAGGTAAAGGTGTTGCGAGTGCCTGGCTCTTTTGAATTGCCCGTCGTGGCCAAGCAAGCGTTGCTCGCTGGTGCTGACGCAGTCGTGGCGTTGGGAGTCATCGTGCGCGGTGGGACACCGCATTTTGAATACGTCTCGTCTGCTGCCACCGATGGCCTCACCCAGGTGGCTTTAGAAACCGGTAAAGCCGTTGGCTTTGGCGTTCTCACCGTGGACACCGAACAACAGGGTCTTGACCGTGCAGGTTTGGAAGGATCTAGCGAAGATAAAGGCGCCGAGGCAGCGCAGGCCGCGATTCACACCGCGCTCGTGCTCCACTCTCTTTAGAAAGAACCGAACTCTCGAACAAAAAAGGTCATCCCGCTGTGCTTGATATCGCGAAGCAAGCGGCGATCGGGGGGTAAATCGGATCCTACGATGCACACCACCCTGGAAGCGTCTATTCCAGCCTCGAGCAAACCCGCCACTAACTCTTGATTACCGTCGTAGTTTCCGATGACAATGCGATCAAAGTCAGAGGCTTGAGTGAGAACTTCAGCAACATCGTGGCTAGGTGAAGGCGAGGGCCGAAGTGTGGAGGGAAGGCTCAGACTGTAGCCAAAACCTTTGCCATAGAGCTTGTGGGTATCACCCGCGAAATCATCAAAGAGGTATTCGGGAACAAAAGCCGGAATGACGGCGGATCCACGAAGCTGCATGAGCCCAATGAGGGTAAACGCGCTGAGGTAATCAGCACGCCGGGGTAACTTCTGATCGAGAAAGTAAATCGATTCATTGCGGATCCCCGCAGCGTCCAGAAAAAACTGCCCCATGGCCTCGGTGGTGAGATGGGACTGGGCATAGTGAGCGAAGAATTCCCTGGTTTCCGCATCAGGAATTGCAGGTCCGTCATGCACCAACCTGTCATACACACTGACCAGTGCTTTCCTGGGGTAGTGAGCCAGAGCAAAGGGATGCGCCTGGGCAAGGCCGGGCATCAGAGGGATAGTGCCAGAGAAGAGAATTTCTAGGTGGCGAAACGTATCCCACCCGCCTTTTTTGGTTGACAGCGCTGCATACGAACTTTGGTACTCAGCTAGGTAGGCATCCCAATCACTAAACGAGAAGGGTTCACCGGGAATGGTGGACGAGAGAAAATGTGGTCGATCCGATTGTGAGGTGGGCATCAGCGCAGGTCGTGGAAAAGAAAAATTCAGCGGGTAGACCCCGTGTTTTTGGTGACAGGCCCGTGCCACATCCATCACCTGGGGTTCTTGATGATTGCTGGGGATAAACGAACGCACCGGCAAATTCTCGGAACTTCGGAGGAGAAGAGTCGGGGCTAACTCGCGCTTGTAATAATCGGGCTGGCCCACGGGCGCTGGATGAGAACTACCTCGCCGCCATTGACCATATTTCATTCGCAGAATGCGCCATGCACCAACCCATTTAGACCGCCTGGGCAATCGAGGTGGTGGTTTCCAAAGGGACACATAGTGAGTTTATCGGGGAGCGAACATGGCCTTGATTCTTAGGCCAGTAGGGCACACTCTTAGCAGGAGCTTCAAGGAGATAACAGATGAGCATGGGTTTTGGATCGCGCAGGCGCGGAGCCAACTATCGCGATAGCGATGACGGGTCCCCACGAGCGACCATGCGCCAATTACTGCCCTTCCTCCTGGAACACAAAAAGGTATTGAGTGTGGTCATTGCGCTGAGCATGGCTGGTGCGCTCACCACACTTGCCCAGCCCTTCATCGTTGGTGAAGTTATTACTGTGGTCGAGGCTGCCCAACCACTGGGTTACCTCGTGTGGGCTCTCGTGGCATTGGTGGTGGTCTCGGCCGGTCTCTCAGGTTTTCGGCACTACCTCTTGCAAAAGACCGGAGAGGGCGTCGTCCTTTCCAGTCGTAAAGCTCTCGTTGCTCGGATGCTCAATCTTCCTGTGGCGGAATTTGATCAACGTCGAACAGGAGATTTAGTTTCCAGGGTGGGAAGTGACACCACTCTTTTGCGCGCGGTACTCACCCAGGGCTTGGTCGAAGCCGTCGGTGGCGCTTTGACCTTCGTCGGCGCTGTGGCCGCAATGATTTATCTCGACCCCGTCTTATTTCTTCTGACAGCGCTAGTGGTGAGCATCGCTGTCACAGCGGTAGTGACACTATCTCGCCGGATACGAGTGGCTAGTCGAAAAGCTCAAGACAAGGTGGGGGACCTCACCGCCAGTGTGGAGCGAGCCATTAGTTCTGTTCGAACTGTCCGGGCAGCTAATGCCACGGCGCGCGAGATTTCCACAGTGGAGAAGGATGCTGAAGGAGCGTGGCGCCTAGGCCTGGCCGTGGCCAAGATTTCTGCTTTGGTGGTGCCGGTGTCAGGAATTGCCCTGCAAGTGGCCTTTCTCGTGGTGCTGGGTGTAGGAGGGTTTCGAGTCGCAAGCGGTGCTTTGGCCATAGCTGACTTAGTGGCCTTTATTTTGTTCCTGTTCATGATGATCATGCCGCTCGGACAAGCTTTCGGGGCAATTAGCTCGGTCAACCAAGCACTCGGAGCTCTCGGGCGTATTCAAGAAATCATCTCGTTGCCGAGCGAAACTGAGCACGATGCCGTGCAGGATGCCACGGCATTCGTGGCGGCTGATCACACCCACCCTGCGGTCGTTTTCGACAACGTCACCTTCCGCTACCCCGAATCAGCACACAAGACTGAGGCAGAAAAACTCATTGCCCAAGAGTTGGGTGCCTCTGCAGTGGAATCTCTCTCCACCGGGGAAATCAGAGCGATCCCTGATGCTCACCGAGCCGTGTTGGATTCCGTATCGTTCACTATCGCCTCAGGCAGCAAAACGGCCATTGTGGGACCCAGTGGAGCCGGTAAGAGCAGCATTTTGTCCTTGATGGAGCGCTTCTATGACCCGCAGCGAGGAACCATTCGCGTATTTGGTCATGACAGCACCCAAATTGATCGGCAGGCGCTGCGAAACTTCTTCGGCTACGTGGAACAAGATGCCCCCATACTGGCCGGCAGTATCCGAGACAATCTGCTGATTGGCTCCCCCGCAGCTAGTGATGCCGAGTTGGAAGCGGTGCTTGGTGAAGTCAATCTCCTCGATATTCTGGCCAGGGATCCAGAAGGTCTTGATGCCCCAGTGGGAGAAGGAGGCGTCTTGCTCTCCGGTGGTGAGCGTCAACGCTTAGCTATTGCCCGAGCGCTGCTTCAAGCTCCCGACATCCTGTTACTCGATGAATCAACATCCTCGCTCGATGGGCCCAACGAACTTCTCATGAAAGAAGCCATCGACAAGGTCTCCGTCGATCGAACCCTGGTGGTGATAGCTCACCGACTTGCCACTGTGGTGGACAGCGACCAAATCGTGGTACTCAAGCAGGGAATGGTCGAGGCCATCGGCACTCACGAACAACTTCTCGAATCATCCACGCTCTATAAGAACCTCGCCGAGCACCAACTTCTGGTCTAGTAACAACCGGGACTACTGGGGCTTTGTGGAGGGCCCTCGGAGGACAAAACGGACACGATTGATCAGGCGCCTCCAGACATAGCGGATAAACAACCCAGCGATGTCGAGGGGAGTGAGGCTAAATCGGTGGTGAAGCACCCGCCTGCGATACAACTTCTCACTGGCTTGGGAGACAAAACCTTTGTATTGGTCGTGATCTCCTGCCATAAAAGAACCGTGACCGTGGTGGTAGTAGGCGCCGTCTAAATAAAACGATCCTCGATACCCATTAAACGCTGCGGTGTGCTCCAACAGTGTGACGGGTTCCCCGGTGGCTGTGAGTTGTGCCCCCACGCGACGCCCAGTATCCGGGGCTCCTTTGCGCTTTGCGCGCTCTAGGTAGTCCTCGGAAAAATTAACCTTGGCCTTTAACCTGGTTGGAAACACCATCAAACACGGATGGGTAGCCCCTTTGCTGCCGGGCGTTAGAGCCAAACTGATGTCATCGAGTCTCTCCATCCAGTCATCAGATATCGGGAAAGCATCCGAATCCATCACGATGATGTGAGAGGTGGTGAATTCTGTTTCCTGGACGGC
>Ga0209652_1003141_pt1 | contig 12326 bp, 11 predicted proteins | sample SaaInl74LU_5_DNA_FD_184641 | JGI IMG/M metagenome (GOLD analysis project Ga0209652, IMG submission 184641) | Marine microbial communities from expanding oxygen minimum zones in the Saanich Inlet - ESP_74LU_5_DNA (SPAdes) (version 2) | ecosystem: Environmental > Aquatic > Marine > Intertidal zone...
CTAATTGTTGCTGCTACTGCATCCTTCTTGCTATTGTTCGTTTCCTCTCCATTGCCTTGCAATCCGTCAAAACCATCCGCACCATCTATTATCACATCATCATCATCGTCCAACTTGGATGATAGCTTTCCACCCATTGGACCATCTAGAATAGCAGTAGTGGAACGTACCAGCTTATGAGCTCGTGCTCCAAGTGCAAACATTTGTCTGGAGTATCGTTCATCGTCATTATCAACTTTTTTCTTTTTGCTCTTGTTGTTGGTGGTGGTGATGCTATCTTGTTGAATTGGTGCTTGTGTTTGCTCGTAAGTTTCATTATCGATTGCAACTTCTTCTACAGCTGCATCTGCATCATTTGCAATTTCATCATCACTATTGCCCCCTCGTAGGTCATTGATTGACATTAGTGAGTGTCTTTTGTATTCAATCGACTTCTTTCCACATCCAAACAAGCTGAATGGGGCACTGAAACCAGATGGTATTGTACGCAATTCATCAGTGCTACGCTCATCTTCTTGTGTAGATGATGATGCCAACGAGTCAAATGCTCGTCTTGTAGAGATGGAAGAAGATAACGACCACGGCTGCCTAGCTCCATTGACTGATTGCAAGAGAATGAACAGGTGGAATGCTCCAACTAACGGCAAGAGATTCAAGATGGACATCATGCGTATATTTTTCGTCAGCCTTTTTTCACGTTTGTCGCCCGATCCAGCCCTTCTCTCTATGCTAATGAACAACTTTGTGGAGCTCTTACTGCTGCTGGTTAGAAGGGTTGCATTAGGGTATTACTGAGCAGCAGTTCCATAGCAGCATCGAACTTACAATAGCATCAATAACATCATGCTTCTCGCCATTTTTTGGCTCGATGCCAGCTGTAACTCAAAGCAAATTTTGCGCCTGGCTTCAACTTTCACTTTCATCATTGGCATTGCCTCGGCTAGCTGCTCAATACCATCGATAATACTACAACCCCATCTCCACGACTGTTCTACCGTGGATGCAATTATTCAAGACGCTCTCGTGAAAATTAATTATAGCAGGCTAGAGAATTATTACTCGGCATAGCATATCACATGTTGTTGTGGACACAAACAAGTCGCCATTGCAAAAAGCCTCCATCTGCATTGTCGTTCCTCCTCTATACACTCTTATTCACAACAGCGTTTAGCAACTCGGTCCTTGCAATTAACACTCCTGCAGCATTTGTATCTAAAAAATCACCTGTCAACATAATGACAGCCAAAACTAACAATAATACCAATGACTCGTCGGCCCTACGTGAATTGAAGGACACAATCAAAACACAAGCGGCGGAAATCGATCGATTAAAGAACGAACTAACCAAGAATGGCATTTCAGTAGCAGTCAAAAAGAAGGTAGTCGTCCCATCCGGTGGACACGCACACGGAGGCGCAGCCGACAATGAAGATATCCTCGATTACAAAGAGAAATCGAGCTTTGCCATTGCCTACGAACGAGTACCATGGTTGGCAGTATTCCTCTTTTCTCTATCCTTCACCGCGCTTATTATGAATGGATTTGAGCACACGTTGAGTAAACAGATTGAGTTGGCGTACTTTGTGCCGCTTATGGCTGGGCATGGGGGGAATACGGGTGGGCAGGCCGTGGGGACTGTGTTGAGTGCACTTAGTGCGGGTATCATTACAAGACAGGATGCTTGGAAGGTGATTGGGAAAGAGGCAACGAGTGGATTAATAATGGGTGTGATACTAGGTGCAATGGTTGGGCCGATTAGTCATTATGTCATGGGGATATCCAAGCATGTTGCTACGGTGGTTTCGGTGACATTTCCGTTGTTAAGTACAATTGCGTCATTTTTGGGTAGTTCTCTCCCGTTTGTGTGTGTGATATTGGGATTGGATCCGGCTGTGATTGCGGCACCGGCCATGACGAGCTTTGTGGATGTGACGGGGTTGCTGTGTTACTTCTTGATTGCCAATCAGGTCTTCAAGGCATTCGGCCTCGAGCTGTAGAAGAGTGAAATTATAATCGAGAGATAGATAGATAGATGAGATAATCTGAAATGAATGACAAATAGAGCTAATTAAGCTATAGCTTAGTAACTGATTACTATGATTATGATTAGATGTGTTAGCTCATTGGCTGTCGCTCGACTCTTTTTTGTCAAAGTTAAAGCCACCTCGCGGTACACCTATTTCCATGAAATCATACGCTGCCATGATTTGACTGGCACCTCTATTTCCATCTCTTGCCTCTGACAAGATATCCGTCATTAAACTCTTGCCAAACGCAAGACCTCCAAAATGGTTCAACGCCAGCACTTTGCAGCCTAACATCTGGGCAAATCTTCCAGCATTGAATGCATTCTGATGACCTCTCGTTTTTATTCTGTCGACACCATCCTTTCTTGATAGAGTAGCTTCATGAACAACAACATCTGAATTGGTACACAGTCGTGCCATTGGTGGAGGGACTCTCCGATGATCTGCAAGTAATGAAAACTTTCTTGGTCGAAAGACATTGCACAAGACTTGACTGGGATGAACTTCTCCTGTCCCATCATCGTTCGGTACTGATATACCACATTTCAATAACCCATACTTCTTGGAAGGCTTGACACCAAGTGCCACAGCCTTCTCTTTATCAATCGTTCCAGGCGGCGGCTGCTCTTCCACTACATAACCAAACGTTTGTACTCCCGAGAGATGATCAAGCTCAGCAGCCTTGATGTGCAGACGTCGATCCGTTCCAAGATTTGTATCATTTGGTAACCGTGCAAATCCATTACTTCCAACCACCTGAGAATCTGCTGTCACTGGCTCTGGTGCATCAATAATCCATGTCTTATCATCATTCTGTTCAAGAAATTTGCGTGTTACAAGAGGTGTCTGAATCTCTGGATAGTGCGACGTGAACACATTCCGTCTTCCTCTCTGACTACTACTTGCAGAAGAACCAAACCCTCGTTCTTCCTTGCCACCCACTAGCTCTATTACTTTTACATTGAGATGATTCATCTTGGAACATGACAATGATAACACCATACCAATATAATTGTATAATCCAGGAGGACCATAAATTTCGATTGTTGGTTTTTCCATTGTCACAGAATCTTCACCGCCATAAGCAGCACCTGCAAGTCGTTTATTGTTCGGTTTGTAAAACCGACTTTTTCGTTTTTGAGACATGGAATTATCATTCATTGCAACCTTATGCGCCACCATAATCCCCATAATCACGGGCACAATCCCATACAAATGATCACCATGCAAATGCGATATAAAAATCTTGGTAATGGACATTGGTGATATGCGCGTGAATTGCAATTGACGATAGGTCCCCTCACACACGTCAAAGAGGTAGGTTTGTCCTCCGAGACGGAGGGCGGTGCAGGATCCATTGCGATGCATGGTGGGTGATCCTCCACCTGTGCCTAGGAAGGTTATGGCGAATTCCATGTCGATTGCTTTGTAATTGTCATTGTTGGAGGTGCGTTGTTGGTTGTTGCTATTGTCATCGGCATTGATGGAGGTGCGTAGGCATGTGCGTAGATATGGTTCTATGGCTGGAGTTGCTACTACTTCTTCGGGATTTGGATCGAGTTCTACCTTCAATTGGGATCCATAGCTTCGGTATTGTTGTGTATGTTGTTGTTGATGTCGTATGTGTGCAGCTTGTGAAGAGGAAGCTACAATGCTGCGTTTACATTGGAGACTCTTGCACTGTGCGAAACATTTATTCTGGACTCGCTTGGAAATGAGTACTCTGACTGACTGTTGCTGCAGCCAAGAACCAATCATGATGCTAGCCCAATGGATAGTGTTTTTGGAGAGCTCATCGGCGGAGAGAGAGGAGCTGAGAGAGTGAGAGAGTGATGGATTGCGCAAAAACTTAGGTAAGCTTTGGTATTAGTTCCTACGTACCTCTCCCCTCTCGCTTGCTTCTTCTCCTTTCATTGGAGTCATCGCGAAGCTCGAACGGCTCGTGCTCGTGCTCCCACTTGCCCTCTCCATGGCAGGTGTGGTTTGCCCTAGTCAAGCTAATAACCCACCAGCCAGCCTTTAATCCCCCCCCTCCCCTCCTTCTATTACCTCTCAAACACGCACATGCTGTATAGTGATCCTCCCTTGATTTAATTCAGTCGAATTTATCCAGTGTGAGTATAAAAAAACATGTGGGCGCGAACGGAGGCTCATTGCAGTCGTGGAATAGGACGCCGCCTGATTGACTATTAATAATTGATGCAACTATTTCATTGGTCGCTCAATATATTTCATGTCCCCCCTTTTCACTATTTAGGCAAAGAGCTTAGCTCTAACACCTCTCTGAGGTAATTCCTCTCTGCGGAAATATACGGCAACACACTGAAAAATAGATCAACTCAATTTGAGAACTGATAGAAGGAACCCCCCCTATCATTGATTGATATAGTAATATATAGCAGTCAATGAATATTGCTTGGCCAAGCAAAAAAGAAAACAAGTCAAATAGACTACAACACCCCCCGATCTCAACCAAATTTAACAACAACCCCCACATGGCTTCATCGACGACACTTGCGACGACTATGGTTCAGCCTCCTAAACCGAGGCCTCCCCCTCCCTCGTTGCCTCCTCCGGGCAGGAATAGCACCGGCAATGCTATCAATGCGAAGAAGCGACCTCCTCCTCCTCCCCTACCGAATAATAATAGGGGAGGAGCTGTGAAGCCACCTCCTCCGCCTCCAAGGATGAAACAGAATAATGGTGTACCACCACCACCACCTCCTCCGAATCGTCCTCCCCCTCCACCACCACGACCCAACCCTAATAATAGGGGGGCTGTGGTGATGAAGAAGCCACCCCCACCCCCTCGACCACCAGTTGCTACTGCAAAACCAATTACCAAAAAGCGAACTGCTCCAGAAATATCCACACTCAACAATACAACATCAACTCGTACCACTGCTACTGCTGCTCCAAACGCAGACGCAAGAAAGCGTCAACGTCAAGAACAACAAAACCGTCGAGTCTCACTCAAAGCACCAGTTGTCATGAGAGATGTTACTGCGTTTCAAAAGAAACATCAGGTTGGAGAGGGGACTTATGGGTACGTCGTCTCTCTTTTTCAAGGGATTGGACGTTACTTACACTTCTTGGTATTGTTTTGTATTATTGACAGTTTTTACTCACAATTTTGTATTATATTCTCATTGACCTACAAACCACCACCACCACCGCTATACCAAAAATAATTATCATTGATGTATACTTTAGGAGCGTGTTTGTAGGAGCCGACAAAATCACTGGTGAAATTGTCGCTCTCAAGAGAATTAATACAGAAGAGGAGGAGAATGGGTTTCCCATTACTGCAATTCGTGAAGTGAAGATTCTCAAGGCGTTGAATCATTCGAATATTGTGCAGTTGAAGGAGATTGTTACTTCGAAAGGTTAGTGGACTTGCTGTGTGTGTTGTTGTATGTTTGTATCTCTCTTGTACCGGCGGACCTTTCTTTTCGTGTATATCCATTGTATTTTACTGGATATTCACAGTTCAACCCGCCCATAGCAGCCCTTGCGCTACAATTGTTCGGCATCACTATATTTGTTTTGACGTTGGAGGAACCGAACAATTATTTGTGCAACATTTATAACCAATCTCACACTTTCTTTTGTTCTTTGCTCGTTAATTTTGTCTGTAGATCAAGGAGATATTCCCAAGAATGTGTTCATGGTATTTGAATATCTTGAATACGATCTCACGGGGATTATTGAGTCTCCCGAGATTAAAATCTCCCAAGATCATATCAAATCATGGTCGAAGCAATTGCTGAGCGGAGTGCACTACATGCACGTCAACAAGATTATTCACAGAGATTTGAAATCGTCCAATCTACTTATCAATAAGCGCGGCGAATTGAAGATTGCCGATTGGGGACTTGCACGTAGTTGGAACAAGGAGATGAAGCGTTTGACCAACCGTGTTATTACGCTTTGGTACCGACCCCCGGAGCTTTTGCTCGGGTGTAATCAATACACGACAAAGATTGATATGTGGAGTGTTGGATGTATTATTGCTGAGATGTTTCGTCGCGGAGGTCTGCTGAAGGGTTCAACGGAAGCCAATCAGCTGGACCTTATATTCAGGATGATGGGACATCCCACTCGGGAAGACTGGCCTGACATTGACAAGATGTGTCCACTTTGGAAGAATTTTGAGCCCAAAAGTGGAGAGCAAGTCTTTCCTCGTAGAGTTCGTGAGGAACTCAAGGCTCGACTTCCTACAAGTGCCATGAATTGGATGACTCCTCATGCAATTGACCTGATTGACAGCCTGTTGGCTCACAACCCCGAGAAGAGGTGGTCAGCTGATAAGGCTCTCCTGGCAGAATATTTCTTTGATAATCCAACTTTCAAGCCTGCCTCTGAACTCAACATGAAGTTTGGAGTAGAGAGTGCTCATGAATGGGAAGCTCGCAAGAAGCACAAGGAGATGATGGCAAAGAAACTGGCTGCTCGAGGTCTTCCTGCACCTGGATCGACCTCGTCTGGAAGGACAAAAAGCTAGAAAAACTGTACATATGGGGCTTGGGGGTTACCTATTACTTCAAGCCACAATCGTTCCATCACTGAACCACATCACGTTATCAATTATAGAAACCACTCTGAAATTTTGACCATGAAGAGAAAGAAAAAGACAAAAAAATAGAAAAACTACACGGAATCGAACGCAGATGACCACTGCGTTCGAGACTTCTTTTGTGCATCCTGTCAGCTTAGTGCAAATATATTTGGACAAGTCACGCACTAAGCTGAACTTACATGTACTTCCTACAATATAAACTAAAAAAAATGCTAACATAAACAATGATGTGGAAGCTGAATCGCCTCAGTTCTCATTCCAAGTAATGTTTAAGGAGAAGACTAAGAAATGAGTAGCTGTGTATCTCCTTTTTACATACTAGTTACACCCCTGACCGCCGTTAGCCACGGCGCGATAGTATCTACTTTCACAATAAGTTGGCCTCCCATAACTCTGCTGTTGAACAACGCTTGCCACTTTATCATCGTAGCTAAGCTTCTCAAGCATTCGTGGGTCATACTGATCGAAAACTGGCTGCATACTCGTGGCAACATTCAACGCTACACAGGATGCCACCCATGCTCCGCCAACTGCCAAAGAAAACTTCTTCAGCCGCTCTTCGACGGGTTGTACATTGCTCCGATATAAGAATAAATCACGGGCTTTTTCTGCTTCAGACTTTTCTTCAATATCTCCGTCATACCATCCTGTCTCTTCGAATTCGATAACCTTGCTTTTTAGTCTTGAGCCAATATATCCCCATCCACTATAAAGACGCAATATTAAAAAGAAGATGACAGTCATTGACCCAATATTGCTGGAAGCAAGTTTTTGGATAAGGAATCCCTCATTTAAATAAGTTGCTCCTGAAATAGGATAGCAGCTGCAAGTTGTGGGTACAACGTACGAGAGAGAAAGATGCACATTAAGTGAGCACTTTGATGTAAAAGGAAAGCCATGGAATAGATCCACGTCAAACGAAGAAACTTACACCAACACAAAGAAGGCAGCATAGGTAACAGCCAATCGAACACCCAACCCCTGATCGCCATTCTCCTGACTAGCCCATCCAAACAAAGGTTGATTAATTAAATTCAGGTATTCATTCGATGGTCGTTGCTCTTCTGGAACATTTTCGGCACCAAATGATGTTGATAGTTGTTGCGTTTTACGTCCGCCACTGGTGTCGATTTCGTAGCCTACTTCGTCATCATCGTCGTAAGCTTTGAGTAGAGATGACGAATGAGAACTGCAGAATGCTTTTTTGTTGCTGCTCAAAGGGTCATCCGATGACGATCTGACAGAATTGGCAGAGCTTAGCGGTGTCGGAGAATGTACAAATGCATTCGTAGTATGGTCAGCGAGGGTAGCCAGGATAGAAACCGCTGCAAGCAGGCGTAGGGAGCTCATTTTCATCGTCATGGTTGTTTTGTTTTGTGTTCAGTGTGTGTCGGTGCGTGCATTTGGGAAAGCACGCGTGACGTGGCCAGCATGAGCGGGCTTGGAAGCGGGGAGCGGGGCCAACACAATTTCCTGCCCCCTCTTCTCTCGTCGCAGCCTTCCTGTATCCTTGATTCGGGATTCGGAGTCCTCAATCCTCAATCAGCCTCAGACAATCTCAATCCCGAATTGACGTGTTCTTGTCAAGAAATGACCATGAGAGTACTTCGGTCCATTATGCTGCAGCTGGTGCTCGCTTCCTATCTCTCTCTATGAATTCTCATTCACTATTCTATCTCATTCACTGTCTTCGTGCTAAAGTGACCAGGCTGGTGCTCGCTTCGCATCTCAGCACTATTCTCATTCACTATTTGTCGTGCCAAAGTACATCTCATACTCTAATATTTTGTGTTTCTACTACCTGATCATAAAGATTCATTCAGATTCACTGCAGATTCACACCCCAAGACAAATCGAAAAATATCCGTCCCCTTCTAAGAAACAATGACTACTCCTTCACCTTCTCCTACAACACAAGTTGTGTCCATTTCTCTCGAGTCTTCACTCCAGTGTGCAGCCCAACAGTTGCAATCTGGCCTCTTATCAGTCACTGAGCTTGACACATCCGTCAAAGAAAAGGCATCAAGGTTCAACGCTTCTACAGGTGGCTTCGATCAAACCTACAATGCAGAACTGGATCGTCTCAGTGCATCACTATCTGCCTCTGCTCATACCATTGAGAGCAAAGCTAGAGCTCTACTACTTCGCGCAGATGCTCTTGCCAAGTCTACCACACCAAGCATCGATGTATCCATTGATCTGCGAGCCCAGGCCAAGACACTCTCCAAAGAACTACTTTGCCTCCATAAGCAGACAGATGTCGATGCCCAAGAGCTTCGTCGTATTGCTGCCTTGGCTGATGGTATGTTATGCACAGGGCGTGACTTTGCAGAGATGACCGAGCGCCGCTTTGAAATGTCTCCTTGGGAGGTTGATCAGATTGGGGGCTCCATCGTTGTTCTCTTGAGTGATGTCTACTCTGCTATTCGGGAGCTTGAAACCAAGAGCGAGGGTCTTCACGAAGACAAAGAATGGGTGGCTCCAACTTCATTTGAGCGCGTAACAACCAAGTATTGGGTCAGTGATGAGCGTCTATATGAAGTACTCTTGTCAAGTGTGCAAGACCTGCCTCTCTTGGTTTACGGTAGGAAGGGTGGGCGCATCCTCAACCAAAAAGAAGCCCGATCTTCAGACTCGTCTCTTGCAAGTAGCGCCTTGTGGACATCATTTGTGACATCAATCAGTTCCGTCTATTTTGATAGCAAGGAAATGTCCATGTACTCAGAGAGGCTCAAACGTTCTGAAGGTGCCCAACTCTTTCGTATTCGCTGGTATGGATCGAAGCCCTGTGGCGAGAAGAATGTGTTTGCTGAGCTCAAAGTCCACCATGAGAAGTGGATTGGAGATAAGAGTGTCAAGGAACGGTGCGCAATTCAAGAGAAAGATGTTTCACAACTTCTTGATCTTGACAGCGGCAGCGGCATTTGGGATGAGGCTAGAGCTTATGCCATGGTACAAAGGGCCAACTCAACAGAGGATGAGAAGTCTATTCAGAGACTAGCAAAGCTTCTCTTGAAAATGAGAGCTACGATTGTCAAGTTCAAGCTTACAGCATGTGTTAGAACCAAATACACCCGTGTTGCAATGCAATCTTCATCTTCTAACGCATGCCGCCTTACTTTCGATCGTGACCTCATGGTCATTAATGAGCGTGGAGCAGCACCATCCAGTTCCAAGTCTTGGTGCCTCGAAGACCATGACACTTTGTCTCAACTTGATATTGTGAAGATGCCATATAATGTGTACGAGGTGAAAATTGCAGGAGAAGACGGCAAGCCAAACTTCGTCACTGAGCTTGAGGAGAGTCAAGCCATTGTTGAAGCCAAGAAGTTTAGCAAGTTCTTGAGTGGAGCTTCTATATTTAATGCAGACAAGATTGCGACCTTGCCATGGTGGAGTGACGAAGAGAAGTTTGCGCCTCTGTATAATGGTTCAAGAAGCTCTTCTGTTGCTGCCCAAGATTCACTTACAGCCCCATCTCTTATTCAATACGCCAGAGATGACAATGCAAGCACAGTCAGCGGCTCTTCTCGTTATTCATTGGAACGACCGCTGATACAACAGCCCAGAGGTTATCCGTCCCTAGAGGGTTCTTGCAGCACCACAGATGATAGTGACATATTGGATATTAGTGTGAAAAGGCCAATTATGAATCAATCTTTACCAACGACGGTGTCAAACATTGGACAATCTGATACAAACCGGCGAGGAAACTGGATCAGCATTCGTCGTAGATCTAGCATGTTTTTGAAGGATGGCTCAGTTCCAAACAAGTCAACGTCAAAGCCCATCGCATCAAAGCAAAGATTGCGTGTAGAACCGAAGTCGCACTTTGCCAACGAGCGCACTTTTATTCAGTGGATCAGTGCTGCCCTCTTATTCATCACCTTCTCCCAGCTCCTCTACATTCTCGGCTCATCAAATCCTGATATTGAAGGGCAGACGGCCGTCGCGGGTACATGGATGATTGCAATGAGTCTTTTCATTGCTGTATATGCGCTTGTCATCTACTACAGACGTGTCTATTTAATGGCGAATGGCAAACCTTACGGATACGCCGACTTCTTTGGGCCTGGTTTGCTCACTTTCGCAGTTATTTCTGGAGTAGCTCTCATCTTAGCTTTCTCTGGAGAGATTCAATTTGGAACTGCCAGTACCATGACTCATGTATCTGGTCAGTGCATGAAGAGATCATTATCAGGAGTGCCAGTCATGGAGATGCAGCCATCAGGAGCACTTGTGGATGAGAAGGAAGGCCTCCTGTTAGTCCCATCCCTCAATCACATCGTTGCCTTCGAAGATGACTTGCCGTCGGAAGGCAAGAATGATCAACAAGCTCGTATTGTAGCGACTGTCGCTGGTGCAAACATGGAGGCATTGGAACGAGTTGGAAAGTACATCTACGCACTTTCTGAAGACACCGACAAGAAGTCCGAAATCATTGCACTTGAATGGGTGGACGTCTCACTTGACAGTGATTTTGACGGTACATCATCAAGACGTCTCCAAGAATCCCATCGCTGGAAAATCTCATTACCAGGAGCCGAAGGCATGGCGCTGGTACCTGAAGGTCAGCTTGGTGAAGGTTCCGCAGCGAAGTTACTTGTTGCTGGTCTCTTGACAGAGTCCACGAAGAAGGGTCTGGTAGATGTACTCTCAATTGACGCATATGACCAAGACACGCTCGATTTTTCTCAGTCCAAGTTGGATAAGACTTCAAAGATTAACAAGAAGTTGGTAGCCAAGGGGCTGAAAGATGAAAAGGTTGGAAGTATGCAGTTCTTTGAAGGTCGTCTTTATGTCCTTTTCGACAACGCAAGAGTTATCAGAGTGTTTGACCCTAAGACTGGAGTAGTTGTTCAAGAAGTAATGCTTCCAATTGCCGAGGCTGGTGCAGAGGAAGAATGGGAAGGTATGCGATTACAACGAATCAACAAAGAAGCTGATGCTGGACTACGAGGAGCTAGTCAATCAAGTGTTGTGCTGCATCTTGCTCTTGACAGTCCAGCTCAAGTATGGTCGCTGCGCCTACGAAATGAAGTTGGACAGTGGATCTTACCAGCATGTGCTGGAGTTTAAATAGGATCTATATCTAGACATAATTGAGCATGTAAATAAATGTGATAGGAAAACAATTAGGTATTAATAGACAGACGTTTTAGTAGAGTATGGAGCATACAGCAACAAGTATAAAACCACAGTAGATCGACACTCAATGCAACAAAGGAAGAAAAGAACATAAAAACCTCATTTATCACACGAGATCAAAACCAAATGAATGTCACCAACATATTCTCATAGAAAGTACAATAGTAAACAACGCGAACACTAGTCAATGCTATCTCCACTAATCTTCTGCATGTCGTCACCTGTGCAAATGAAAAGGTTACAGTAAGTGAAAAAGGGAGCGAAAAAAGCTGATACAATACAAAGAGCATAAGTAGTGACAAATCTACTTCTATACTAACAGAGAGAAATTTAATAGAACCGTGAGAGCTTGAGCCGTGTTAAAGATGCTTCTATACTATCATGGCCAACTATCATGGGCCACTACAAGCTGTGGATTGTCATACACAAAGCAATAGATACGATACGATACGATATGGTGCTAGACTAGTGCTGGCGGCTGGCGGCCATCCCAAATTGGGCCTCATCAGGTCACCTACGATGATGTAGCGACGCCGAAACAACCAAAAAGAGCTTGAACCGTGTAAACAATG
>Ga0209652_1003144_pt1 | contig 12308 bp, 10 predicted proteins | sample SaaInl74LU_5_DNA_FD_184641 | JGI IMG/M metagenome (GOLD analysis project Ga0209652, IMG submission 184641) | Marine microbial communities from expanding oxygen minimum zones in the Saanich Inlet - ESP_74LU_5_DNA (SPAdes) (version 2) | ecosystem: Environmental > Aquatic > Marine > Intertidal zone...
CCCCCGTCGCTGCGAAAATACCCGGCAACGGTGCAACCAGCAGCACCAACCATGCGCAACCCGGCGTCAAGATACCCGAGACATCGCGAAAGCTGGAATATACGGCGCTCATCTCTGTCCGCTCGGAGGGTTTGACCGCCATCAAAAAGGGCAAGCCACCCACGACATCGAGCAGCACCAGAAAGACCGACGCCCCCATACAGGCCACAACAGTCAGCCAGGGCAGGGGTGACACCACGGCCGCGGCCACAAACAGCGCCCCGCAAAGCCCAAAGGCTAGCCGCACCGCACGGCGCACCGATGTCCGCCGCGCATGGCGCAGCATCAATGGCGAGGCGAACAACAGCGCGTTGGACACCGAAAGCGCGATGCCGCCCACCTTGTTGCCCAGCCCCGCCTCGATGCAGAAGATCGGCAGATACACGACATAGACCCACCAGCCGCAGGAGCGCATCACGGCAAACATCCACCCCGCGATCAGCCGTGGCTGGCGGAAAAAACGCCCCAGATAGGCCAGCGGGTTGGGTGCCGGTCCCTTGGCGCGCCGGATCTGCTTGCCATTGCCCAAGCGCAGCACCCAAAAAGTGATCAAAAGCCCAATCGCGAAAGCGCCCGCCAGCAAAAAGGGCGCAGGCGCCCACCAATCATGCAGCCAAACCCCCGCCATCGGCCCGATGGCCCAAGGCCCCGCCGCATAGACCATTTGGGTGGATTGGCTTTTGCCCAGCTCTGCGCGGTCGATATAGTCGAGGATATAGGCGTTGAAGCACACGAAGGTCGTGGCCGTCGCCATCGCAAGGCACATCAGCGCGAAAGGCACGGTCGCGGGCGTGCCGATCAATGCCAGCGCCATGCCCACCAGATACAACAGGCATCCCGCCGAATAGGCCCATCGCCGGGGCAGATGCCGTGTCGCCCAAGGCACCATCAGCCCCCATGCCAGCGCCACGAGCCCGGCCATGAAATAGGCCGAAGATGTCGCCTCGGCGCTACCAAGCGCGTCATAGACGACCAGCGGCATGGCCGAGATCAGCGTGCCACGGACACTGGCCTCGATCCCCGCAAGCATGGCGAAATGCCGGACCTTGGGGGCAGGGCTGTGATGGAGTGCGAGCGGAATGTAACGCGTGGCCATGGGTTTTCTGCAATTTCTTGCATCAAGAACCCGAATACGCCCCCGGTCTGGCCCGCCCGCGACAGATGCATGTCGGGATTAAGCGTGCCATGATATTTTATATAAGCATCTGTTTTTGATAGAATTTATTTCGATCAGCGCGTGGGCGCGCGCGCGATGTGGCCTTGTGCGGCGCAGCATCGGCTCTTTGGCGCATCCGCGCCAAGTGATGCATGCTTGCCTAGCCGTTCCAGATCACATCGCCCAGCTGCGCGATGTCATAGCCGCCAAGATGGGTGGCGCGTTTCGCGAAGGCATCGGATTGCGCAAATGCCAAGAGGCGCCGCACCGGCGGTTCGAAATAGGCGCGCCGGGTCATGACCAGATCGAAGCTCTCATCGGTGATCAAGGGTAGAAAACCCAGTTGACCCGCCGCTGACTGCAAACCCAGACCGCATTGCGCCTCGCCCGTTTCGATCAGCGCGGCGAGGTCGGCGTGTGTCTCGGCACCGCGCTCGGTCGTGGTCAGGGCAGCGCGTGACAGGCCTTCGCGCGCCAGCAATACGTCAAGCAACCGCTGTGATCCCGCCCCCTCGGCGCGCACGGCAAAGCGCAAGCCACGCTTAACCGCATCGCCCAGCCCGGTGACGCCAAGCGGATTGCCACTTGCCACAAAAATCCCCTGTGTCCTGCGCGCCCAATGGATCATGACATGCCGCGACCCCGGCAGATGCGCGCGCGCCGCTGCAAGGTTCCAGCGCCCGGTTTCCGGGTCGATCAGGTGAAGCCCGGCCAGCACCGCGCGCCCCGCCACAAGTTCCTCAAGCCCTTGGGTCGAGCCGCGCGCCAGCACCGCCAAACCGCTGCCGGATTGGCGAAGCGCCCATTCCAGCAAGGGGTCATTCGATCCCGCATAGATCGGTGGCGCAGGCGCGATACCCGCATCGGGCAACTCGGTCTGCGATTCCAGCCATGCATCGATCAGCCGCCTTGGAAACAAGAGTTTCCCCGTGGCGCGGGTAAAGGGAATGGTCTGGCGCGCGACCATCTCGTAGATCGTGCGCTCGCGCAGCCGCAGGTAGGCGGCGATCTCGGCGGTCGTCATCAGCGAGGCTGAGGTCTCGGGGTGTTCAGGGGGCGCATCCGCGGCTTGATTGTGCATCTTGCTGCATATCCATGCATTTATTCCATAGTTGCAGGATATTGCAGTTTTGCTCTAATTTCCAGCAGCTTCTGGGGGGATTGCATTTGGACGGGCCATTCACAACCGCGCTTGGCCTCATTCTGGCCGCCGATCCCGCGCTGATGCAGATCATTGGCCTGTCGTTGCGCGTAACATTGACGGCTGTTTTGGTGGCATGCGCGATCGGTCTTCCCCTGGGCGCGGCCTTGGCCTTGGCGCGTTTTCCAGGGCGCGGCGCTGTGATTGTTTTGTTCAATGCGCTCATGGGCTTGCCGCCTGTTGTTGCGGGTTTGATCGTGTATCTGATGCTGTCGCGCTCTGGCCCTTTGGGTGATCTTGCGCTCTTGTTCACGCCCGAGGCGATGATCCTTGCGCAAACGGTGCTGATCCTGCCCATCGTGGTGTCGCTGACGCGCTCGGTGGTCGCGGATATCTGGGACGAATACCGCGAACATCTGCAAAGCCTTGGTGCCAGCCGCCTGCGTGCCGTGCCGACCTTGCTGTGGGATGGGCGGGTCAGCCTTTTGACCGGGGTTTTGGCGGGTTTTGGTCGTGCCAGCGCCGAGGTGGGCGCCGTCTTGATCGTGGGCGGCAACATCGCGGGCCATACGCGCACCATGACCACCGCCATCACGTTGGAAACCAGCCGCGGCAATCTTGGGTTGGCCGTGGCGCTGGGCATCATCTTGTTGAGCTTGACCTTGACCCTCAACGCGGTCGCATGGGGTGCCGGGCAATGGGCGCGGGGGCGTTTGGGATGATGCAGATGCGCCCCATAACCTCCGCGATTTTGCCGCTGCGATTGGAGGGGGCAAGCTACGCGGTGGGCGATAAGCCCCTTTTGTCCGACATCTCGCTTGTCGTGAAACCCGGTCGCCGCTTGGTCGTCTTGGGCGCGAACGGGGCGGGCAAAAGCCTGTTGTTGCGGCTATGTCATGGGCTGATCGCGCCGACGGCGGGGTGCTGCATTTGGGCAGATGGCTCATCCCGGCCCGCGGCCCAAGCGATGGTGTTTCAACGCCCTGTCCTGTTGCGCCGCTCGGTCGCAGCCAATCTCGACTACCCGCTCGCTTTGCGCGGCCTGTCCCGGTCGTCGCGGCGTGACATGGTGGCCCGCACCTTGGCGCGTTTCGGCCTTGGCCCATTGGCCGACCAGCCCGCACGGCTGTTGTCTGGGGGCGAACAGCAGCGGCTGGCGCTTGCACGCGCTTGGACCATGACGCCGGAGGTGTTGTTTCTTGACGAGCCGACATCCGCGCTCGATCCCTCGGCCACCCGCATGATCGAAGAGATGATCGAAAGCTTCTCGGCCGAGGGCATCACCATCGTTTTGACGACCCATAATCTGGGGCAGGCACGGCGGCTGGCCGAGGATGTTGCCTTTCTTCATCGCGGACAGCTGATCGAACATCGCCCTGCCGCTGATTTCTTCGCGGGGCCGCAAGCCCCCGAGGCCCGCGCCTATCTCGCGGGCGATTTGATCTGGTAATCAACGGGAGACCCTTACCATGACCCATACACGCCGTTCCGCCCTTTTGGGCTTTGCTTCTGGCCTTGCCATGCTGGCAGCGCTTCCTGCCAGCGCGCAGGAATTCATCACTGTCGCCTCGACCACCTCGACCGAGAATTCAGGCCTGTTCGGGCATATCCTTCCCATCTTTCAGGCCGAAACCGGGATCGAAGTGCGCGTGGTGTCGCAAGGGACGGGCCAAGCTTTGGAGACCGGGCGGCGCGGCGATGCCGATGTCGTCTTTGTCCATGCCCGCGCGCAGGAAGAGGCTTTCGTGGCCGAGGGCTACGGGGTGCAACGCTTTGATGTGATGTATAATGATTTCGTTATTGTCGGCCCCGGCGATGATCCGGCAGGCCTGCGCGCCACCGATACGGCGGTGGCGGCAATGGCCGCCGTTGCCGCGGCAAGCGCAGCTTTCGCATCGCGCGGCGATGATAGTGGGACACATTCCGCTGAGAAACGTCTTTGGGCAGCGGCTGGGATCGACCCGTCGGGGGCATGGTATCTCTCGACCGGCTCGGGCATGGGTGCCACGCTCAACACCGCGGCCCAGGTTCCGGCCTATGCGCTGACCGATCGCGCGACTTGGCTGTCGTTCCAGAACCGTGGCCCGCTTGCGATCGTATCCGAAGGCGACCCGGTGCTGTTCAATCCCTACGGGATCATTCTGGTCAATCCAGAGCGGCACGGCCATGTAAAAGCTGAGCAAGGTCAGGCCTTTATCGATTGGATCTTGTCCGATGCCGGACAACAGGCCATCGCCAGCTTCACGGTCGGGGGCGAGCAGTTGTTCTTCCCATCGGCACAGTAAAGCCGCCGCGCATCAGGGCCAGTGCCGTGCTTGCGCGCGCACACTGGCCTTCGCTGATCGCGCGCACTAGATCGAGCGGTATGGAAAGCATGACCGCTCTTGATCATTGCCTGCATCTGGCGCTGCGTGATGTCATCCCTGCGCCGGCAGAACGCGTGCCGATGTCTGATGCGCTTGGCGCCGTTCTGGCCGAGGCGCTGCACTTTCCCAGCGATATGCCCCCGATGCCCGAGGCGCTGCGCGAGGGCTTTGCCGTCACGGCATTGGACCTGACCGGCGCAAGTGCGAGCTTGCCGATCGCGCTGCAAGCGCCCCTGCGCCTTTTGCCTGCCGACCCTTTGCCACCGGGCAGCGATGCGGTGTTGCCCCCCGATGGGGTCGAACACACCCAAGCGGGGTGGGAGGCGATCCGCCCGGTCAGCCCCGGATTTGCCGTGCGCCGCGCTGGCCATGACGGGCGTGCAGGCGCGCTGATCGCGCCCACTGGTGCGCGCCTGAGCGAGCGGCTTTGCTTGGTCGCGGCTCTTTCGGGGCTACGCGATTGCAGCATTCGCCGACCGCGCGTGGCCATTGACTTGCCTGATCCTGACCAAGCCGCATTCGCCCATCGTTTTCTGGTCAAACTCGGCGCGCAGATCGTCGCTGACGCGCCACATCTGATCTTGCAGCCGACGCGCAGCACCCAGCAGCGCCTTGCGCTTTCCCCCGCCAAAACGGCGTGGTTGGCGCATGAGCAAAGCGCGCTGGTTCTCAGCGTACCACGACGCTTCGATGGCATGGTGGCCGCTTGCCTTGCCTTGGCTGTGCCTGCCATGGCTGCGTTGAGCATGACCACCGCCCTAAGCGCAGCGCGACCCTTGGGCCGCAAACTCGCCTCGGCGCTCGGCATGTCCGATTTGGTGCTGTTGTCCCGGCAAGACGACGGATGGCACCCCGGCCCAGCAGGCAGCGTGACTTTGGCCAACCTTGCCACGGCGGATGCCTTCGCCATCATTCCGCCTGAAAGCGAGGGCCTTGCAGCAGGGGCCACGCTGGCTGGAATTTCCCTTTCCTCCCCTTTGGGTCGAACCTGATGCAAGACGCCACCCCCCCGTCATCCAGCCCACCGCAGCAGGAGCAATTTCTGCAGGTTTTGTCGCGCGATGCGGCGGAGGCGGCTTTCGTCGCGGCGCTGCGCCCGCGCCCGCTTGGCCTGGAAGAGCTGGGCCTCGACCTGCTTTTGGGGCGTGTTTTGGGCTGCGATATCGCGGCCCCCGTCGATGCGCCGCCATTTGATCGCGCGGTGGTGGATGGTTTTGCGGTGCGCGCAGCCGATCTTTTCGATGCCTCCGATGTGGCGCCTGTGCGCCTGCGCCTCAATGCGGAGGTGATCCATTGCGGCACAGCGCCCGGCTTACCCGTCACCCCCGGCACGGCAACCCCCATCGCTACCGGCGGGCCGATCCCGCGCGGGGCCGATGCCGTGGTGATGATCGAACATACCGAGCCCGAGGGGGATGGGATCGCAGTGGCCCGCGCGCTGGCGCCCGGCACATTCATTTCCTTCGCCGGGTCCGACATCGCGCGCGGCCAGACCTTGTTGCGCAAAGGCGTGGTGATCGGCGCGCGCGAAGTTGCGATGTTGGCCGCCGTAGGTCTCGATCGCGCGCCTGTCTGGCGCAGGCCAAGGGTTGGCGTGCTGTCGACGGGCGATGAATTGGTCCAACCCGGTCAACCGCTGCGCCCCGCCGGGGTGTATGATTCCAACGGGCCTGTCATCGCAGCAGCACTGCGCGAGAATGGGTGCGAGGCGGTGCATCTGGGCGCCATCTCCGATGATGCCGAACAGCTTTTCGCCGCCTTTCAAGCAGCCTTTGCCGCGCATGATGCGCTGATCTTGTCGGGCGGAACATCCAAAGGTGCGGGCGATTTGACGACCAAGGTCATCGCGGGTTTGGGTGCGCCGGGTATCGTCGCGCATGGCGTGGCGCTCAAGCCCGGCAAGCCGCTCTGCCTTGCGGTGTGTGACGGCAAACCGGTGGTGGTTTTGCCGGGGTTCCCGACCTCGGCCATGTTCACCTTCCACGAGCTGGTCGCGCCGGCGCTGCGGATGATGGCCGGTTTGCCGCCGCAAAACACAGCCCGGATCACGGCGCGCTTGCCCTTGCGCTTGACCTCGGAGCTTGGGCGCACCGAATTCGCGATGGTGGCATTGACCGAAGGACCAGATGGGCTGGTCGCCCATCCTGTGGCCAAGGGCTCGGGCGCGGTCACGGCCTTTGCACAGGCCGATGGCTTTCTCACCGTGCCAGCGCTTGTCGAAAGCCTTGCCCCCGGCACCATGGCCGAGGTCACGTTGTTCGGCCCCAGCATCGTGGCACCCGCGCTTGCCGTGATCGGCAGCCATTGTGTCGGCCTTGACGCGGTGGTGGGGCGCTTGTCCGAGCAGGGGTTGCAGGCGCGCATCCTTGCCACCGGGTCACAGGGTGGATTGGCGGCGCTGAAGCGGCGCGAATGCGATATCGCCCCCATCCATTTGTTCGATCCCGCGACCGATGCCTTCAACACCACGTTTCTGGCCGATGGTATGCGGCTGATCCCCGGTTGGCGGCGGATGCAGGGCATCGTCTATCGCAAAGGCGACCTCCGTTTCGAAGGCCGTGACCTGAATGATGCGCTGGCCGTCGCGCTGGCCGATGGCGATGCGATCATGGTCAACCGCAACCAAGGCGCGGGCACACGGATTTTGATCGACCGCTTGCTGGCAGGGGCGCGGCCACAGGGGTATTGGAACCAACCCAACTCCCATAACGCGGTTGCGGCCAGCATCGCGCAGGGCAGGGCGGATTGGGGCATTGCGATCAAGCCCGTGGCCGAGGCGCTGGGCTTGGGCTTTTTGCCCGTCGCCGATGAGCATTATGATTTCGCGGTCTGGGAAGACCCCCGCGATGGTGCGGCGATCGCGGCGTTCACGGTGGCTTTGGCCCAAAGCGCGGGCGATTTGCGCGCGCTGGGCTTTGATCCGCGCTGACCCGCTGGCGTTGACAAGGCCGCGCGCGCTTGCCTAAGCATTGCCGTTGCCGCCGTCACGGTGGTTTGCGCGGGGGGCGGTCGATGCTGGGCTATATGATTTCATCAGGGCGGGGCGCTGGCGACCGCTTGATGATGACGCTGGCCGAACAACTCGCCGCGCGTGGGATCGCTGTCGTCGGCGCGGTGCAGCTGAATGTCGAATATGACCCTGAACGGCACTGTCACATGGACCTGCGGATCTTGGGCCGCGAAGATGTGCTGCGGATCTCTGAGGATCGTGGCCGCCATGCGCGGGGTTGCCGTCTTGATCCGCGCGGTCTGGCCGATGCGGTCGCGCGCGTGGAAAGCGTTCTCGATCAAGGTCGCGCCGCGATCATGTTGGTCAATAAATTCGGCAAGCAAGAGGCCGAGGGCGGTGGTTTCCGCGAGGTGATCGGGCGGGCGCTGATCGCGGGTATTCCTGTCCTGACAACGGTGTCGCAGGGCAATCTGGACGCCTTTCTCGACTTTGCCGAAGGGCTTGCCGCCGAGGTGGCGGCCGATCCGGCTCAAGCCATCGCATGGTGCCTTGCCGCAGCGACCGACACACCGCCCGCTTTGGCTGTCTAAGGCGCGATCCGGCGCTCAGGCAGGCGGCTCATGCGGGTCGAAGCCCGCCATCACCACTTCCTTCGTGCGGCAATCATCGCACATCGTCAGCAGCCGCTTGCGCGCCGCGCCATCCTCGCCCGAGAACATCCAATGGCTATCGAGCCGCTCGATCACGCGGCGAATGCTCGACCCGGTGCCAAAGCCCTTGCCGCATGCGGTGCAGCAGAACGGCTCTTCTTCCTTGAGGATACGCTTGGGGTTGGCCCAAGCGGCGAAATCGATCCGCGCCTCGATCGCGATGGCCTGTTCGGGGCAGGTCGCGGCGCAAATTCCGCATTGCACACAAGCGCTTTCGGTAAAGCGCAACATCGGCTTATCAGGGTTGTCGCCAAGCGCCCCCGTGGGGCAGGCGCCCACGCACGACAGGCAGAGCGTGCAACTGTCGAGGTTCAGCTGCACGCTGCCAAAGGGTGCAGCTTTTGGCAGGTCGATGCGCTCTGCCGGGCTTGGTGCGGTGCGGTTCAACTCTTCCATCGCCAAGGTCAAAAGCCCACGCTTGTCCTCGGGCGGCAGAAAGCTGGAGCGTGCGGCGCGCGCATCTGTGGCTTTCTGCCAAAGCGCGGTTTCCAGTACATCGGGGTCATCGGTCTGCACAAGCGCGCAGCTCTCGTCGTGCAGCCCCATCGCGGCACAGATCGCGCCCATCAGATCCAGCGTGTTGGTCAGCCCGTCCAGCGGATGGGCGGGCCTGTCTTGGGCCAGAACACGCACCCCACCTGCACCCCACGCAAGGGCTGCGGCCATGATCTCGGGGCCGATCTGGCTGGGTTCGTTGATCTGCACCGGAATGACATGGGCGGGAAGGCCACGGCCGAACCGCGCCATCGCGTCGATCAACGCAGCACCATGCGCCTCGTCATGGAACAAGATGACCGGCGCGCTGCGGCCACCGGCCGCGAACCACGCCGACAGGCCGCTGCGCAGCCGCGCGGCGAGACTCCCCACCACGGGCAGCGCGTAAGATGCAGCACCCGTCGGACATGCGGCCGCGCATTGCCCACATCCCGCGCAGATCGCGGGGTCGATGACGACGCTATCGCCCGCGGACAGGATCGCGCCGGTTGGGCAAAGATCGAGGCAGCGGGTGCAGCCGGTCTTTTTGTTGCGCGAATGCGCGCAGAGATCGGGGATGAAATCGATATATTTGGGCTTGTCGAAGACGCCGACCAGTTGACCAGCCTCGGCCACCAAGGCGGCAACGGCGGCAGGGTCGCGCGGGTCGGCACGCAGATAGCCCGGGCGCGTGTGGTGAAACAGCGCCTGCGCACCGGTCAGATCCAGCACAAGATCGCAACGTGAGACAGCGCCATCGCGCGCCGGGCCGAATTCCAACCGCGCGCGCGACGATGGGGCAGGGGCGGCATAGGCATCAACGGTCAGCTCGAATTCGCCCATATGGCCCGAGGCGCGTGCGATCTTGCCTTGCAGCACCGGCCATGTCGTCTGGCGGGGTGGGGCCACATCGGCACCCGGCAGCAACAACACCGTCAGATCCAACACGCCCGACAATTGCCGCGCGGCCTCCAGCGCCACATCGTCACGACCCAGCAAAAGCGCCACGCCCCGGCTCTCGAGGCTGAGTGTCTCGAATGACGAGCCTGCCGTCTCGGCCATCGCCAGCAAGGCGGCCATTTTGGGGTGGGCTTGTGCGCCTTCGTGCGACCAGCCGGCCGTTTCGCGGATATTGGCAAAGCGCAGCACGCCGGCAAAGCCTGCGTCCTCGGCCACTTCGGCAAACAGCGGTGCCTCTTGCGTGCAGGCGACCGTGATGGCGGCAAATTCGCCCAAGGCCTGACGGAAATTGTCGAGTTGCGCGCGACACAACTGGCTTGCGGGTTTGCCCGCGGCACCAAGGGTTTCGGCAGCGAGGCTCATCGTGCCTTCGCAGGTGCAGATCAAGCGGGTTTCTGGGCTCTGTGGCATGGGGCTTTCGTCTGGCGTGCGGCTGGACTATCTCAATCGAGGTGTAATCCGATCCTAAAGGAATGGGTAGCGCTCTCGGGAGGAAAAACGAATGTCGCATCAGCTAGCGGAAGATTTTGAGGCATCGCGGGTACATCTGCCGCCCCCGTTCACATTGCATCGCACGACACAGCGCGATGTGCTTGCCGCGGCGGTCGCTTTGGCGCCCAGCGAAGGGGCAGGAACGCTGGTGGTGCATCAGTCCCCCGGTCTGTTGGCGTTTGCGGTTGTTTTTGAGCCTGAGCAGCCGCTGAGCGAGGCGCAGCTGGCCTTTTTGCTTGGCATGACCGCCCTTGGCGATGCGCTTGCCGCGCATTGCCCGCCGGAACGGCCTGTGCGGCTGATTTGGCCCGATCAAGTCACTTACGACGCCGCGCGCATTGGGGGCGGGCGCTTTGCCATCGCACCCGGCACCGCCGAGGATGGCGTGCCCGATTGGATGGTCTTTGCCGCCGAGTTGATCGCCGACCGCGACCAGATCGCGGAAGGGGGGGCATATCCCGATTCGACCTCGTTGAAGGAGGAAGCCTTTGACGCGGCCGAAGACATCTTGTCGACCTTTGCCTCCTATCTGATGCTGTATTTCGATCGCTGGGCGCATGAGGGCTTTGCGGCCGTGTCGAACCGCTACCTGATGCGTGTCGATCCGCCGCTTTTGCGCGGGGTGCGCCGGATCGACGGCGACCGGATGATCGAGATCAAGCCTGCGGGCGGCAGCAAAAGCTTTCCGCCGATCCGCGAGGCGATCGCAACGCAGGTTTGGCGCGATGAGAAGGGGCCGAAGCTGTGACACGGCTGCCGCGCACAATTCGGCTCGACCCATCGGACAAGCATATTTTCGCAAGCGCCGCTGAACCGGGGGAATGGGCCGTTCCCGGCACGTTCTTGTTCTGGGACAGGCCCGCCGACAGCCTGTCGCGCAAGGAAGCGATTGCCTTTCGTTCCGGGTTTTTGGGTGTGGACAGCTTTGGTCATTCCACCCTTGTCACCGTGCAAGAGGCGCGCCCGGACGAGCGCGCCGCCATGGTCGAAACACTCGCGGCCCAACTTGTGGCGCATCTGGGCGCACCTTCGGTGGCCGTGGCCCGCCCTGCCGCCGAGCAAGAGGTGGCGCTGGCCGAAAGCCTTTGCGCCGAACACGGGATCGGAACGCTGATTGCGCTGCATCGCAAGCGCGGCGAGGATGGCGATATCCGAGAACAGTTCCGCACGCTGCGCCCGCGTGATGAGACCGCCTTTTCCGCCACCCATCTGATGGGCCATGACAGGGCTTTCCAATTCTTCGAAGAAGAGGTGGAAGATCACGTTGATCTGTTTCAATTGCGAGGTCAGGACTGATGCCGGAATTTTGGGTTGCCTCGGGCCATCACCTTGCGCGGCTCGATCGCGCCGGGCGCATGCTGGTGACGGATGAATTGTTGTTGGCATGGCTGGCCCGGCCCGAGATCGTTCCCCCGCCCGAGGCTTGCGCCACCGAGCGTGCCGTGCATGCGCGCCTCATGGCCAAACCGCGCAGCCCCGTGCCGCCGCTGGAACTGGCCGCCATCGCCGATCCCGATGCGCGAGAGAATTGGGAGTTTTTCCTCACCTTGCGCGACCGCTTGGACCGCGCCGGAACCATCGAGGATGGCTATGCCGCCATCATGCACGAAGGGCTGCGCTTGCCGGTCGTGTTTCTGTCGCAGCTTGTGCAGCTGATCCTGCGCAACGCGCTCGATGGCTGTGATGACCCGCAGGTCCTGCGCGCCGCCGAATGCCTGTTCCGGCCGCAACGCGCGCATGTCAAAGATGGCGTCGTGCTTTTGGCTGATGAGGAGTTGGTCGCGCTCTACGAGGCCGATATGCATGCCTCGCCCCTCATGGCGATGTTTTCAGGCGGGGTCGACAGCCTCGATGTGTTGGGTGGCGGCAATGAATGGACCTATTGGTCACGTTCAGATGCTCATACGATGATCTACAACTTCGGCGGCGATCCCGAGGCGCGGCGTGGCATGGCGGGGGCCTTGGCGGCCTTTATCCGTCACATGACCGGGGCCGAGGTGACGGTCACGCCCCATACCAA
>Ga0209652_1003148_pt1 | contig 12296 bp, 14 predicted proteins | sample SaaInl74LU_5_DNA_FD_184641 | JGI IMG/M metagenome (GOLD analysis project Ga0209652, IMG submission 184641) | Marine microbial communities from expanding oxygen minimum zones in the Saanich Inlet - ESP_74LU_5_DNA (SPAdes) (version 2) | ecosystem: Environmental > Aquatic > Marine > Intertidal zone...
TCAGCAGAGAGCGTACGGGAAGGATTAAGAATCAAGGACCTCATTGAAACTGCTCCACATGAGTCAATCGCTGAGTCTATCAAGTATCTCCTACGCAATCGCATCATTACCAGAGGCGAGCTTGTAGGCGTTGAGAATTATATACTCGGTAAACCATCGAATGTATTGAAGCTTAGACGAGACCACTCGGCTGCTGTCTTACGAAAGCAACACGAGCAACGCAAGCAACAACTACAAGATCCATTGAATCTTGGAAAGGCGGCACAGATAAGCTCAGTCAAGTCTGTCCAGAAGGCCAGAGTTCGTGCTGCAATGGCCGCTTGATTTAGTTTGGCCGTATATTGTAGTAGCAATCTAGAGACTTTTTGTAGGATAGGTGATAAATATAATTACTTGTGTTATCTCAAATGCATTAATGATTCAATCTCATTCAACCATACGGTTCCACCAATAACTTGCAATATATCACAGAGTGTTTGGTCAGAAACTATCAATTGGTCTTCTTGATCTAGGCTATCCATGTCCACGGTTGTGTGTTGAGGCAGCGAAAGCTTGCCTTCGGTGAGAACTGTCATCATTCTTTCTAGACATGGCTTTCCAGCGCTGTCTACGTCAACTCTACTCGTTCTCCATCGCTTTAATACTCGTTTAACGTCGCTCTCTTCTCCTAAAATTGAAACGATAATCAAAGGTCTTTTGACATTGCTATCGCTTGCCTTAACCAGCAACTTACAACCAGCGGCAGCCGATGCCTTTCGAAGCCACTTTCTGTAGCCCTTGCCATCTCGCATATGATCTACATGACAGAGAACCCCGTATGAATATGATGAAGATTCAGTACTATCTTTCTGATTTGAGGCGTCACTACTAACACTCTCCTTTTTTGAGTAAATCTTCATAGATGTAAGAAAGAGCTCCTCAAGGCCCGCGTCTTTACAACGTTCCGCAATGCAAGACATATCGTCACCAAGCTCTTGCATTTTGTTTGGCAATACCCGTGCTTGTTCTAGCTCGTCTTGATCTCTGACTGCAAGTTGCTCCTCTCCACGCACTGCCAGATGCTGCCAACGCATTGAACGGATTTCGTCGACATAAGCCATACAGTCACTTTCCTCTCCCTCAATCACAATTACACCAGGCCAACCAATCTTAGAGTATCCTCCTAGGTTGTATTGATCTGCAAGTTCTACAACAGCCTTGCGTTTTGATTGTGCAATAATATGGTGTGAGTGGATCAATCTCCGCCCCAACACTAATCCATTGTCGCATTTTGGTGTGGTTTCAACTTCGTTCGCGTCATCAGTGTTGATATGATTACTGCTCTCAACGATGTCCACAAAATCTACTGATATCCATTCGTCTGCTCTGCTTAGCACTGCAAAGATTGACTCACTGCCGGCATATTCAAGGGCTGACAAGCGACAAGCTTCTATCAATGATGGCAACGAATCCATCACCATCTTCCTCATATTCTTTGCTGTGCACGAAGATGATGACGCTCCCACAGCGTCATCTGATATTCTCGCGTCTATCACCAAGACGGCCTCCTCATCAATCGGATAACCATCGGGCATTGTGAGTGAAAGTAGAACATGTATCACATTGCCATCGGAGGAAGAAACAAGTAACCGGCGGTAGATTGTCAGCTTCTCGTCGACGGCCCATGCTTCATCTTCTCCGTAGGCAGAACGCACGAACTCTATCTCTGCCAAGCGCCGTTCTCTTGCTTCATCTTCCTCCTCTGCCGACATACTACTCATCGCTGCAACTGCGGATGGCGACACGGCGGCAGTGCATGATAGATAGTGTGAGATGGTAGAATGGAGAAGTCAAGTGCAAGGTCAAAGCTGTTTGTTCGCGCCATTTTTGTCCTGAAAGAAACCATGCCAAGCCATCTGCCATCAAACTAACTCCATCTCTTTCTACGAAGAGTTGGCTCCTACTACAATCATTATTCTACAATGAGTTGGCCTCGACAGAGTATTCATCCTAACATTCTCTATTCCACCTACTCTAGTGAACCCGAGCACGCAATCTGAGTGCCTCAGCTGTACAATCCTCAGCATTAACCACAATCATAATAACTCCATCCCTGCCCTGCTGTTCATAAGCTTCCACAAGCAAGGCGTGAAGAGCTGCTGCATCGCCTACAAATTCCTCTCCATTAATATGTGTCACAACATCACCCTTCTTAATCCCTACTTTCCCAGCCTGGCCACCTACACTTCCAATCAACACTCTCTGAAATCTTATCGGACGAGTCAAACTATCTCGCTTATCATCTTCGTGCAATCCCATCGCAATGATTCGTTGTACACTTGCTTTCTCTGCAGGATTTTGGGGGCCAAACCGTCCTTTAACCGTCTGTCGGTTGTCTTTCCCTGTTCTACCAATTTGTGCTCGTGCAAACGCATCTGCCACGGATCCATCCCATTCATCATCTACAAATGTCATTGACGCAGTTCCAGCACTGCCAAGCATTCCTTTTAGAAAACTCTTCCAACCAGGCTTCTTCCCGTTGCCTTCTCCAGACATGGAAGGGTCGACCAATCCAGATTTTTGTCTGTATTGGAGTGCCATTTTCTCAAATTCTCCTGTACTCAAGGAAACAGATAATGGCATGCGTGCCGGGAGGGGGCGTCTCAGCTTTTCTCGCTTCTGTTGTTCCATTTCCCTTTGGAAATTTGTCACGCCAGGCATATCTCCATCTCGAGAACGACTGCTGAGTCCAGCATTGGAATAACCACTTTGTAAAGCAGCAGTTGCCCTGGCCGTTTCGGCCGCAGCTCTATTAGGCGCAGTAGTCGCTGGAGCTGCTGCCGCGGCGACAGCTCTACCATTCCGAATATTATCCGCAATCCCTGCAAGAATTTGTGCCCCCTGACACAATTCATTAGGATATCCAGATGACATGAGTTTGGTAACATATTTTTGTTCCTCTACAGTCATGGCAAATTCCAACCCACCAAAGAGAGACTTGTCAATGAGCATGGGCTCTGGTCCCTTCTTTTTCTTCTTCTTTCCATCCGTCAGATCTAGGATTTCATCCTCCTGCTTCCAATGCTTCAACTGTAAATCCTTCGCGCTCAATTCGCTATCAGGCACAGTACTCAATTCCTCCGCCAATGCAGTTTGTCGTAATCGAATGGTATCTTCAATAGTTTTGGATATGTCCGCTCGACAATTGGGACAGTTGAGGTGCACCTTGACGTGACGATTGCCATCACTTGCCATTTCATAATCATCTTTGGAGGAAGAGAGGAGGTGGCAGAGACACTCGATGCAGAAATTAAAGTTGCATTTTGTTGGGCATTGTATGGGGTGGAGTGTGTCGGATTTGCACATGTCGTTTAGGCAGATGGGGCATGAGGAGTCTTCTTCTTCGGCGGCACCGCCAGAAGTATCCGTTGTTGCCATGCTCTAGCCGTCAATTCACCTGTTACCCTTGTGCGTGCTTATCTACTTATTGGTCATTGTGCGATCTTTTTGCTCTTGAAATAAAATAAACGGCAAAATGGTCGGGAGAAGAGGTCAGCTAGAGAGCAGAGTAGAGGGTAGAAGAGGGGACGGACACCGGACACGCCGGACAACGAACAAATCAAAGGTAGGTCAAAGGAGAAGAAAACAAAAAACAACGATGCCATCAAAATATATAATGAGCAATGAGCACCATACATCTTTGCGTTTCATCAAGCAAACCCATCATCAACCATGAACATGATAGCAGCAGTTTCTCTGCTAATGATCTACTCTGCGCGAGGATTTCAGCAGAATCCTCCAATAGCCTCTACGCGGAGACTGACATTGCAAACATCAAGTCATCCTAGAATACTAACGCAACAAACATCACTTTTTTCGAGCACTCAAACCAATGATTCAAAACCAAAGAATAAACGACGCAGCAATAAACAACACAACAATAAGAAGAAGCGTAAACGTGAAGTTGGTGTAGGAAAAGAGTTGAAAAATCCAGATGAGGTAATAACCTGGAGGTGTTATGGAATTGATGTCTATCCTGATGATCTGGGCCCATCACTGAATATTGATAAACGAAAGGAGAAACGAGATAGGTCTAATGTACCATCAGAGCGATCTTATTTGACGCCACCAGTTATAAGTTCACTGGTATCACGTCTTAGAATCAAATCAGAGGAAGCTACTGATGGTCTGCCATCTATATTGCAGGATGCGCGAGTAGTTCGTCGTTCTTTGGATGCCAGAAGACGGAAAGGCTCGGATCCAAAATACACGTATGTAATAGATATTGATTTGACACGACAAGCAGCTAGAAACTTGGGACTTGCTCCACAATCAGGGAAGATGGAAATACTTGATGACAAGAAGTTGAAAGGTCAAGATGATGACATTGCAAACAATGCGGAAGACTCTCAAGCAAAACCAAGAATAGTCATAGTGGGAGCTGGACCTGCTGGTTTGTTTTGTGCCCTTTCCCTAGCATCTTCTGGTTTGTGTACGCCAATTCTTCTTGAACGAGGACAGCCGGTAGAGACTCGAGGAAAAAGTATTGGTGCTCTGATCCACAGGAGATGTGTTGATCCTGAAAGTAACTTCTCGTTTGGAGAAGGAGGTGCTGGGACGTGGAGTGATGGGAAGCTTACTACAAGGATTGGGAGAAATTCTGGTAAGTACAAACGCACAATGATCTGTTCATAACGCGTATTGCAGCATTTGCTCAAGGCTTTTCATACTTGCAATCTTTATGTTTCTCCATTTAGGCTCAGTGCGGTATGTATTGGAAACACTCGTAAAGTATGGGGCACCAGAGCGTATCTTGGTCGAGGGAGCACCCCATTTAGGTACAGATAACTTGGTTCGATTGTTGAGGAACATGAGAGAGGATCTTAGGGAACTGGGTGGAGAAATACACTTTGGCACGAAGGCGACAAAATATCTTATCGAGGATGGGAAAATCAGAGGAGTTGAAGCAGAGTGTGTTGAAGTAAATGAACGCACCAAATCCAAGCTCGTTGATTCCGAGGTACGAGAGCATGAATCTTTCAAAACGTTTCATGGAGACGCCGTGGTGCTGGCTACTGGCCATTCAGGTAAGGAGTGTGCTGTTGTAATTAAACGTGTCTTGAAGAGTATATCGTTTCTAACAACTCGTGTGACAACTTTCAGCAAGAGATGTGTATGAAGAGTTATACAAAGCTGGAGTTGAGCTGGAACCAAAAGGATTTGCAGTTGGATTTCGTATAGAACATCCGCAGCGGCTGATAAATGAGATTCAATATGGAAAGGATTGGGGTGGGAGGGTTGTAAGTCTATTTGTTCGCTGTGAATATCGCTATTATCATATACGTATGCAGCTAATATTGAATGTTGTGAATGCTTTTGCGAATCTTGCTTCAGTTTACAAAGAGGCCCTCGACCGATACAGTCAATACAGAACATTTTGAAAAGCTTTCTGAGGGTACTGAAGAGTCGCATCAAGGCACTTTGCCAGTTGCTTCTTATCGACTTGCAACTGATAAGGCATTTGATGGGGAACAGAATCGAGGAGCTTACAGCTTCTGCATGTGCCCTGGTGGACAAATTGTGCCGTCATCGACAGAAGAAGGAGAGCTTTGCATCAATGGAATGAGCTTCAGCAATAGAGACAGTCTTTGGGCGAACAGTGCCTTAGTTGTTACTGTTTCGCAGGACGACCCAATCTTGGACAAGTATCGATCTCATGGATGCCTCGCTGGGCTAGAATTTCAGCGTGACATCGAACGGAAAGCATACGAGCTAGGAGGAATGAATATGACTGTTCCAGTAAGTCATTTACTGCTAGATATCCACTTCAATGCATGCAACATTGGCTTATTTCTCCTCACACAAATCTTCTCTGTAGGTACAACGATTGACCGACTATGTAAATGGTGTGGTGTCTTCGTCTATTCCAGCGTCATCTTATCGACTTGGAGCTATCTCGGCACCTTTGCATGAAATCTACCCCAAGCCCTTGTACAACGCACTTTCCTATGCAATAACTGAGCACTTTGAAAAGCAAATGCCAGGATTTCTCTTTGAGGATGCTCTCTTGCATGGAGTTGAAACAAGAACATCTAGTCCTTTGCGTCTGGTAAGAAATCGAACAACCTTGCAAGCTGGCGGTGTAGATAATTTGTATCCCGCAGGGGAGGGAGCAGGTTTTGCAGGTGGTATAGTATCTGCTGCAGTGGATGGTTTGGTCGTAGCCAATGCCATCAAGGCAAAGTTTCTAACAGCTGACGGAGATGGAAACGGCAACGCATTCAAAAGTTCCAAGTCAATAGGGTTTGACTACTAGTAGAGAAAAAGGTGGTTAGACGAACTGATGAGATGAATGTGGAGAGATTAATTTGGACTGTTCATTGAAGGGATAAGCGATCAAACGAACACATAAAATAATCAATGGTCAGCCAGCTCATATTCCAAGAATGCTGAGGTGTATCTACTCCTGAGTTTGAATGCCTGATCTTTTGTTGGGTTTGGTGGCCCGGCGGGCGAGGTGCAATGTACTTAGTCACATAGGTAGTTGTACCTCTAGGTACCTACTTACCGGTACCCCCGCCCCGTGATAACACATATCTACCACACAGTAGGTACTGATACGTAAATTATTACTGGTAACGTGTAACGTCTATCTCGTTGGGCCTGTTAAAAGTCATGGCTAAGGCTAAAGAGGGGATAAACTCGAAACCCTAATACAATAATATGTCTGTACCTGTGAGTGTATACGAGCAGATAAAAGAGGTGTCTCATTAGATGGCGGGTTAACCCTATGCTACTGTGTGGTATGGAACATTGTTTCACTTATGTTCAACTTTGCCTTTGGTAGTTTCACTTTCTTCGAAGCTCTAAACAATTATGGAGTCTAATACAACGCACAAGCGAAACCTGATTCTCCCATGTGAAAACCACATATCTTGGAAACCCCGGAAATTGGGGAACCGGATTCCGATTCGTGGGTTCGCAAAGTTGATTCTATTTTTCTCAGCTTTTCAGTGCTCTTGCTTGGGGCCTGCCAAAAGGGACTGCATGAAAGCAGCGTATCATCATAATATTTCCAACTTGCGTCTCTGGGTAAAGAGTAATCAAACAAACTCCAGAGCAACACAAGAAGCAAAAGAGAGGATGTCAACCTTGCAACAACAACAACCACCCTGCACCGCCATGCCACCACAATCAGCTGCAAGCAGCATAGGAAGCTGCTTCAGTAACCTCGATGACTTCGATCTCGACGTACAAAACCTGCCCAATGTAGCAAATTGCAAGGTTTCGTGCGACTGCTGCTCTCTCTGTCGCCTCCCGGAAGTCTCAGAAGCAGGAGATAACTCAGCTGCAGAGATCTTATCAGGGAATGGTACTATTGCGACGACTTGTGGCGCATCGATGCTTCCCGATCTGCCTACGAGTCCGCGACAGGAGTCCACTGCGGATCAGGCCTTGATGAGAGGTGCCGCTGGTCTCCTTCAGAAGCTATCAAACCATGATAAGCCTTCGGATAGACTATCTCCAGTCTACTGGCAGCCAACAGTTAATAGCCCTATTGTGCCTTTGTCGATCACTATTCCGCGCGCTCGGATTGGGCCTGGAAGCAAAGGCAAAGCACTGATATGTGATGCCGCTGAAGCATCAGCCTTATCAACTTCGATCGACAACACAGACTATTTCAACACCTTTCTTCCAGATGATACACTATGCAGTATTTTCAAGTTCCTAGATGTCAAGTCTCTCCTTCGCATGCGTGAGTGCAACACCAAGTTACGCTCTGCTGCATCTAATAACAACGCTGGTTGGAGTAATCACTGCAGTTCCCTTTGGTCTAGAAAAGCAAATGTCTGCTCCAGAGCAACATCCTTGCTTGCTCAGGCGTCCAACCATTCAAGAAGCAACTTGTGTTTGACAAAGGATATTGCAATGGAAGCCTACAAAACTTCTGTTGTGGATGCTGCCACAAGAAAAGAAGTTTCTCTTGAGGAGCTTTGCTATGATGAATCTCCATTCAAAGGAGGTCCTATATGGTCATTCCGATTCAAGGAGAGTGCAGGAAGTGACTGGACCTCGTGGGATCCATGGTGGAATGGTAAGCAGGCACGCAAGTTAGTCTTTCTTCGTGACGGTAGTATCATGCAACTCCAGCCTGAAGGTAAAACTGCTCCATGTCGGATTCACAACGGCGTTCCTCTTTATGATGTGTTCTCGGAAAGAATAGTTCATAGAGATGGAGTGGATGTGATTCCTCCTCGGATTGAATTGAAGTGGAGGTTTGTGCATCGGCCTTTGGACCTTCCTGCACGTCCTGAAGGTGCTTACATCCGTATTACTGTTGGTGGCAGGGATGTGCCAACCTACGTTGTTCGTAGAAGCCCAAATGGCAACTGGGGATTCATACTAGAAAGTTGTTGGGGCATCTATGCGTCATTTGACTTGGCTCCTCGAGGAAGCGTCAGTTCTTCCACGGCATCCCGTAGACGCCTCAGAAGAACAAGAAATGGAACCCGCTGGGTGAATGTTGACGACAGCGACATTGAAGATCCTGATCAGGACGGTCGGGACCACACACGAAATGTACGTCGACGCACTGATTTATTCGTGGAAGAGTCTGAAATGGTGGTAACAGGTCATTCGCAGTGGAGAGAGGCTCTGTTGTACAATATTGGGGCAGTGGCTCTTCCTGATGGCAATAATGCTAGCGCTGAACAAGAACAGCGCCAGTTTAACCTTGTATGGAGAAACTCGAGAATGATGAGATGATGAGTAGCTAAAATTATACTAACTTTAGATGCATATAGAAAGAACGACGTCTGCTTCTACCACTATCAGACGATTAATCCCTATTTTTGATGAGTTTATCTGTTAGTCATTATAATTTCATTCCCCTCCCGTCTATCTAAGTTCCTCCCCACACACCCCACTTAATAATACAAAATACATTCCCAGCCTTGTCTCCTCCGTTCTCACTTTCTAAGTTTGAGTAACAAACTCTTATTCCCCTTAATCTTCTTCTGCAATTGCAACAAACCATACAACAGTGCCTCCGCGGTGGGTGGACAACCTGGCACGTAAATATCCACAGGCACAATCCTATCACACCCCCTCACCACTGAATAGGAATAGTGGTAATACCCACCTCCATTGGCACAACTTCCCATACTAACGACCCATCTAGGCTCGGGCATTTGATCATACACCTTCCTTAACGCAGGTGCCATCTTATTCGTCAAAGTCCCGGCCACAATCATGACATCACTCTGACGAGGACTAGCACGGAACACCATGCCAAATCGCTCCATATCGTATCGGGATGCTGCGGCGTGCATCATTTCGACTGCACAGCATGCGAGGCCGAATGTCATGGGCCATAGGGAGCCCTTGCGTGCCCAGTTGACGAGGTCGTCAACTTTTGAGACGGTGTATTCGACTTTATTAGAGGTTGGGACGCCTCCTGTGCCGGTTAGGAGCTCATCGACTCCATCGAGGCGGGACAGCTAAAAATATAGCAGTTGATTAGAGAAACAAAGATTAATGGATGGTTAGAAAAATTAAATAGAGTAAAGAATAACATTGTTGGAACAGTCCATTTGCACGTCATCCGTCATGTGTACGCGCACACATCTTACCGATGATGTTGTGGATGATGCCTTCTCGGACATGCTTCGACAAGCGATACTACTCGCCGAAGTATTACATGAGAAGACACTTCTTTTAGCAGCGGTTCTGCCGAGACGGAGGAGGGAGGCGGTGGACATCATGGTTATTAATAATCAACGTGTGTTGGCGGCGTTTCATTTTGGAGGTGGCAATTTGGAATTCTCCTTTCTCTCGGAGAAGCGCATCGGCAAAAAAAGCGCCAACTCCATCCAATCTACAACCAAGCCAAAGCGCATCTACTATTACCTAACAAGAAGAAGTAGAGCCACTGCTCCATCCACTCTGTTGGTACCGCGCAAGCAGCATCCTATGCTTCTTCGTCTAATGCCTTCTTCTTTTCATCGATCCTTCTCTCGCACAGCAAACTTTAATCTGCACATCAATTTTCAAAAATGTTCAAGTTTGACTTTACTTCATCCACCGTAGGTGGAGATCACGCCGACAATTCTGAGAATGAGAAGAAAGCAGAAGCTGACAGAATGATAGCCAAGATGGAAGAACGAGCCATTACTAGTGCACAATCTTGCAAACTTTTGAATGCATCGGCATCAACAAGTGACAAGGTTAAATCTTGTGTTCATGAGCACGTAGATTTGCAGTCAAGTTCGATTGATGGCCTACATTATATCTTGCCACAGCATACAGCATTATCAGAAAAGAATACAGATTTAATACCAGGTGTTTACGAAGGTGGACTTAAAGTGTGGGAGTGTTCTCTAGATTTATGTCGTTTCCTTGCCCATGTAATGGATGGAACAATGTCCACGGAGTCTGACTTTCGACACGTAACAGAAGCTGTGAGAAGAGCGATCGAAAACGGTGGCTCAGCATTTGAATTAGGATGTGGCCACGGTCTTCCAGCTTGCTTGCTCTTGCGTGAGAGTGTCAGAAGGCACTCTGATTCAGTGGTTGTGTTTAGTGACTTCAACGACTTCGTTATACGTGATGTGACAATACCAAATGCTCTGCTGAATGTATGTGGCTTATACCAACAACAAGGTAATGATTCAGTTGTCGACAGCTCATCACATGCTTTGCTAAAGCAATCCATTTACGCGGGTGGAGACTGGATGGGGTTGTCATACAAACTAAGCAACAATGAAGTATTGCTTCCTGTTCCTCTGACTGAGAACCGAGTAGTAGACGAACGATTCGATGTACTTCTCGCATCAGAGACCACCTACACAACTGAATCTTGCCAGGACACTGCATACTTGATGTTGAAGCATCTTAAAGTTGACATCGGAGTGGGATTGGTTGCTACAAAACGATTTTACTTCGGTGTAGGTGGAGGAGCTGATGCATTTGCGCAAGCAGCTGACAAAGTGTCAGAGAGTAGTCAATCTCATGGGTTACGTCTTGTCGTGAGGACCATTCAGTCTTATGATACTGGTAATGCAAATATTCGAGACTTGCTGGAGGTGCGGCTTGTCAAGAAGTAAACAGAGTAGGCGTGGTCTGCGGAGGTAATTATCATAGACGACCTGAATTATAGAGTACAAGATAAAAACAAACACTGAGAATGTACATATGTATGCAATGGGAGCTGATATTGTTCAATTTAAGGCGTCTAGTTTTAACTGTTTAATGCTGACTCAAACTGAAAGTAAAACGAGCAGCAGACACAACAAGGCAGGTCAGTATTGCAATAATTTTCAAAGGAAAAACAAATGACATCAAAGTAGTACGCGGTCAAAGTCCCTCAGAAGGAAGTCGGTAAATGGTTTATCAACATTACTGTTCAGACAAAAGATAGAATAGGTAATAATGGTTTTACCTCATCGGAACTTTTCCGCGTACATGGTTTGAATTGTGATGACATCTGTAGTTACTTACCTGTTGGGGAGCTTGCCCATCATGACTCTCATCGGTTTGATCGGAGAGCTTTCTAAATGGCCAGCCTTTATTATCTATGTTTGCAGTTCAGCAGTATGTGCAAAGGAGGAGACAGTGAGCAAAACTTTGGGAGGTGTAAGGTTAATTAACTGAAAGAATTGAACAAGAGAGAAAATGTCAGTATATTATTTCATTTAAAAAGCAGCTCCATCACAACATGTGTACTGCAATTAACCAGCGCATATGCACAACACAAAAGGGAGGAACAAAATACTCACAATCATGCAAAATTGAAAAACTCACGTTCCATCATCGTCTTCGTTAGCAACGCCATCATCCCATCCCCGTAATAATGCCTCGTCTCCCTCTGAAGTTAACATCAGTGCATACCGCAGCGATGAAGCTTCACATGCGAGTGCATCACGCAAAATACTATGATTTCGTTGTGATCTCAGCGTGGAGGAGAGAGCTCTCCGTGAAAATTGTGCAGGTGATGTGTTGTTGTTGAGTTGTATGAATATTGATTGGTGAGGAGATGATGATGGTGAGGGTGATGGCGATATCCGAAAGGGAGGTGGTGTATGTTGTGGAGTGGAAGATTTTCGAGGGAGAGCTCGAAGGAATGCCTTGCTGCCTCCTCCTCCTCTCATTTTATTTATTGTCGCTTGGATCTACTGAAGTTGTGGCAGATTGGGTGGTAGGTAATAATACTATTGCTGCAAAGAGAGTGAGAGGCGGCTGGCGGCCACTTGATTGACGGCGTCATCATCGAAGATCGAGAAAGAGGAGTGAGAGATGAGCGGAGGAAGGACGGCGGG
>Ga0209652_1003150_pt1 | contig 12295 bp, 11 predicted proteins | sample SaaInl74LU_5_DNA_FD_184641 | JGI IMG/M metagenome (GOLD analysis project Ga0209652, IMG submission 184641) | Marine microbial communities from expanding oxygen minimum zones in the Saanich Inlet - ESP_74LU_5_DNA (SPAdes) (version 2) | ecosystem: Environmental > Aquatic > Marine > Intertidal zone...
TGCAACCGAACGATGCCTTCGATGAGGTCGTCGACGTAGCAGAAGCTGCGCGTTTGTGACCCGTCCCCAAACACCGTCATCGGCTCTCCCCGCAGTGCCTGGCCAATGAAGGCGGGCAACACGCGTCCGTCGTTGAGGCGCATGCGCGGACCGTAGGTATTGAAAATGCGCACGATGCGAGTCTCGAGGCCGTGGAAGGTGTGGTACGCCATGGTGATGGCTTCCTGAAAGCGCTTGGCCTCATCGTACACGCCACGTGGGCCGACCGTGTTGACGTGGCCCCAATACTCTTCGTGCTGAGGATGCACCTCAGGGTCGCCGTAGATCTCGCTGGTGGAAGCAATGGTGATGCGTGCGCCTTTGGCCTTGGCCAAACCTAGACAACGGTGCACGCCCAACGAACCGACCTTCAACGTTTGAATGGGAATCTTGAGGTAGTCGATGGGACTCGCCGGAGAAGCGAAGTGCAAGATGTGGTGCAGCGGGCCGCTCACGTGGATGTACTCCGTGACGTCCTGGTGCACAAACGTGAAGTTGGGCAGTGGCAAGAGGTGCTCAATGTTGCGCATGTCCCCCGTGATGAGGTTGTCCATGGCCACGACTTGGAAGCCGTCTTTCACAAAGCGATCGCACAAATGGGATCCGAGGAACCCGGCAGCGCCGGTGATTAGTACGCGCTCAGCAGAGTTGGCGCGCGAAGTGTTGTTGGAGCTGGAGGTCATGGCTGTACGCCGAGGGAAGGGCGACCGATGCTTCGGTAGGTCCATCTCAATTTGGCGAGTTTCGAGGTTTCGTACAAGTTGCGGCCGTCGAAGATGACCTTGCCTTTCATTTTAGCCGCCATCACGCCAAAGTCAGGTGTTCGGAATTGCGCCCATTCCGTGCAAATGAGCAAGCAATCGGCGCCGTCAATGGCATCCATCGCCCGGTTGACGTATTGGATGCGGTCGCCCAAACGCGCTTTGACGTTGTCCATGGCTTCGGGGTCGAAGGCCACCACCTTGGCGCCTGCGGCCAGGAGCTTGTCGATCATGTACAAAGACGGGGCCTCGCGGATGTCGTCGGTCTCCGGCTTGAAGGCAAGGCCCCAAAGCGCCACTTTCACTCCCTTCAAGTCGCCTCCGTAGTGGGCGCGCATGGGTTCGAAGAGGACGGTTTTTTGGTCTTCGTTGACCGCCATGACGCTCTTGAGGATGTGAAAATTGTGCCCCACGTCTTTCCCGCTTTTGTGCAAGGCTTGCACATCCTTGGGGAAGCAGCTTCCGCCATAACCGATGCCCGGGAACAAAAACCTCGGGCCGATGCGTGAGTCGGTTCCCATTCCACGGCGGACCATGTCGACGTCTGCGCCCACCAATTCGCAGAAATTGGCCACCTCGTTCATGAAGGTGATCTTGGTGGCGAGGAAGGAGTTGGCGGCGTACTTGGTGAGTTCTGCACTGCGCTCGTCCATGAAGATGACGGGGTTGCCCTGACGTACGTAAGGCTTGTAGAGTTCGTCCATCATTTGGCGACCGCGCTCGCTCGAGCATCCCACCACAATGCGGTCGGGCTTCATGAAATCGTCCACGGCAAATCCTTCCCGGAGGAATTCGGGGTTGGACACCACGTCGAAATCCACGGTGGCGTTGGCTGCGATGGCGTCGCGCACTTTGTCTGCCGTGCCCACAGGGACCGTGCTCTTGTCCACCACGACTTTGTAAGAGGTCATGATGTGGCCCAGCTGGTTGGCCACGCCAAGAACGTAGCTCAGGTCTGCCGAACCGTCTTCGTCTGGAGGCGTAGGAAGGGCGAGGAAGATGATGTCCGAGCGGTCAACAGCCTCGTTCAGTTCGGTGGTGAATTCGAGTCGACCTGCGGCAATGTTGCGGTCAAACAACGTCTCGAGGTTGGGCTCGTAAATCGGCACAATGCCGTTCTTCATGGCCTCAACTTTGGCTTCGTCGATGTCGACGCAGATGACCTGATTTCCGGTCTCAGCGAGGCACGTGCCTGTGACAAGTCCAACGTATCCGGTTCCTACTACGGCGATGTTCATGGTGTCAGGATGGGGTTAAGCGGGGGGCAAAAGTCTGAAAAGTTCGCCAACCACCCGTTGCTGCATGTCTGCCGTGAGCTCGGTGTGCATGGGCAAGGCCAAAATCCGCCCCGCCACGTCGTGCGCCACGCCGGTCCCACCAGGCGTCACGCGGGCGGCCCCTTCAAAGGCGGGCTGGGACGAGAGCGGGGTCGGGTAATACACGGCGGTCGGGATGCCGGCGTTCCGCATTTGGGATTGCAGGGCGTCCCGGTCCGTGCCGTGGGGGAGAAGCACGCAGTACTGGTGGAACAGGTGCGTGCTGTGGGGATCGCGAGCCGGGGGAGTCACACCGTGTGCCGACGCGGCCGCGAGGAGTTCGTCGTAACGCGAAGCCGCGGCTTGCCGCCGCGCCACGAGGTCGGGCCAGTGGTCCAGTTTGACGTTCAGGAACGCGGCCTGCAGCCCGTCAAGGCGGGAGTTGACGCCCACTTCGAGGTGGTGGTATTTGCGTTCGGCACCGTGGTTGGCGATGAGGCGGACCCGGGCGGCGAGGCCGCTGTTCCGGGTCAGGACCGCCCCCCCGTCCCCGAGGGCGCCGAGGTTTTTGCTCGGGAAGAAGCTGGTGGTTCCGACGGCACCGAGCATGCCTGCAAGTCCGGACACGCGATCGCCGCACCAGGACGCGCCCAAGCTTTGGGCGTTGTCTTCCACGAGGTGCAGGCCGTGCTCTTCGGCCCAGGGCACGAGGGCGTCCATGTCGGCGCACTGCCCAAACAAATGCACCACCATCACCGCCTTCGTGCGGGACGTCCTGGCGCGCTCGGCCGAAGCCGGGTCGAGCTGGAACGTGGCGGGATCGATGTCGGCAAAGACGGGGGTGGCCCCGACTTCCGCGACCACCTCGGCCGAGGCGATGAAGGAGAAGTCGGGCACGATGACCTCGTCGCCCGGGCCGATGCCGAGCGCGCGAAGGGCCAGGACCAGCGCGTCGGTGCCGTTCCCGCATCCCACGACGTGGCCGTCGAGGTGGAGGGAGCGAGTGAGTCTGGCCTCAAAGGCGTCGACGTGCTTGCCTCGGATGAAAGCCGACTCCTGCAAGACCTCGTCCACCGCCCGATCGAGCTCGGGGCGAAGCCGCGCGTGCAGCCCTCCCAAATCCACCATGTGGATGGGGTCCACAGGCGTCGAAGACGCACGGGGCGACGAGGGAGAAGTGGACGCGTTGCTCATCTCAGAAAGGCGAAGATAGCGCGTACCTTGGCCCCATGAAACGCGCGACGGCAGTGGGATGCGCCTTGGTTGGCATGCTTTGGCTCGGAGGGAGTGACCTGACCGCCCAAACCGACCGCCAACTCGACGAATCCGTCGTGCGCTCGCCCCACGTTGGGCTCGTCTTTGGCGGGGCAGCTCCCCAAGGGGATTGGGCCCTGCGGTACGGATTCTACGGAAACGTGGGGATGACGGCGGGCTTGAAGACGGAATCGAACGGGTACCTGTACCTCAAAGCGACGTCCTGGAGTGGAGCGGACGTGAATGAGCCCGGACTTCTCGCGGACCTGACCACCGAGCAGGGCCACATCATTGACAACGAAGGTGACGTCGCCCAAATCACCGTCTCGGGCCGCGGTGGGCAGTTTGGGCTGGGTGTGGGCAAGATTTTTCCCACTCCTTGGAGCAACCGCAACAGCGGCTGGATGGTGAAGGTCGGCGCGGGCTCCCTCCACCACAACGTGCATTTCGACTACACTGAAAACCGAATCAGCCCCCTCGAGGGCGACCGCGTCAAAGGGTACGACCGGATGCGGTGGGGCGCTTACGGCGAAGCGTGGTTGGGCTACTGGCTCATGAGCACGGACCAGCGCCTGAACGCCTTTGCAGGCGTCACTGCAGGCGTGGCGAAGACGTGGGCCTTGAGGTCGGTCAACTTCGACACGTTGGAGCCCAACGCGCCTGAGGTTTGGGACGGCTGGTTGGGCCTCGAAGCGGGCTGGGTCTTCCACATCTACAAACGCGCCGCAAAAGAGTATTGGTACTGATGCCCCTGTGGATCCTGCGCATCGGGAGTGTATTGTGGGCGTGGTTGGTGCGCTTGGTGGCGTCGTTTGGGCACCATCGTCGGGCCATGGCACGTGTGGCCATTCGCCGTGAAGGCCAAACCGCCGTCCTCGCCCACCGAGGCGCTCCCCTCATGTGGTTCCACGTCGCCAGCCTCGGCGAACTCGAGCAGGCCATCCCGGTCATGCAGGCCTTTCGCGCCGCCCATCCGGCCACGCCGTGGCTCCTGACCGTGTACTCGCCCTCGGCCTGGCACCCCCTCCAAGCCAAGGGGCTCCCCAACGCCATTCCCGGCTGGCGCGAAGGCGACCTCGTGGTGGTCCTGCCCGACGACCAACCCGGCACGTGGCGCACGTGGCTGGACACGGTCCCGTTACGCGCCCTCGCCCTGGCCAAGTACGACCTTTGGCCCAACCTGCTTGCTGCTTGCCGATCGCGGGACCTCCCTGTGTACGCTTTCGCGGCCGCTCCCTCGAGCACGCGCTCCAACCCGACGCCCTCCACGCCGGCCCTTTGGCGCCTGCTCACCTCCATCAGCGTCCAAGACGCGGCCGCCGCCAAATCCTTCGCGCGCATCGGCCTTACCGACCACGTGACGGTGGACGGCGACCCCCGCGTCGAACGCGTCTTGTCCCGCCCCGCCTCGCCTCCCAAGGCGTGGACCGACTGGGCCGCCTCAGCCTCCCAAGTCGTGGTGGCCGGAAGCACGTGGCCCGAGGAAGAACGCGCCCTGCGCACCCTCGACTGGCACCCCGTCCGACGCCTCGTCCTTGTGCCCCACGACCTTTCCAGCACCCATCTGGACGCCCTCGATCGGCAATGGGAGGGAGGCGCCATCCGCGCGTCTCAATGGCAAGACCTCGAGCCCGAGGCCCGCGACCGTTGGAGCGTTGTCATCGTCGACAGCACCGGCATGCTCTTCGACCTCTACCGCATCGGCACGGTCGCCGTGGTGGGAGGCGGACACGGCACCGGCCTCCACAACGTCCTGGAACCCGCCTCCGCAGGCCTGCCCATCGTCACCGGTCCCGACCTCGGCGCGTTCCGTGAAGCCCACGCCCTCCGGGACCTCGGCGCCCTGACCTCCGGGGACGTGGCCGACCTCACCCACGCCTGGCTCGCCGACGCCGCCAGCTGCCGCCAATTTGGCGCCGCCGGCCTCGCCTGGCTCCAATCCCAGCAGGGCGCCTCCGCGCGCATCGTCGCGAGGTGGGATTTGCGCTGATTGTCTGTGCCCATCAGGCCCGGCATCGTCAGATCACGGCAAGGATCAACAAGAAGAGCATAAAACCAAATAGCTCTGACATCCAGATGAGGCCAACGGTTAAGCCAAAGACGTACATACACAACTTCCAGGCCGGCACTTTGGATAGCAGTTCGGCTCGTGTGTCCTTTTGGATGTTGCGATTTCGGATGACCCTTTCACACATGGACATGCCCTGTGCTGCAGGAGCGGTATTTCGAACCTTTTTCGCAATGGGGAAAACGTTTCGAATGCCGATGAAAATCGCCCCGAGAAACGTGATCACACCGCCAAGAATCATGCCTTCCTGTGCCGCCCCGCCATCGTCGAGCCAATCGCCTATTCTTTGGCCCCGAAGCATCGCACGCAGCCCTACAAGCAAACCTGCAACGGTCATGCCCGGGCCAATCCAACCCTGAGGGGGGGCGCTCGCGGCGTGTTCCTCCAAGGTTGGGGCAATGCCTTGGCCATTCGTTTGAACCGAATCACGACGTAGCCCGCTTCGCCAGGGTGACAAAGCGGGTCGGCGCATGGAAAGCACGCGAAGCATCTTCGGTTGAGGTCGCTGGAAGGCTGGGAGAATGGAGGGTCTCCGGAGATGCCTAGCATGGATGCTTGCCGCAACAGGTTGGCATGCCCGTGGCATCAGGGTCTGAAGGGCTCCTCTGCCCTGGCCAGGCAATCGCAGGGCGCGTGCGTCGGCCCCTTTGAGATCCTTGGCGTTCTTGTTGTTTGGAGGGTGTTGACCCCGGAGCACAGAATACCCTTTCAGAAGGGTTCGCTTGTGAACTCCACGGTCCAAAGGTTTGTCGCTGCGCTGCGCGGTTGCCGTCGTGGCAGTGAGAAGCGCGAAAAAAACAAGGCACGTCCAAGTCAAGGTTTGGTTCATGGAAGCCAAGGTAGGGTGAGGAATCAAAATCGATGGAGCGCACTACTTTTGCCCGGCACGAAGCCAAGGACACGCCCGGATGGTGGAATTGGTAGACACGACAGACTTAAACTCTGTTGACCCGAATGGGTCGTGCGGGTTCAAGTCCCGCTCCGGGTACATGAAAAGCGCTCCCAGTGGGCGCTTTTTTTGCGTCCGATTCCAGCCAACGTCAACCCTCCTTACCTTCGCAGGGAATCGATTCAGAATGATGTTTCAAACGAACTCTCGCCCTTTTGGGCTTTTGGTGGCCTGTGCCCTCATGCTGCTGGCCCCCACAATGGACGCACAATCCTACCGAGGCAAGCGCGCCGGACGCACCAATGCTGGTGGTTACGTCTCCGAGTGCAACATGGCAGGCACGGTGTTTATGGAAGTGGGCAAGAACTTCGGCATGGTCAACGGCGGCCGTTGCGTGTTGAATGGATCTCGCTTCGAGAACAGCGAACCGATGGGGGACATGGGGCCGGTGGTGCCGCTCGACGGCATGGACCTGCGTCACTCTCAGTGGGTGGCGGTCGACTTTTTGACTCCTCCCTCGTTGCGCTACGCCAACGCCAGCCAAGCCAACTTCTCCGCCATTCATATGGACGGTGAACCGGTGGAAATGGTGGACGCGACGGGATTCATCGCCACAAAGACCAAGTTTCACGGAGCCCAAATGGCCTCCTGGTACGTCCAGGGCGCCTCGTTTGACGAAGCGGATTTCAGCTCGGCCTTGCTCCAAGCATGGACCACGGACGCGATGGCCTACGAAGGTCTGTACGACACCGCACCTGAAGGCATGCGCGCAATGAGCGCTCGCGGTTCTCGTTTTGAGAATTGCCTGATGGAGGAATGCAACGTGTCGGGCGGCAATTTCGAGGACGCGACCTTCTTGCTCACCAAGTTCACCGAGGAGTGCGTGTTCAACGGCACCAACTTCTACAACGCGATGTTTGACCAAACCGACTTTGTCGAAGCCAGTCTCAGCGGCGCCAACTTGCGCGACGCCCGCGTGGACAAGTCTTCTTTTGAAAACTGCAACCTCACGGGCGCCCAATTCGGTGGTGCCATGGTGCGCAACAGCTCGTTCAAGGGCGCCAACATGCGTGGCGTGTCGTTTGAAGGCGCCATGGTGGACGGCGCCGATTTTACAGGCACCGACCTCAGCACGTGCAATCTCGTAGGTGCGGTCATGAAGAAGCTCGTTGGCACGGTACCTGAACTCCCCCAAGACTACGTGATCAAAAGCTACGTGGCTGAGGAGGTGTCGGCCAAGGGCGACACGACCCGCATGGACGTTTACGAGATTGTCATTAGCCAAAACCGCTACAACGACGGCCTCCGCGAAAAGAAGGACTGAAGTCTGATCACAGTGCTAGCCGTGCGCCTTTCATGCCATGTGGCACGAAAAAGGGCAGCCTCCAAGGCCGCCCTTTTTTCATTTGAAGCTGTTCGATTCAGTCTTCCATGACCTCCACGCGGAAGGTGTCGCCTTGGCTGATCTTCTCGACGAGGTTGAGGCCTTCCGTCACCTTGCCAAAACACGTGTGGTTGCGGTCCAAGTGCGCGGTGTTCTCACGGTTGTGGACGATGAAGAACTGGGAACCGCCGGTGTTTCGGCCTGCGTGTGCCATACTCAACACGCCCTTGTCGTGATGCTGGTTCTCCCCGTCGAGCTCGCAGTCGATGGTGTACCCTGGTCCACCGCTGCCGATGCCCTGTGGGCAGCCTCCTTGGGCGACAAACCCTGGGATCACGCGGTGAAACTTCAATCCCTCGTAAAAGCCCTCCTTGGCGAGCTTCACAAAGTTCGCGACCGTGTTGGGCGCGTCTTTCTCAAAAAACTCCACGGTCATGCTGCCGTGGTCGGTGTGAATCTTGGCGTTCATGCCGCAAAGATGCATCACGCATCCAAACCGACGGCCAAAACCTCTGCCCCACAACGAAAAAAGCCCCCCGAAATGGGAGGCTTTTGTTGAGCGAGAAACGAGATTCGAACTCGCGACCCCAACCTTGGCAAGGTTGTGCTCTACCAGCTGAGCTATTCTCGCATGCTGTGCCTGACAGGCGTCGGGCGATCCGCTCGCTTGCGGGAGGACAAAATTAGCACATCCTCTCCGTTCTCCAAACAACTCACGTAAATTTTTCAGCGCCTTTTGCGTGCCAGCGAGATTCTTCGGAGCATTGCACCTCAGAAGGAACGCGATGAATTACTTGGCGCACATGGTGGTGGGAGCGTGGGCAGGCTTGGACGACCAAGGCGTGCTTGGCAACTTCATGGGCGATGCCGTGAAGGGGCGCGACGTGGAGGGCATGTGGGGCGTGGACGTGGGGCGCGGGATTCGGCTGCACCGGGCCATTGACGACGTGAGCGACCGCCACGAGGCGAGCCGTGAGGCGCGGGCCGTGTTGCGCGCGACGTGCGGAAAGTGGAGCGGGGTGGTGTGGGATGTGCTGGTGGATCACGTGTTGGCCTCGGAGTTTGACGGGTTGGCGACGGGGTGCGGGGAACTGAAGGGGTTTGCGGCGGGACAGGAGGCGGTGCTTGCGCGGCAACGCGAGTCGATGCCAGAGCGGAGCCGTCGGTTCTTCGACGCGATGGTGGCGCACGGGTGGCTCGCCGGCTACCGGGAGCCCACGACGGTGGAGGCCGTCCTCGTCGCAATGTCGAAGCGGCGTGTCTCGGCCGGGCCAGTTGCCCTTGGGTGGGAGGCGTTTGTGAAGGACGAGGCTGCACTGAAGGAGATGGGGCGGGTCTTGATTCGGAGCATGGAAGCGTGGGGGAAGGCACAGAACCTCGTATCTTTGACCGAGCGGCATCGGCAAACGATGCTCAGCGCCCCAGCCACGAGGCCGGGAGACGCAAGACACAAACAGCATCGACTGCAACCCTGAAGACGAGATCCATGACGGACGCTTCCATCAACTTTGACGCGCTGAGCTACAACAGCATGCGGGATGATTTGGTCATCCCCGAATACGGACGTTCCATTCACCAAATGGTGGAGCACTGCCTCACCCTCGCCGACAAGGCAGAACGCAGCAAGTGCGCGGCCGCCATCGTCAGCGTCATGGGCAGTGTCGTGCCTCAGGAAGGGGAGAAGGACGGGGCCGAGCTCAAGCTCTGGAACCAGCTGCACGTCATGGCGCGTTATGAGCTGGACGTGGACAGCCCTTTTCCCAAGCCCGAGCCCGCGGAAAAGGAGACCCGTCCTGCAGACATGGATTACCCTAACGCCCAGTCGCGCGTGGGTCACTACGGCAAAACGACCTTGGATTTGATTGAAAAAGCGAAGGCCATGCCTGAAGGGGAGGAGAAGAACGTCCTGGTGGTCAAACTCGCGAACTTGATGAAGCGCCATTTCCTGACTTGGAACCGCAACACCGTGGAAGATTCCGTGATTGCAGGAGAGTTGAAGGCCAAATCGGACGGAGCTTTGATCTTGCCTGAGGGCACTGAGCTTGAGAATCAAGCCGAGATTTTGCGAAGCGTCAGGAAGACGAGTGACGCTTTGGCGCGCCCGTTTAAGAAGAAAAAGAAGCGCCGCTAAGGGAGTGCGGCATCCCCAATTTGGGGTTGATAACCCATGCAGGTTTCACGGAAACGCGTGAAACGTCCCCCGAAATTCGGGGTCATGGGAAGTTTCATCATTGAGGGCGGCCATAGGCTGCAGGGAGACGTGGTTCCACAAGGGGCCAAAAACGAAGCACTCCAAATCCTCTGCGCCGTCATGCTCACCGCCGAACCGGTGACCATCCACAACCTGCCGGACATCGTCGACGTCAACAAGCTGATCAACCTGCTCGGGGACCTCGGCGTCAAGACGCAACACCTCGGTCCAGGATCGTGGCGGTTTGAAGCCGACGACGTCAACCTCGACCACTTGAAAACGGAGTCGTTTCGCACCAAAGGGGGGGCGTTGCGCGGCTCAGTGATGATTCTCGGTCCCATGCTCGGCCGCTTCGGTGTCGGCGCCATCCCACGTCCCGGCGGCGACAAAATCGGCCGCCGCCGCATGGACACCCACTTCATCGGATTCCAAAAACTGGGCGCCCACTTCAGCTACGACGCGGGGTCCGGCTTCTTCAACGCCAGCGCCCCCGACGGGTTGAAAGGTGCCTACATGCTCCTCGACGAGGCGTCCGTCACCGGCACAGCGAACGTCGTCATGGCGGCCGCCCTTGCCGAGGGCACGACCACGATTTACAACGCCGCCTGCGAACCCTACCTCCAGCAGCTGTGCAAGATGATCAACCGCATGGGCGGCAAGATCAGCGGCGTCGGCTCCAACCTCCTGACCATCGAAGGCGTGCCTTCGCTTGGCGGCACAGAGCACCGCTGCCTCCCGGACATGATCGAAATCGGGAGCTTCATCGGCCTCGCCGCCATGACGCAGAGCGAAATCACGATCAAGGATTGCGCGTACGACGAGTTGGGGGTGATTCCGAGTGTGTTTGGGCGCTTGGGCATTCAAATGGAACGGCGCGGCGAGGACCTTTACGTCCCGGCGCAGGACCACTACGAAATCGACACCTTCATCGACGGCAGCTTGCTCACGGTCGCAGACGCGCCCTGGCCCGGGTTCACCCCGGATTTGTTGTCCATCGTTCTGGTGACAGCGACCCAGGCCCGAGGCAGTGTGCTGATTCACCAAAAAATGTTCGAGAGCCGCCTGTTCTTCACGGACAAACTCATCGACATGGGCGCGCAAATCATCCTCTGCGACCCGCACCGCGCCACCGTCATCGGCCTGGACCGCAAGTCGAGTTTGCGCGGCGTGACCATGACCTCGCCGGACATCCGTGCGGGGGTGAGTTTGCTCATTGCCGCCTTGTCTGCAGAAGGCAAGAGCACCATCCACAACATTGATCAAATCGACCGGGGCTACCAGCACATCGATGACCGTTTGCGTTCGTTGGGAGCGCACATCGTTCGTGTTTGACCTCATTCATCCTATCTTTCATGTTCAATCAACGACCTGAGAAATCCCCCCGCATCATGTGGAAAGTAGGAGCAATATTGGCTTTGACGACCTTCGTTTGGTCCGGATGGTCGACCGGCGAAGAGCCCGTCGTCATCGCGCCCGCTGCCGTCGAAGTGACCGGAAAAATTGGCCACAACATCGGCGACGAAGCGCCAGAGATCGCCATGAACAACCCCAAGGGCAAGCAAATGAAGCTGAGCGATTTGCGCGGCAGCTACGTGCTGATTGACTTTTGGGCGTCCTGGTGCGGTCCTTGCCGGCGCGAGAACCCCAACGTGGTCCGTGCGTACGAGAAGTACAAGAAGGCCAAGTTCAAAGACGGCGAAGGCTTCGAGATCTTCAGCGTCTCCCTCGACTCCGACATCCCTCGTTGGGAAGCGGCGATCAAGAAAGACGGCTTGGATTGGAAGCACCACGTCAGCGACTTGAAGAAGTGGGACAACGAGGCGGCCGTGATGTACGGCGTGAATTCCGTGCCGATGAGTTACCTCGTCGACCCCAACGGCATCATCGTGGCCAAGAACCTTCGCGGCATCGAGTTGCACCGCCAACTCGACAAGTACGTGACGAGCTTCTGAGTTCCACGCGACGACTGACAGAATTTGCAAGGGCTTGACAGCGATGTCAGGCCCTTGTCGCTTTCTTCTGACACGATGTCGCATCTTCGCGCCGCGGGAGCGGCTTGGCATGCGGTTTGACCTATGCCGAGCGCAACGCAACATGAACAACGCTGAACGCCATGAACACGGAAGAAGTGAACAACCCCGAGGTGAAGGAGCCCCAAGACCAATCTCCGGAAAACGCGCAGGAAACCGATGCGACCTCGCAAGAAGAGGCAGCTTCTGAAGCCGCGGAAAAAGAGTCGGGCGAGGAAGCCACGGACTGGCAGGACAAGTACTTGCGGCTTTACGCGGAGTTCGACAACTTCCGCAAGCGCACCATGCGTGAGCGCGGTGATTTGATCCGCAACGCGTCGATGGACGTGCTCGAAAAGCTCTTGCCCGTCCTTGACGATTTCGACCGTGCGGCGGCCAACCCCAGCGACGATGCGAACGTGACGCGCGAAGGCCAGGCGTTGA
>Ga0209652_1003151_pt1 | contig 12293 bp, 10 predicted proteins | sample SaaInl74LU_5_DNA_FD_184641 | JGI IMG/M metagenome (GOLD analysis project Ga0209652, IMG submission 184641) | Marine microbial communities from expanding oxygen minimum zones in the Saanich Inlet - ESP_74LU_5_DNA (SPAdes) (version 2) | ecosystem: Environmental > Aquatic > Marine > Intertidal zone...
AGCCACGCGAACGTCGATGTCCTCACCGTGCTTTCTGCGAGTCGCAGACGCCAGTGCGGCTTCGATTGCCTCGAATATGATGTCCTTCTCAACGCCTTTCTCGTTAGAGACCGCTTCCGCCACCATTAAAATTTCTTTATTCATTGTCATGTTCTCAACGCCATCAACGGACTAGTCCGCCGCCTTCAGTCTGAGTGTTCACTCGCTTCGTCGCTATCACTTGATGTCGACTCGGCTTTTCCATAGCTCAATCGCGGTTCAACCCGCGCGCGATCCACCGCCGTCAGCGGCAGCAGGTAATCGTGATCGTCGACACGGACAATCACATCGTCATTCTCAAGCCCCATTAACCAACCGCGGAACTTGCGTCGCCCGTCGAAGGGCAGGCGCAGCCTGACTTCAATCGGCTCACCGACGTACAGCGCGTATTGCTCAGGTTTAAACAGCAACCGATCAATACCCGGCGATGACACCTCAAGGGTGTATTCGCCATTGATGGGGTCTTCTACATCGAGCACCGCACTCACATGCCGGCTCACTTTCGCGCAGTCGTCAACGCTGACGCCCTCGTCGCGCTCGATAAACAATCGCAAGGTGGCTCGACGATTGGGAGACAATAGCTCCAGCCCCCACAACTCGAACCCAAGGGATTCGATTGTCGGTGCGAGCAATTCGATTAGGCGTGATTCTTTACCCGCCATCGTATATCTCCCGAACACACGGTTCCTAAATGCGTACCCACCTAAAAATAGCGGGTACAAAAAAGCCCCAATAAGGGGCTATTTCCGCGACGACCAGCTGAGCAATGCTGTCGTCAATTTGGTAGCGGGGGCCGGATTTGAACCGACGACCTTCGGGTTATGAGCCCGACGAGCTACCAGGCTGCTCCACCCCGCATCAAAACTTGCTGTGACTGCCCCCTAGTTTGCAACGCAATTACGCTGCAGGCCGTCACTGAACTGTGTCAAACACACTTCAATCTGAGGCGCAGAAATATAGTGATTCCGAGGGAGCAAGTCAACCATTATCGGCATTTATTAATTATTACCTAGGTCGGGTATCCAATGGGGGGCAGTTAGCCTTCGCTTTCCATCGCTTGCCAGCTTCACACCGGGCTCGTCGAGTTTCTGGCGATCCCACAGCTCGCAGGTAACCTGCTTGTGCTTTTGATCCAGACCCTCGCAGTAGTTGCTGTATCGACACAAGACGACTTGGTCGCCATAACCGGTACGCACCTTTTCAAACCAATCAGGATCTGCAAGCGCTTGCCGTGCCAGCGCGATCACGTCGGCACCGCCTGCGGCCAATAACGCCTCAGCCTGATGGTAGCTGTAAATCCCACCCGCCAACACTACGGGTACCTGATGCCCCGCAGCGGTTAAGGCCTGTTTGATCTTAGCTACTGGCGCCACATTGCGCCCAAACGGACCCTGCTCATCAGAAATATAAGAAGGCATACACTCGTAACCGCTGCGCCCCGTGTACGGGTAAGCAGCCCAACCCACCTTAGGCTGCTTGGCGTCATCAAATTTGCCACCGCGAGACAACGATAAGAAATCCATGCCCGCAGCTGCAAACTGCTCGGCGAACCAGCATGCGTCGCCCAGCCCGCTGCCACCCTCGACGATTTCATCACTCAAAAAGCGGCAACCCACCGCAAACTGCCCACCTGTCGCGGCACGCACCGCGTGATAAACCGCCAATGGCAATCGAACTCTAGATTCTCGGGCGCCGCCATAGCCGTCACTGCGGTTGTTGGTCGCCGACAAGAATGAAGCCATTGTATAAGCATGGGCATAGTGCAATTCCACACCATCAAACCCGGCAGCCTCAGCGCGACGGGCAGCACTGGCAAATAGACTCGGCAAAGTTTGCGGCAGCGCGGCGATCTCCGGATTGTCCATATCGGTCACCCGCTCCCGGGAGCCAAAGCGCAAATTCTCCAACTCGCGCGCGGTGAGGACCTCAGCGAGCCCCTCGTCCGTCAAAGCAGCCAAAGCCGCCCGCACCGCGTCATCATCAGCGCCACTCATAGACAGCGCCTGACGGTGCGCGTTGGTGATCACGAGAAAATGTTGTAGGAATTTTTCTGGATCGGGTCGACGGCGAATACGCATGAAGTCAATCAGCTGAATGAGCAGCCGAGTCTGGCCACCACTCGCCTCGCGAACAGCATCCACTAAACGCGTCAAGCCGGGAATGTAATCATCGCTGCCTATACGCAGCAGCGGGCCGCTAGGAATGTCGCGCACTCCGGTCGCCTCAATCACAATTGCACCGGGCCTGCCCTCGGCAAAGCGCGCATACCAATCGATCACATCGTCGGTAACCTCGCCCGATTCGTTGGAGCGCCAGGGCACCATCGCGGGCACCCAGGTCCGCTGTGCCAAGGCCAAGGGCCCGACACTCAAAGGCTGATAAAGACCCGCGTGCGCGGCCTCGTCGGCGGTGGGCCATGCACTTTCGGTGGCAATATATTTGATCCGCTCAGCAGGTTTCCACATCGTTAAAGCACCTCTTCAGCAGCGGCAACGCCGCTTTTTACTTTGCGCAACAAATGCATCAATTGCTCCACTTCCTTCACCGACAAATGACCCAGCATGGACTCCACCCAGCGTTCATGCTGCGCCGCCATTTCCGCAAAGGTGGCATGGCCGCGCTCGGTTAGGCGCACACAATGACTGCGCCGGTTTTCGGGCACGGGCTCTCGGTGAATGAGCCCCTCGCCCTCTAGCTGCGCGGCGATACCCGAAATATTGCCCCCAGACACCATCATACGTCGCGACAACTCACCCATGGTCAAGCCGTCAGGCACACGCTCTAACTGCGCCATAAAATCGAACCGTGGCAGGGTAGTTGCAAAATCATCGCGCAAGCGGCTGCGCAGGCGTGCCTCGACCAGATTGGTGCAAGTCAACAACCGCAACCACAGACGAATGGCTTGATGATCCCCCTCGACCAAGCGGGACTCATGATCTAGTGCGGCATCCTTGGCGTTATTGGCATAACTCATAAGCTCACGAACTCTTCTCATTTGTTGAACATTCGACAGAATCGCATCATAACATTTTAAATGTAAAATGTTTCCCCTATACTGCGCTTTGTTTAAGTCTAAACAATTACTCGCCGCAGCGATTGTGCGGTTGAGATCAAGCGATTAAAGGTGGTGCGATGAAACTAGTTTGCTTAGGCGGTGGCCCCGCAGGTTTGTACCTTGCGATTTCGATGAAACTGCACAATCCCGAGCATCAAGTTGATGTTTATGAGCGCAACAAGGCGGACGACACCTTCGGCTGGGGCGTTGTTTTTTCCGATCAGACCGTCGACAACCTCATGGCGAATGATCCCATTAGCGGCCAGAGAATCGCTAATGAATTCATTCATTGGGACATGATCGACTGTTTCGTCAACGGCGAAGTGGAGCGATCAGGCGGACACGGCTTTATCGGCCTCGGACGTAAACGTATGCTCCAGCTATTGCACGAGCGCGCACGCGAGCTCGGCGTCGGCCTGCACTTTGAAAGCGAATTTAGCCTCGAGGATATCGACACCCGCTTTGCGGATGCCGATGTTATCGTCGCCAGCGACGGGCTCAACTCAAAAATACGCAATTCAGACCACGAAGCATTTAAGTGCAGTATCGACTTAAGGCCGAATAAATTTGTTTGGCTAGGCACCAAACAAACTTTCCGTGACGCCTTTACGTTTATTTTCGAGCGCACCGAACACGGCTGGATTTGGGCGCATGCCTACCAATTCGACAACGAAACCTCGACCTTTATCGTCGAGACTACGCCAGAGGTCTACGACGCTATCGGCTTCGATCAGATGAGCCATGCCGAGAGCGCCGAGACCTGCCGACGCATTTTTGCCAAATACCTCGACGGGCATGAGTTGCTCACCAATTCAGCACATATTCGCGGTTCCGCATGGATCAGCTTCCCACACGTTCTGTGCGAAAACTGGATAAAAAACGACCGCATTGTGCTCATCGGCGATGCCGCCCACACCGCGCATTTCTCTATCGGTTCGGGTACCAAGTTGGGCCTCGAAGATGCGATTTCTCTCGCTCAGCAGCTCAGCAGCGGCGCGCCAATCCCGGAGGCTCTGGCCAATTACCAGCGCGAGCGCATGGTCGATGCATTGCGGCTGCAAAATAGCGCGCGCAACGCCATGATCTGGTTTGAAAATGTCGAGCGCTATATCGAGGCCTTTGATCTTAAGCAGTTTAACTACTCGATGCTCACACGGAGCCAGCGTGTCAGCCACGAGAATCTGCGTCTGCGCGACAAAGACTGGCTTGAAGGCATGGAGGTACACCTGGCAAAGCGCTACGCTGGCGACGACACCGAACAGCCGATACCACCGATGTTTCTGCCCTGGCAACTGCGTGACATGAAACTTATGAATCGCGTAGTCGTTTCACCCATGTGCATGTACAGCGCCACCGACGGCCTTCCCGATGATTGGCATTTGGTGCACTACGGCGCGCTGGCAAAAGGGGGTGCCGCACTGGTCTACACCGAAATGACCAATGTCAGCCCAGAAGGACGAATCACACCAAGCTGTACGGGCATCTGGAGCGACGAACACACCACCGCATGGCGGCGCATTACCGACTTCGCACACAGCCAGAGCAACGCAAAAATGGCGATACAAATTGGTCATGCGGGCCCTAAAGGCGCCACACTAGAACCCTGGGCGTGGGGTGACACCCTCGATACGCCACTGCCAGAATCTGAGCAGTGGCCGCTCTTGAGCGCGAGCGCAATCCCTTTTGACAGTTACAGCCCCGTGCCAAAGGCCATGACTAGGGCCGATATGGATCGGGTCTTACAACAGCATGTCGACGCTGCCAAACGCGCAGAGGCCGCGGGTTTTGATATGGTCGAAATGCACGCCGCGCACGGTTACTTGCTGTCATCATTTATCACGCCTTTACTCAATCAACGCGATGATGAATACGGTGGCAGCTTAGAAAATCGCCTGCGTTATCCACTCGAAGTATGTCGCGCCATGCGCGCCGCTTGGCCTGCCGACAAGCCCATGTCGGTGCGCATCTCGGCCCACGATTGGATGGCCGATAGCGGCGTCACCGAAGCGGATGCTGTCGCTATAGCCCAAGCCTTTGTCGATGCCGGCGCAGACATTATCAATGTCTCTTCTGGCATGACCTCGCATCGCGCAAAACCGCTTCCGGGCCGCATGTTCCAAACACCACTGTCGGACTTGATTCGCAACGAGGGCGGCATTAACACCATCGCTGTGGGGAACATTTACGAGGTCGATCACATCAATAGCATTATCGCGGCCGGACGCGCAGACTTGGTGTGTTTGGCGCGGCCGCACTTAGCCGACCCCAACTGGACATTGCGAGCCGCCGCTGAACTTGGCTACAGCGGCTCCGGTGTTACCGAACCCAAACAATATTTTTTGGGATATCGGCAGCTGCATACGCAGCTCGGGCGCAATAGGGATAACTAGTCATTATGAAACATGCACTTATCACCGGCGCAGGTAGTGGCATTGGCGCCGCGATTGCAACGACGCTAGCTCAGAATGGTTATCGTCTATCACTGCTCGGACGGCGACTCGATGCGCTCGAGCACGTTGCTGAAAATTTACCCGGAGCCCACTGGACGGGCAGCTGCGATGTCACAGACCAGGCCGCGGTTGAACAAAGCGTCGCCGCAGCAACCGATGCCGGCGGGTCGATCTCGGTATTAATCAACTGTGCCGGAGCCGCGCCCACCGCCGCATTTCAAAAAACCGATTTTGCATTGTGGCAGCAAACCCTCGACATCAATTTGAATGGCGTCTACCACTGCACGCAAGCTGTGCTGCCCAACATGATTGCAACAGGCAATGGGCGCATCATTAATATTGCCAGCACCGCCGCTCAAAAGGGCTATGCCTACGTCAGCGCCTATTGCGCAGCTAAGCATGCGGTACTGGGCCTTACACGCGCACTCGCACTGGAACTTGCTACCAAAGGCATTACGGTTAACGCTGTTTGCCCCGGTTATACCGACACCGACATTATCCGCAATGCAGTCAAAAACATTGCCGACAAAACCGGCCGCAGCGAAGCCGATGCACTCAATCACTTCACTCAGGTCAATCCACAGGGGCGACTGGTATCGCCCGAAGAAGTTGCCGCCGCGGTACAGTGGCTCGCCAGCGAGGGTGCCGCCAGTGTCAATGGACAAGCGATTGGCATCAACGGCGGTGAAATCTAGCCAAACAAGGAAACAGCCATGCAAAACACGCACTTAGCCGACTATCAGGCGACCCACTTCCTCTGGCAGGTGGATGGTCGCGTCGCGACGATTACACTGAATCGCCCCGAGCGAAAAAACCCACTGACTTTCGACTCCTACGCAGAACTTCGCGATCTATTTCGCACATTGGTCTACGCCGATGATATCGATGCGATCGTCATCCACGGCGCCGGCGGCAACTTCTGCTCAGGCGGTGATGTCCACGAGATCATTGGGCCCCTTACAGCGATGAACATGAAACAGCTGCTGGCGTTCACTCGCATGACCGGCGACTTAGTAAAAGCGATGCGCGCCTGCCGTCAACCGATCGTGAGCGCGGTAGAGGGCATTTGCGCTGGGGCCGGCGCCATCATCGCTATGGCGAGCGATCTGCGCTACGCCAGTGCCGATGCAAAAGTTGCTTTTTTGTTCAATCGCGTGGGCCTGGCAGGCTGTGACATGGGTGCCTGTTCAATCTTGCCACGTATCATCGGCCAAGGCCGCGCCAGTGACTTGCTTTACACCGGACGCGCCATGTCCGCCGAAGAAGGTGAGCGATGGGGCTTTTTCAACGGCGTCAGTGGTGCGCCATTTGACGACGCAATGCGCACCGCTCAGCGCATTACCCAGGGCCCAACGTTTGCCAATGGCATCACCAAAACGCAACTGCATCAGCAGTGGAATATGTCGGTTGACCAGGCCATTGAGTGCGAGGCCCAAGCCCAGGCAATTTGCATGCAAACCGACGATTTCAAACGGGCTTACAATGCGTTCGTTAACAAAGAAAAGCCCGTTTTTGAGGGCGACTAAATCGCCTATTGGGAGACCATAAAATGAGCGAAAAAAGCTACTTAGGTTGGCCATTTTTTGACGAATCACACCGGCGACTTGAAGCCGCAATCGACGACTGGGCCGCCACCCACCTCGGCGTGCTCACTGCCACAGAACACGAAGATTTAGATGGCACCTGTCGCGCGATCGTCCGCGCACTCGGTGAAGCGGGGTTCTGCGGTTACGCCGTGCCTGCCAGTGGCGGCGGCATCCTGGACAAACTCGACGTCCGCAGCTTGTGCATCATTCGCGAGACACTCGGCCGCCATCATGCACTCGCCGACTTTGCCTTCGCGATGCAGGGGCTGGGCAGCGGCCCAATTTCACTATTCGGTACCACCGCCCAGCAAGCCCGCTACTTACTGCCCGTGTCCAAAGGCGAGCAGATTTCCGCGTTTGCGTTGTCCGAGCCTAATGCGGGCTCAGACGCGGCCGCGATGCGCTGTGCCGCCGTGCGTGATGGCGACGACTATGTGCTCAATGGCACCAAGACCTGGATTTCCAACGCGGGTATCGCCGACTTCTATACCGTCTTTGCCCGCACCGGTGAAGGCGAAGGCGCCAAAGGCATCAGTTGCTTTATTGTGCCCGCCAGTACGCCCGGCTTTGCAGTGAGCGAGCGCATTGACCTTGTCGCACCGCACCCTCTAGGCACCCTTGAATTCACCGACTGCCGCATCCCCGCGACTCAGCGTGTCGGCGAGCCAGGGCGGGGCTTTGGTATCGCCATGGCGGTACTCGATGTATTCCGCTCTTCCGTGGCAGCAGCCGCGCTAGGCATGGCACGACGCGCGCTGGACGAAACCCTGCAACACATTGAAAGCCGGGAGATCTTTGGCGGCAAACTCGCCGACTTGCAACTCGTGCAAGCCAAAGTGGGCGACATGGCACTGGCCATCGATAGCAGTGCACTGCTGGTTTACCGCGCAGCATGGACTAAAGATTGCGTCGCCGATCGCGTGACACGCGAAGCCGCCATGGCCAAGCTTGCCGCTACTGAGAACGCGCAACAAGTGATCGATAGCGCGGTCCAACTGCACGGAGGCAAAGGGGTGACTAAAGGCTATATCGTCGAGTCACTGTATCGCGACATCAGAGCCCTGCGTATCTACGAGGGCGCCAGCGAGGTGCAGCAGACCATCATCGCCCGACAAACCATTGCCGCCGCCAACGCCTAAAGGCCCAGACACCGCTGGCAAGTTGTCAGCGGGCGTCATGCACAGGATACTGACGCCCTTTTAATGTAAGGAAGCGTCAATGAGCGAGCCACTCACGCTGACCGCCGGCCAAACAATGACCAGCGGCGCGATTCATTTTAGCGAAGCAGAAATTATCGACTTCGCTAAGCAATTTGACCCACAGCCCTACCATTTAGATGCCCGCGCCGCGGAGGCATCGATCTTTGGTGGGTTGTGCGCCAGTGGTTGGCAGGTCGCCGCATTCACGAGCCGCTTAGTCAACGAAGCACTACAGCAGGCGGGCATACCGGTAATTGATGTCAACCGTGTGGCCAGCATGCGCTGGAAACGGCCACTGTTTGTCGACGAAAACATTCATGTGTTAGTGACCATCGAAGAAATACGCGCGCATGCCACGCAACCCGACTGGCAGACACTGGCGCTCAACGTCTGCGTTAACAATGCGCATGAACAACTGGTTGCCGAACTGCAATGTGATGTGATCATTCAACGGGAGGCAACCCCATGAGCGAGCTCTATCTGCGCAGCCGTTGGTTTGAAGATTTACCCGTCGGTGAATTCCATGTGTTTGGCTCGCATACTTTTAGCGAACTCGAAATGATTGAGTTTGCACAACGTTATGCTCCGCAGCCTGAATATACCGACCCCGTGGCAGCGCGCAGCCTACGCCATGGCGGCTTGGTTGCCGCACCCTGGCATGTAGTGGCCATGTGGATGCAGATGATGGTGGCTTACATGGAGCGCTATGCACACGGTGTGCAAGACGGTCGCCGGAATGGCGCGGGGGTCGGCGTCGAAAATATCGAATGGCTAGAACCGGTGAGACCCGGACATACCATTGTTTACACCTATGAAATTATCGGCAAGTCGGAGAAAGTGGTTCGCGATCGCTGGGGCATCATTCGCAGTCGCAATGAAGCGTTTAATCAATATGGCGACAAGGTGCTGTCCTTCGAAATTGATATTTTAGCTGAGCGGGCGCCCAGCTAAAATCGGGCTAAAGTGCGCTGTTTAATGCATCCAATGCGGCATCAAATGGGGGAGCGGTATCATCGAGCATAGCGGCATCGCGCAGCGCAACAATTTGGCCGGCGGTTAATTGCCGGCGATTGTATTCGCTCACTATGCGCAACAAACGATTAGTCGTGCGGTGACGGGTATCGCCATAACCCTTAACCATTCGGCCGCACTCGGCGAGCGCAATGGCGGCTTGCTGGTCAACCGCCGCCGCTGACAGCACCGCCGCCGACCAGGTTTCGATCATGTGGTTTTCATGGGCGTAACCCAGTGTCACGCGACGCATACGACGCAACCCCGCCAAAAATCGCAGCGTTAAGTAAACCATTAAAGAGTCGGTACGCAACTTTCGGGCGCCCAGCAAGCGTGACAGTTGTTTGCTCCAAAAAGCCGACGACAGTAAACCGCGACCGATGCGCTCGGGCAATAACGCGGCAATCTCCTCGACACGCGGATGAAAAAATTCGGTGACCTGCAGCGGTTGATCTGGCGCCGCTTTCACTTCCTGCTGAATCTCCGCAAAGCGATCGGGACGCACTTTCAGCTGCGCAACTCGTGGAATATCTTCAAAGCACATCCACAGTGCCAAATAACGTGCGTACTCACGCGTTAATTGATGCGTCAGCGTGCAAGAATCAAGCTCGGCCATCGATTTGACACGCTTGAGCCACAGCTCGGCGTAATCGATATCCTGATAGGCGACCAATCGCTCGGCGCATTCAATCAATAGGGGATGCAAGCTATCGGGCAGCGCCGCAATCCGCGGCAAGAGGCGTCGACCGGTCTCTGTGGTCGCCTTCGGCAAACTAAACACAGCCGGCTTCTCCGGCTCAACAACGACCACCCCCGCATTAGCGGCAATCTTTGCACTCTCCTCAAACGCCGCCAAATTCGCTTCACCACCGCGGCCGAGCGAGACAATATCGCGCAGTGTTTGCACGGCAAATGGCAACACGTTGGCACCCGCGATAGCACCCAGCAACGCCGCCGAAACAACGGTGTTGTGACGACGAACAATTTCCTGCATATCAAAGTGCACATAGCGCGCGGAATAACGTGCTGCAATTTCCCCGATCACCTGGTCGTTCACTGTACCGTCGGTGGTCGCACTTTTTTCAGTAATACCGTACACGCGGTGGTCAGAGGTAATCAGTGTGGTGCGATCTGGCGATACAAAGCCACGGCTGATCATCCGACCCGCTTCGGCAATCTCAGAGGCAACCGCCACATCGATATCACCCTGAGCAGGAAACAGTGACATAACCGGTGGCGGCTTGTTTTCGTCGCGCCGAATAAACTCCAAGTAATAAATGGTCGCACCGGTACGCTGTGCGACGCCGGCTAATGAGGTGGACTGGCAATACCAATCTTCTCGCTCAGCGGCTTCAATCAGCCAGTTGGTCAACACACCACCGCCCTCGCCACCGAGCGCAGCAATCACCATGTTGAGTGTACAAGGCTTGCCTAAATCACCACTCACAGCGCACACTCCTGGGCCTTGCGTGCATCTCGGCGCGCAAACCACTCCCTCACCTGGCGGCGTAACCCGTGTTTTAGACGACTCGCCTTACCGGGATTAAAGATGACATCGACCTGAGAAAAGGACGGACACAACACCGCCGTGTGGGCATTGGCACCACAGACGCCACAGCCGACGCAGCTGTTGTCGACATAGCTGACAGGGTCGGAGCGCAACGGATCTGGATTAGGCTTGATGGTCAGCGACGGACAACCCGACAGGCGGATACAGGCGTGATCGCCCGTGCACGTTTGCGGATCAATATAGAAACGACTGCGCTTTATCTCCTGGCCAGACTGAATGGCTTTGTTCAACAAAGGCTTAACGCGGCGCTGCCGATTAAGCATACATTCGCCCTCGGCAATCACCACCTTAAGACCGACCTCATCGGTAGTCAGCGCTTCTGTCAGCGTTTGCTTCATCGCCTCAATGTTGTAAGTACTCACCGTACGTAACCACGTTACGCCAGCACCACGACATGCCGCCTCAATACTCTGATAGTCGTCGCGACCCGGGCGATCACTGTCGATGGTCGACGCGATGATACTGGGCTCAACCAGGGACGGAATGTCCTGTCCACCGGTCGCTGCGGAGTAACCGTTGTCGACGATGATTAAAAGACCATCATGCTTATTAAAAACAGCGCTCGTCACGCCGCTGGTGAGGCCGTTATGCCAAAAGCCGCCATCGCCCATAATGCTGATCGCTTTGTGTGGCAGTGCGTGGCGAATACCGGAAGAGCTGGCGAGGGACAGCCCGTAGCCCATGATGGTGTTACCGAGATTGAAGGGCGCCAGGGTTGCAAAAGAATGGCAGCCAATGTCTGAGCTGATGTGGAACGGCCCCAATACGGTTTGCACCTGCTTAATCGCAGAGAACAGCGGGCGCTCCGGACATCCAGTGCACAAGCCAGAGGGGCGCGGGGGCACTTCGGATAACAACTTAACTTGGTCGTCTTGCGATAACGGCGTCTCCAAACTTCGCACCGTCGCCAAATCCATATTTAACGCGATATCAGTGCGTGCAGAGGCCTCAACAAATGCGGTAATACCCTCAAGCATCACCTGCCCCGTGTACTCACCCGCCATCGGCATGATGTCTTTGCCAAAGACTTTCGTTTGCACATCGGCGCGACGCAAGGCTGTCTGAATACCCTGCTCGATGTATTCAGGCTGGCCCTCCTCTAAAACCAACACCTGATCTTTACCCGCACAGAATGCAATCAATTCATCGGGTATCAGGGGGTATGCAACATTGAGAACGTAGATGGGTATGTCGGCATCACCGTAGACATCGGCGAGGCCTTGGCGCTGCAGTGCACGTATGACGGTATTGTAGGAGCCACCACACGTGATAATGCCTAAGTGGCTGTGCTGGCCAGGGAAAAATTCATTGAGCTTATTGGCTTTAATGAAGTCTATTGCCGCAGGTAAACGCTGGGCGATTTTCTCCCGTTCTTGCGCGTAA
>Ga0209652_1003152_pt1 | contig 12291 bp, 7 predicted proteins | sample SaaInl74LU_5_DNA_FD_184641 | JGI IMG/M metagenome (GOLD analysis project Ga0209652, IMG submission 184641) | Marine microbial communities from expanding oxygen minimum zones in the Saanich Inlet - ESP_74LU_5_DNA (SPAdes) (version 2) | ecosystem: Environmental > Aquatic > Marine > Intertidal zone ...
CCGAGGGCACGACCGAGGTGCCCCCCCCTCCCGCGCTGACCGAGCAAACCGCCGAGGGCGCCACGACGGAGGTCCCTCCTCCCCCCCCCGCGACCGAGGCGCCTCCCCTGGCGGATGAGGAGGAGGAGGATGGCGGCGAAATCCACGTGCTCGTAGCGCCGCTTCCGTCTGACGTGAACGACGAGGACGCGATGCGCGCGCACTGCGACAACGGCGACAACGGAGAGGAGCCGTACGGCTCTGGAATCGTGTCATCGACCGAGATCGTCTCGGTGCGGTTCCTGGAGAAGCGCGGCGGCGCGGCTGTGCTCTCGTTCAAATCCGAGAAGCGCGCGACGGTCGCCGCCAAGGCGCTCGACAACGCGGCGGACGACGGCGCCGCCGAGATTTTGCGCTCGACGCTCTGGCCCGACGAGCTCTCTTTGTTCGACCCCGGTAACACAAAACTGCGCGTCGCGGGTGTCCCGCCTGCGATCGACGAGAACGCCATGCTTTCGGTGTTCTCGACGTACGGAGTAGTGCGTCGCGTGGCGATGGACTCCGAGCCGAACGAGAGCGAACTGAGACGCGTCTGCTCGGTGACCATGGCGGACCGCGCCGGCGCCGAGACGGCGGCGGCGGCGCTCAGCGGCGTGTACCGCTTCGAGGAGACCCAGGAGAAACCCGTCGCGGTCACGTGGTGCGGCTTGACCCCCGAATACGCCGGAGGACGGGAAGAGGAGAGCGAGACGGAGCCTTTCGCCGCGGGGAAGAAGCGCAAGCGCGACGGCGAGGAGACGGACGCGGCGGACGTCGACGGAAAGACGAAGTCTTCGCCGACGCAAAAAAATTCGCGACAACTGCCACGGATTTCGACGCGGCAACTGGCGCTCGTCGGCCTCCCCGAGGGCGTCTCGGAGCAGGACGTCGCACAAATGTTCGACCAAGAGGCGAACGTTTCGTGTTTCGTGACGCTGTTCGCCGAACAGCGCGTCGCGTTCGTCGCGTTCGCCGACGCCGCCGTCGCCGCGCGCGCGCTCGCGACGCACGGCGCCGCGGGGACGCTTCGCCCTTCGGGCTCGGCGGTTCCGGTGACGCTCCGTCAACTCTGCGTCGACGTCGCGTTTAGGGTTGCCGTGAAAAGCGCGTCCAAACCCCCTCCCGGGGTGTGGCCGCCGGTTCCGAAACCCGGGCCGCAGTACGGCGAGCCGTCCCCGAAGCTGTACGTGGGAAGCATCCCCGCGCAGTACGGCGACGCCGAGGTGCGCGCGGTGTTCGCGACGTGCGGCGTGGTGCGTGACGTCAAGATCCTGCGAAGAGCGGACGGCTCGCACAAGGGCTCGGGGTTCGTGACGTACGCGGAGGTGAAGGAAGCCGAGCGCGCGATCCACTTCATCGACAACAAGTACGTGATGCACGCGCCCGGGTTCCCGCAGCAGAAGCCCGTGTACATGAAGTTCGCCAGCGTCGCCGGCGGCGCGAGGGGGGGGCGCGGTGCGACGCGGGGTCCCGGCGCAGGCGCCGTCGGAGGCTACGGAGCCGCGGGCGCGATGGGCGCGATGGGCGCGATGGGCGCGATGGGCGCGTACGCCGGCCAGCCGGCGTACCAGCCGGCGTACGCGGCGCAGCCGGCGTACCAGACCGCGTACGCGGCGCAGCCGGCGGCGTACGGCCAGGCGGCGGCGTACGGTCAAGCGGCGGCGGCTCCGGCGTACGACGCGGCGGCGTACGCGCAGTATTACGCGCAGCAGGGGTACCAACAGGCGTACCAGCAGCCGGCGTCGCAACACGCGTATCAACAGCCGGCGGCGCAACAGGGGTACGAGTATACCCCGCAGCAGCAGTGGCCGCCGCAACGGTGAGGGTCGCGTCGCGAGCGTAGCGCGACGCGCGCGGAGTACGCAGCGGTGCACGCCGCGGCGATACAGTAGAGGTGCGTGTACACCTTTCGCGTGTATTAAAAGTGTCGTCGTATTACAACGCGCGCGTTTTTCGTCTTTGTCTTCGTCGGCGCGTTCGCGTCGGAGCGCGTAGCACTATGTACGTTATGTAACTACGTTCGGGAGGGAAGGAAGCCTAGCCTGATTTTACCGGCGTCTGGCATACGCGTACGTTTCCCGGGTGTTTCCGAAAAAACGCGCCTCAGTACGGCGCGTGCCTTCCTCCTCCCTCGCCTCTGCCTCCGCCGCGTCCGCGTCCGCGTCCGCGTCCGCGTCCGCGTCCGCGCCCTCCCATCATGAAGGGGTTCATCATCATCATCATGGGGTTCATGTAGGGGTTGAACCCGCCGCGGCCGCCGCGGCCGCCGCGGCCGCCTCTGCCCCCAGCCTTCATGCCGGGCACGTTCGTGCGCTTCGCGCTCACCTTGAGCTTGCGCCCGTGGATCTCGGTGTCCGTGAGCGCGATGGCGCTCTGCACGGCGTCAACTTCCAGAAACTCCACGTACGCGAAACCCTTGGGGTTCTCGTAGCGGTCGGTGAGGATCGTCACGCGGTTCACCGTGCCGCACGCCGCGAAGTGCTGCTGGAGCTCCTCGGGGGTGGTGGCGTAGTCCACGCCCCCGACGTGCACGGAGCGCGCGTCCGCCTCCTCGCGGTTCGCCGTAGCCTCGGCGGAGCCGCCGCCGCCGCCGCCGTTCATCTCCTCCTCCACCTGCGCCTGCATCTCCTTGAGCTTGTTCGCCTCATCCTCCATCTCCTGGAGACGCGCCTTCATGGCGAGGAGTTCCTGTCGTTCGTGACGTTCATCATATGGTGAAAAGCGCCGCGCCGCGAAAAGGGGAGAAGGACGGAAGGGAAGGGGTTCACGGTTTGTCTCGCGGCTCTTCGCTTTTTTTTTCTGTGTTCTGTTTGGTTTATACTCGGTGGCTCTCGGCGCGCGCGGAGACGCGCGTCCCCGCGCGCGGCGTGCCTTTTTTTGTCGAGTTGGGCCGACGCTTTTCGCTTTTTCTCTCGTAAAATCTTTTCGAGCCGCGTCGCGCGGCGCGTCCGCTCGGGGCGCGTCGCCGAACGCGCGCTCCTCGTGTGGGCCTCTTTTTTTTTTCGTGCGTCGCGTCGCCGTGATCGGTCGACGTTCGAAGAGCTCGCGGTGTTGGAGGGGTCGGAGATGGCCGTCGTCGAAAAGAAATCGGAGCGCGCGCGACGACGACGACCGGGATGCCGAACGAAATGAATGGCAAACCCGAGAGAGTTTCGCGTTCGGCGTCAACGCACCTCAGACTCCTCCTCGCCGCCTTCCTCGTCGGGGGGGAGCTCCCCGGCGTACGCCTGTGCGGTCGCGCGCGCGCGTGGGGCGCTCTTGGGTCAGCGTTCGTTCGGGGACGCGTCTCTGTGCGTCGCGCATCGTGGGAATTGCGGAAATTGGCCTCCGTCGCGGGTTTCGGGGGATTCTGTCTCGAGATCGCGCTTCCAGACGTACGTCTTCATCCGCCATGACCTCGTCGGCGGGGGCGGCATCAGCCTTCGATCTGCTCGCGCGGGGCATTTTGAAGGGAGGGGGCGACTGGTGCGTGCGGACGCGCCGCGCGACAGGTTGTGGCTCCCGCCGTCCGGTCGTTCACGTCTTGGAGCGAGCGCGCAATTTCACGTCTCAGTTTCGCGACGCGTAAACCTCCAGACTGGCGCGATTTACGCTCTTTCGTCGCCGAAGAAAACGACGCGCGCGCGCGTCGTCGAAAAAGCTCGCGGATGCGTCGTGAGTGATGCGTGAACGTATCACAAAACAGTCACTTCGTCTATCTTCACTTCACACGTCGATGACGTCGTCGGCGTCGACGTCGATGGTGGTGCCGCGCGCGAACGGCGACGGGATGGAGGTCTCGCTCCCGCCGCCCGTTTGGCCGTCGACCCACGCGTCGTCCCCGCCCCCCGGCCCGCAGTCCTCTATGACGAACCGCTCGCCCGTCTCCGTCACGACGGTACAGGACACCGTCTGGACGCCGTTCGTGGTCGTGCCGACCGCCTGCACCTGCGCTCGGCGTCCGGTACTGGACTGCAACAAAAACCCGACGCTGGTCTGCTGGCTGGCGACGCCGTTGACGTTGGTCGACGACGACATCTGCGACATTGGGGGCGTCGCCTGCGCGTCGTCCCCCAACGCTCGCCTCACTCTGCTATCCATCTTGCACGCGCGCACCGCGCTGTCGTATGTCACCTCCGTCGCCTCCGCGGCGGCGGACATCTGCTGTTTCAAACCGCTCGCGGCCTGGTTGATCATCCCGCTCACCATCTTGCCCATCAGCCCGTCGCCGAATAACTGCTTACGAGTATCGTCGTTGATGAGCGCGTTCGCGTCCGCCTCGCGCCGCGCGAGCTCCGCGCTCTTGGACCTCTTGAACGGGTTGATCTTGTCCAGGAAGCTCTCGCCGTCTCCGGCGGCGCGGGGGGAGGTCAACGAGGCGCGCCGAGCGGCGCGGCGGTCTCGGCGCGGCGCGACCGCGCGCAGGCAATTCGCGTTGGACGACGCGAATCTCGAGGACGACGCGCGCCTCGCGCCGCGGGGGGCGGTCGAGGCCTGGACCTCGACGCCGGCCAGGCGCGGGGCGTGGGGGCAAACCAACATCTCGACGCCGTGCGTCGAGTGAGCTGCGTGTTCCGAGAACCGAGCGCGCGTGCGCGGGTGTGACAGGCGCACGGGCGCGCTCTGTGCTTTTCACCTGCCGCGTGGCGGACCGCGGCGTTCCCGTGAGTCAGCGTATCCGCAATCTTCGCGCGTCGATCGGTCGGGCCTTTCGCCGGACGCGCCGAAACCGAAAACTCGAAAGGAGTCTGGGTTCGATGAAACCGGAATCGACCGAGATACGCCGGTCGACAAAAATCTCTCGTGTCAGATGCTCGCGTGACGCGGCGGCACACAGCGGCGCTTCGGCCTTCGGGAAAGGAAAATGGGTGCTACGCCGCGCTGTCGACGCGGCACACACGACGCGCATAACCTTCTGCGATCTAGAGACTTCCGCGCCTATCGCGAAGAGCACCGATCGGCAAGGGCCGCGCATGTACGTTTGGTGAGGCGCGTAGAATCGACCCGCAGTTCTTGCGCACCCCCCACCCCGCGGCCCGATTCGAAGAATCTCCGCGCGCAAACATTCGTGCGAAGTGCCTGATCGATCCGGACCCCGGTTCCGATGGCCGCGGAGGACGACGCCGCCGGCGCCGCGGACGCGCAGCCGGCGAAGCAGGATTGGGGCGCGGATGAGGACGACAACGCGTTGCCTCCGCTTTCCAACATGGGTTGGGCGGACGACGACGAAGACGAGCTCCCGCCGTTAGATCCCGCGTGGGCCAACCTCCCCATCCCCGACTCGCCCAAGCGAGAGAAGCCGTCCGCGGCGTTCAAGCCGCGCGACGACCGGGGCGCCGAGCCGCGAGGCTCGGTGTTCTCGCGCCTGGGCGACGGCGGGGGAAACGCGTGGCGTCGCCCGGACGCGCCCCCCGATCGCGGCGGCCCCCCCGATCGCGGCCCGCCCCCCTCCAGAGATCCGCCCACCTCCCGGGAGGCTCCCGCGCGCGGCCGCCGCCGCGAGCCCGAGAACCCGCACGACTGGCACAGGGAGCAGATGCGTCTGCAGGAGGCTGAGCGCGCGGCGCGGGGCGAGCGACCGACGCCGCCAGTCCACGCCTCCAACTCCCGAAACCATCCACAGAGCGCGAACGCGATGCCCGCGGAGGTTGTGTACCTTTCGCGAGACGCGCAGCGCGCCGCCGCGCTCAAGCGCGAGGAGGATGCGGCGTGGCGCCTGGCGCGCGTCCCGCTGGCGACGTTCCACGCGACCGCGGAGGGCAAGCCCGCGCCGTTCGCGCCCTCGTCGTGCCGCGAGATGCTCAACGCGCTGAGCGAGCCCCCGTTCGCGGAGGGGCGTCTGGCACCCAACGCCAGGGCCGCCTTTGTCGCCGTCGCGTCGGCTTCCAAGTGCGGCGAAAAGAGAACCGACGAGCAGGTTCGAGAGGTTGTGCAGGGGGTGGTGGCGCCGCTGCACCATTTACTTACGCACGGCGTCGCGACGCCCGGAGGCGCCGCCGCGGGCTCGACCGGCGCGTTCATCGCCGAACAGATGCACACGGCGGCCGTCAAGCTGCTCGCCGCCGCGCTGGAGGTGCTCGGCACGGGGGAGGTGACGAAGGACGCCGTGGACAACGCCAAGGGCATCGCGCTCGTGCGCGAGGCGGTGAAGGCCAAGCTAGAAGGTAAGGCGGGCGCCGCCGGCGGGAGCGGGGCCGGGGGCGGGAGACCCGGCGTCGACAAGGGCGCGGGGCGGGGCGACAAGAACGATAAGACTCCGGCGAGCGGCCGCGGCGGCCACGGGAAGGACGGTCCCGCGCCGACGCCGCCGAAGGGACCGGATCGCGACCGGTGGGAGAAGAGACCCGCGCCGGCTCCGCGAGACGATGACGGGCCCGGCTCCGGGTCCGTCGGGTCCCGTCGTCGCAGCGTGGAGTACTCCGATCGCCGGCGCTCGCTGGAGGAGAAGCCTTCTCCTCGCGTTTCGGAACGCCGCGCGGACGAGCGCGAGCCCGCGCCGCGTCCGCGTGTCGTGCCCAAGGTGGTGATACGACCGAGCAAGGAGGATCACCGGCAAAACTCCGCTAAGAGTTCGCCAGCGCCGGGGAAGAGCGCTCCGCAAACGGCGAAGGCGAAGAACTCGCGGAGCGACAAGAAACCGAGCGGCGAGACCGGCGACGCTCCGTCTTTCGTCTCGCCGGTTCCCGGAAGTGGGGCTTCTGTGTTTTCGCGCCTGGAGGGAACGCCGTCGCCGCTCCCGGCGCCCGCGGAGAAGCACCACTCCGGTTCGAAACCGCCCACCAAGAGTTCGCCGGCGGCGAAGCCTCAGCCGACGCCGCCGCCGCCTCTTAAAACCGCCGTGCCCCCTCCCAAAACCGCATCTCACGAGCTCCCGCACCCGAAGCCCGCGGTTCCCGCGCCGGCGGCCAAGCCCGGTAAGGGCGGCGGCGGCGGCGGCAAGGGCGCCGGCGCCTCCTCCAAGGGCGACGCCTCCAAGAAGCCCGGCGCGTCTGCGTCTTCCGGGGACGAGTGGCACGCGCTGGACGAGGAGCTCGAGAAGGCCGCCGGGAAGGTCTCTAAGGGGAAGGGCAAGGAGCGGGCGTGGGAGAGCGGGAAGGAACGCGCGGGCGGCAAGGCTGGTGGCGCGGAGAAGCACGAGATCCCGCACCCCAAGACCGCCCCTCCCGCCGCACACTCCATCCCCGCGCCCAAGCCGTCCCCGGGGACGGCCCCGGCGCCCAAGCCCGCGCCGCCGAAGGACGAGCTGGACGCCGTGCTGGACGAGGAACTCGCCAAGGCGAAGAAGAGCCGACGCTCGGGCGGCCGCGGGCGAGGCGGGAAGTGACTTGTTGTCTTGTCGCTTTTTTTTCGCCGGCGTTCGACAGCCGGCGCGCGAGACGCCTTCGATGGTTTGTTGTGATGCGAAGAGAACGCAAGAGAACGAGACGACCGCTATCACGATATCGCGCGCTTCGTGCGCGTCCTGCGAACGCCGCTGCGTGATGATTTAAGCGCGAGCGCCACCTCCGCCCGCATAGTTTCAACTCATCACATGTTTACAAGCGCGTGGAAAAGCGCGTGGACTGCGTGTCGGTCACGCGACTTTGTGTCGGTCACGCGACTTTTCGCGGGAAAAACGAATTCGCGGGTTCTCCTCGCCGGCTCACTTGGCCGCGGTCGCGGCGAGGATCTTCTGGAGCACGTCGTTCTGCTTGCGCATCGCGAGCTCCAGCGCGGCGACTCGGTTGCCGAGTTCCGCGGTCTCCGACCCCGAGGTCATCTCCTGGAACTGCTCGTCGTCGGGGTGGACTTGCTTCTTCTTGGCGAACGCGTTTTCCGCCGTCTCGATGAACACGTTGATGAACGACATCCCGCCGACCACACCGATGACGGTACCCGCGACCGCGAGCGCCCAGATGGCGATGATGATGTCCATGATTTTCCCTTCCGTGGAGTCCGGCTCGACGTCCGTCAAGGGCTCGGGGAGGCCGCACAGCATGGACGTCACGTAGTAGAAGCCGTCCATGATGGGCCACCCCTCCACCTCGGCGAGAATGAGCCCGAAGAAGAGCGAGACGATGAGCACCAGCACGGGCACGACGATGATCACGAAGACCAGGAACGCGAAGAGCTGGCGCCAGAACGACAAGCCCTCGTCATCGGACGACGTGGGAGTCTCGGCCGGAGCCTCGGCCGGGGCCGCGTTCTCGGTGACAGCCTCGGAGACAGCCTCGGCCGCGGCCGAGCTTTCCGATTTGCTCTTGTTGAACGCCATGCCGTTGTGAGCGAAATCGCGACCGATCTCGCCCTTTTCGAGAAACCGTGAGAAAACCGTCGGACACGCCGGCTTTTGCCCGGCGCGCGCGAGCGAATGGCTGACGAGGAGGAAATCGTTCATTTCATTTCTTGAAGATGACAAAACGAGCGCGGCTTTCTTTCGCGAGCGGAGCGCTCCGCTCGCGTTCGCGCAGTCACACAGTCACAGTAGTCACAGTCACACCCAGAACACCTTCCGCATCCTCACGCCCACAGCCGACGCTTCGATCCGTCCGGGTGCCTCCCCCCCATGTCCCGCTCCCTGGCGTACGCGTTGCGCAGCTCCGCGTTGGTCTGCGGGAAAAAGCGGGGCTCGCGCCGTCCCCGCCTCCCCGTCCCCGTCCCCGCGTCGCCCCGCGCCCAGTACTTGAGCGTCGACGTCGGGGACGCGCGGTACGTCCCCGACGTCCCGAGCATCCCCGCCGAGTTCGTCATGCGCGGGTCGAGATGTCCCCGCTCGGTGCGGAACCCGCGCGGGGACATGGAAGGCAGCGTCGACGACAAAGAAAGCGCCCGCCGCTTCTCGTACGCCGCCTCGTACGTCCCGAAGTGCATGGTCCTGGCGGCCCGCCGGGTCTCGCGCATCTCGCGCAGCGTGTCCCTGAAGTCCTCCACGCGATGGTACATCCCCGGCCCCCGGCGTGCCTCGAGCTCCTGAGAAGCTCCCGAGAAACCACTCGGCGCCGGCGACCGAGGCGACCGATCCCACGACAGCGCGCTCGCGTTCGCGCGCGTGCTCAGCGCCTGTTTGCCCACGGACGAGAGCACCACCGCGGTTTTGGTCACCGGGGGCGCGTCCTGTCCTTTCGCGAGCGTCTCCAGCGCGCCGCCGTGTCTTCGCTTGGCGTCGCTCGCGTCGCGCTTCCGCCGCGAGAGCGTCGTGGCGAAGTCGGCGTGATGGAACGTCGAGCTCCGGCGCGCGACTTGCTTGCCGAACGAAGAGACGTCCGCCGTCGCGAAGCGCTCGACGTCGGCGCCGAAGCGCCGCTCCGTCTGCGCCGCGAGGTCCCCGGAGAACGTCTGCGTCGCACCGCCCAGCCGACCCGCGACGTCCTCCCTGCCGACTGCTTTGCCGAAATCGTGCGCGTGCTTCTTCGGGAACCGGGTCGAGCGCGTCAGCCCGCCGCGCACGGAGTCGCGCGCGAGCAAACCAGTGGCGAGGCGTCCGTTTCGCGACCACGACTCGCCGACGGCGCCGGTGGCGTCCCACGCGGCTTCGCTGTCGTACGCGCCGGGGGGGGGGACGCGGCGTTCCGTTCTTCCGTAGTTAGCCTCAATGACTTGCAGAGCCTCCTTCATGCTCCGCTGGTCGAAGTTGCACGCGCGCGCGCGCTCGGCGCGCGTCGTGCGCCCGAAGAAAAACGAAGGCTCGTTTTTCTTGGTGCTGTCGAGTTGCCTGCCGAACCCGGACAGCGGGCCGCAATCGGCGGGAAGGTGCGACGTGTCGATCGCCATCATGCGGTGCGTGAGCCGCGTGCGCTCGTGCGGGTCGAGCGTCGACATCCCGGGGCCGGCCGTCAGCCCGCCGCCGAAGCGGGACATCGTCGCGTACCCGCCCGAGACGGACATCGCGCGCGGAGACGTGTTTTCGCGCCCTGTTCGACAAACAACACCCGAAGAGCTCCTGAAGGGTCGCGGAGACGATCACGCGCGTCTACCGCGCGTCGCCGGGGCGATCGTCGGTCCGCTCGCGGCTACGGCGAGCGCGCGCGACGTGAAAGGCACCCGCGGGTGTCGAACCACCCGTATGTACAGGGAAGATGCGCGCGGGCGTCTGAGTCGGTCGGCGCGCGGCGCCCGATTCTACACATGCAAGCCATCGCGGGGCGATGTTGTTTTCGGTTTTCAAAGCAATCCTCGGGTTCACGAACCAGCATCCAGGCGCGAAAAGGACCGATTATAACCTGCCCAAACATAACGCACGACCAGTCTCGAAAAAAACGCCCGCCGCGGATCAGTCCGACTTTTTTGTCCTGGAAATAATGGTGGTTCGATGTAAAAGCACCGAATTTCGATGTCAGCACCGCCTCTCCCGAGAAGGCGCGGCTCGAGCGAGCCGCGCGTTCGACACAGCACGGACCCGTCTCCCCGCGTTCACGCCCGGTTCTCGCGCCCGTCCGCTCGGGGCGGGTCTCGCGGTGCCCGCGACTCGGGCGAGCGCGAGCGCCGGTCAGCTTTTCTCCGCGTTTCGGTGTCGGCGGAGCGCTTCTTCGTGAGAAGGAGGTACGGGTGACACGGCGGCTGGGGAACGAAGATCGAGTCGTCGGAAGCGATCGCCTGCTTGCTCGACGTGTATCGCGATATGGACTCGAAGCTCTTCCTCGGAACCAAGGTCACGCGACCGGAGGACGTGCGGTACAGCGTGAACGAGGGCATATCTGCGACGGTGATGCGTTTTTCGCGCGACCGAAAACTGCGCGGCGACACGTCGCGAATCGGCATTTCCGAGTCGGCCACCTGTCTCGGTTTTCGTTGTTGTTCGCGCGAGGCGCGGCCACATCGCGGGGCGCCCTGTGCCCGCGGACTCCAGGCCGCGGTGATGTCGTCTCCCTCGGCGTTCCACGGCGGCGACGTGGCGTCGGCGATCCAGAGCGCGCGCGCGAGCGCGCGCCCTCTGCTCATCGCGCTGCACCCCGGCGGGGACGACTCGCGGAGCGCTTCGCTCGACGCCGTCTGGGCGGACGAGGATGTGCGCGGCGAGCTGGGCGATCACTGGGTCGCCGTGCGCCTCGAGGCGTCGACCGCGGCGCACCGGAACTTCGCGCAGATCTACCCCGCGTACGCCTCGCGCGTGCCCTCTGTGGTGGCGCTCGACCCCAACGACGGGAGCGTGCTGTTCGCGTCGGGCGACGGCGACGGGGAGACTTCGTCTTTGGGCGTGGGGACGAACGCGGAGGCGACGTGCGGGAGACTCCGCGAGACGCGCGCGGCTTTCCAGAAGGCGATGGCCGCCGCCGCGATGGCGGCGCTCGCGAGGATGGCCGCCGCGAGCGGCGCTGCGAGCGCCTCGGCGGCGCAGACGGCACCGCCGGCGACGACGCAGGCGGCGACGCCGGGCACGACACATCTCATTTCGCCGAGCGCGTCTGACGTGACGGAGGCGACGCCGACGCCTCCGCGCGAGACGCGGCGCGACGACGGAGACGCCTTAACGACGTCTCCGTTCCAGGAGACGAAGAAAGACGTCGAGATACCCAAAGAGGAAGAGAGAGAGAAAGGCAAAGAGCGAGATACAGACAAAGAGCAAACCGAAAAAACTTCGAAACGGGACGAAGAGGCATCACGACCGGTAACACGAACGCGTTCGGCGTCCTTCGCGGCGCGCGTGACCACGCCGGATGGAAAAACGACGACGTGCGAGTTACCGCCGGACGCGACGCTGGGCGATTTCCGCGCGTTCGTCGCGACCCTCATGAGACCCTTAAAAGACACGTCCTTCGAGATCTGGAACGCCTGGCCCCGCGAGCGCGTGGACGCAGGGGTGGAGGAAGACAAAACGCTGGAGTCCCTCGGCCTGGGCGGCAGACCGTCGTTGCTGGTCGTCCTCCCGTCTTCGTCCCGGGACCAAGGGAAGAAGACGCGGAGGCTGGAAAAGAAAGGGGGCGCCGCGGGCGCCGCCGCGGGCGGCGTTCTCGCCGTGCTCGCGGAGCTGATCCGGCGCGTCTGGGCGACGCTCGCGATGTTCCTCGGGATAGGAGACGCGGGGCCTCTCGCGTCGGGCGGCGGCGGCGAGACGCCGCGAGCGGAGGCGGCGTTCGGGACGCAGGACGCCGCGTGGGCGGCGGCGACGCGGGGCGTCGCGGCGAGTGCGACGCCGGCGGCCCCGGCCGCGCGCGCGCGCGGCGGCGGCGGCGCGCGCGGGAACGTGCACACGCTCGGCTCCAGCAGAGACGATGACTCGTTTTCTGATGACCGTGCGAACCGGTTCGATAACGGGAACTCCACGGTGTGGGGAGGGGACGAGGGGGGGGACGACGGGCATACGGACGCGTTTTGACG
>Ga0209652_1003153_pt1 | contig 12289 bp, 6 predicted proteins | sample SaaInl74LU_5_DNA_FD_184641 | JGI IMG/M metagenome (GOLD analysis project Ga0209652, IMG submission 184641) | Marine microbial communities from expanding oxygen minimum zones in the Saanich Inlet - ESP_74LU_5_DNA (SPAdes) (version 2) | ecosystem: Environmental > Aquatic > Marine > Intertidal zone ...
CATCAATCTTAGCAGACTCGTGTAAAAGTTGGAATAAACAAGAAATTGCGACCATACCACCATATTTGTTGGTGATGTGCTTGAGCAGCAAAAATGAGTCACTTGCATGAAATGGCCGATCTCCATTATCCCAAGGAAGAGGTTCTGACAACAGCCCCTTCTCCACATCATCTTTGTTGACAATCAATACACCCAACCGTAGGGGAAATTGTGCATTCAGTAGCTGCGCAACGGCGCTAAGCGCAGGGTAGGGGTTGCCATCTGCAGGATCTATTACTAAAAGCATTGTGAACAAATTCCTCCTAACCGTTGGTGCTCCACCAAATTGAGCGCTATATAGCATCTGTTGCATGGAAGTAGGCCACGAGCTGTATTCCGGGTCCTTCTCGATATCGTTGAGGTATAGTACCGCATTCTTTCCCCCTCTACCAACATCAATTCTGTAGATTTGAGACCCTTCCTCCTCATCGAAGTCACTTCCGATTTTATCCTCTTCACTGGACTCGTTTGCCATGGGATTCATCATGCTAAAGTCGCCACTCTTGCCTATTTCTGCCAATTTATCCGCTCCCATGTCCATCATTTTGCGAACAGATTGCAAGGCTGCCCATTCAGCACTACTGCCTTCATCTTTATCACTCCCCAGAAGCAGCGCAGCTTTCTTCAGCGCAGGTCTAACGCTCAGTTCCATATTTCGCAATATCGCATCTTCCTCTCTTAACACATTCAAGAGTTGAAATACATTGAAAGATGGGCGTTCAACATTGACTTCACGTGAGTTTACATAAAACCCAAATGCGGCATCGCCCCAACCAGGAGATACTGCACCAACTTTAGCTGCTAGATCGGTTGCCTTTTCTGCTAGTGCTTCAAACTCCTCGCTGATTTGAATGTTTGACAACGAGTGTGCAACAGATGGAAGGTTTTGTGATACCCCTTTCAACGCTTCTAGGGGATCAGGAGATGATACAATTAGGCTTGCTGCTTGCATTGATAGCGAGCGACGTTGCCATGCTGGTGGAATGATCGATTCAGAACCAAGTTGAAACGAATGAGATCGAATAGCAGCTGTTTGTAGAGCATAAAGGTCAGTTGCTAGGGGTTTGGTGCTATCAACCTGCAGCCGATCAAGGATTGTATGAAGATTCAGCCCGCCCAAGTATTCATCACGTGCCGATTGCTCTGGATGATGACCTGCTTCATTCCAATCTGATTTTACATCTCCATCTTTTGAATTGTCAGCTGGGCCATCATCAAATGCTTTGTATTCAACATTGCGTATGTCAAGCCGAACTCCGTATCCCTGCATCACAGTCGGAAATGCAACACTTGCATCATTATTCTCCTCGTAAGGGATAAAACCCATGTGGCGTACAATGAGGTTTAACTCAGCATTTCTCAGTGATTTGTAGAGTGAAGCAAATGCACTAGTGCCAACTTGACCGTAAAGGATGGCTACAAACTCATCACTGCTGGTTGTTGGGTGAATCGAGTCGCCTGGTAATTGCGTCAACAAATGCGAGTCTTCATCTTCTACATTTTCACCACTACTTTCCAGTGAGTTCAATTCTTCCAACGCTTTTGCTAATAAAGATTCGTCAATGACAAGTTGCGTGCCTATAATGTTGTTGTCTCCATCTCGACGAGACAATAAGCAAAAGGCGGATGGGGGCAAATTTCTTTTTTCAACATCGTATAATCCATATACAAGCGCTGCATCACGAGCCAGACTACGATGCATTTCACAATGAGGAGAATGAGCACGTAGAGACAATGCCATCGGAAGTAGCTGCCTATCCAATGTGTGGCTCGTCTCATTAGATTGTGTGATTTGAGATGCAATTTCTATTGCGAGCGCTGTAGAATTATCGAATGTCCATGGTAGTTCTTCTTTGGATTGATCGTCAATCCAATTATTCAACGCATCCACGCCACCTCGCTCTACCAATGCATCCAAGTATTCCCATGAAAGTGAATTGCTATTACGTTCTGTTGATTTTGTATTTCCAAAGGATGATTCGAAATACGCCCATGCCTCACAAAGCGGAGAGAAGATGGTGCTTGGCCATGAATATGCCTTTACAGATGTTTCCACGTCTCGCCGACCGTGTGGCGTCACTGGTTGGTCACTTGGTATTGCATTGGTATATTGCTGGAATGATGAGAGAGAGGGAGCACTGCTGCTGCCTTTGTCTTCGCCACTTCTTTCGTTTGCCGACAAACAGAAACTCTCTCTCGCATAGATGACAATAAAAAGAAGGCGAACGCCTAGCTGGAATCTCCACATTGTAGGTAATAAGCAACGGTATATTATGACCTCTTCTCTTATGGCATTGATGGAGCGATGGGTAGAAGTATCTTATTTAGCGCGGTGCAACAACATCTACCAACATCATCATCATTGTGAGAGGCGAGAGGCGAGGCTCGAAGCTCGAAGATTTCGGCCACAGAAGAGGAGGAGGGAGGAGATGAGAGATGAGAAGTGGAGAGAAGAGTAGATTTGCAATGCAAGCAAGTAGTAATTAGGAAGGCTTGCTCTGTTGTAGTGTTGCTCTTGCTGTGGAGCTGCTACAACATTGGTATTGTCCTACCTTGAAAGAGGATAACTTTGAGCCATTTTCAAGATCAAATGAGTTGCAGGATAGCTAAGTACACTTTTATTCGTGAGGTGGGAAGAGAAGTGGGTCGTGAGCAAGTCTTCTTCGCAAATGGACCAGATCTTATTTCTAGAAGTCCTATTCATGACATTGTTTTGGGGTGGGGATATAATTAGTAGTCTCTGAGTAAGGATTGGATTGGCTTTGTTATCATCCAGTTATGCAAAACGAGATAGAACTTTCTTGAGTTAGGCACACTTCAGGGGCAAAGAGTTGCAATCCTGCTCTCTTCGATGATGAGGCCAATGATGCCTCGCCTGTGGTCCAAGTTATTACAAGAATGTAGGCCTGCATTTTAGGCAGAGGAATGCAATTTTCACACAACACAGGATGTGTGTAACATACCTCCTCGGCTCGGATGAAATAATGCTCGAAGCTTTTCGGGAAAAGAATCCTTTGGAACGGAATGCAATAACACCTCCCCCTCTCATTACGAACTTTATCTTCTTTGTTATATTAAGTGATGAGTAGAAACAGAAGTAAAGCGGTGTGGACATTGGATATACATCATACTTGGCTATTTTATTCTCACAGCATAGGATGACAACGACTCAGTCTAGGCGCTGATCCACACTATAAAGCTAAATCAAACAGCACCCGTATTCGCCGAAGGCATCTATTAACCATGCAATTAGAGTACATGTTTATTTAAGCTTCTTCTTGGGGCGAAGCTGGGAGCTGTGTCCGCACTTCCTCTTCCTGCAGTTGGTAGCCTTTGGTGGGAGACGAGCATAGCACTTGCGGCAGATGGACTTCTCGCAGTTGTATTTCTTGGCCAACAAGGCAAGAGTAGGGTCATAGACACCTCCACGAAGACGAAGGACTAAGTGGAGAGTGGACTCCTTCTGGATATTGTAATCAGAGAGCGTGCGGCCATCTTCTAATTGCTTTCCTGCGAAAATCAATCGTTGCTGATCCGGAGGGATTCCCTCCTTGTCCTGAATCTTAGTCTTGACGTTGTCGATAGTGTCGCTGGGCTCCACATCGAGTGTGATAGTCTTACCCGTGAGGGTCTTTACGAAGATCTGCATGGTGGTTGATCTCTACTACAAAGGTCTAATAGCGGCGTCCCGGAGATGAGTTGGGGTTGATGAAAGAAGTCCAGCTCACGGCTACGGGAATTCCTACCGTAGAATCATACCAGCCGTGGCTTGCGGCAGGTAAGTAAGCGGTAGAGAATACGTCGAATATTGTGTGACAAGTTCTGTTGATGCTGTATTGTAATAAAAGGCAGCAAAGTATTTGCACAAAAGCTCTCTTGCTTCTCTTTTCCCCGCCCATCACCCATCACTGAGTCAAAAATAAAATGTCCACGATGACATCATTCGATCGCATCAGCCTCGTGATCAATCAAAAAGGCAGGATAGATAAGTAGCAAGAGTGAAGCATCCAGCCATCATGATCTCTCTGTTCGTCCTTCTACAAGGACTAGCCATAGTCCTTTCAGTCGCCCATGCATCAAGCACAAGTGATTTATCTGTGCCTCCTCCACCACCTGCTAGCTTCTGGAGCCTGAACTCTAGAAATGCGCTTGTAACTGGAGGCACGAAAGGGATTGGAGCAGCTATTGTAACTCAATTGTCATCTCTTGGATGCGTAAGTATCTATCTAGAGCTCATCACACATCAGAACTAAAACATTGCATACATTGGCTAACTTCTAAGCGAACTCATCAATATCTTTCAGAGCGTCTTGACTTGTGCACGGAATGGAGATGAACTTTCAGAGCGTCTACACGAGTGGAATGATCAGCACGGATTAAACGTACAAGGAATTGTAGCAGATGTATCAACTCCAGAAGGGAGAGAAATATTACGAAAAGAAGTGGAGGATCGCTTTGGAGGAAAGCTTGATATCCTTGTCAATAATGTAGGTACCAACATTCGAAAGAAGACACCTGAATACAGCGAAGACGACTACAATTTTGTGATGAAGACAAACTTGGAAAGCGTGTTTGAGTTGACAAAGTTGTGTTATCCTTATTTGAAGAGCTCGAGTACCAAACCTGAAACTTCATCTGTTGTTAACATTGGATCTGTCGCTGGCGTTACATGCATGAAATCAGGTACAATATACGCCATGACCAAGGCAGCAATGAATCAGTTGACGGGTAATCTGGCTTGTGAATGGGGACCTGATGGAATCCGTGTGAATTGTGTCACTCCGTGGTACATTAATACTCCGTTGGCCAAACAAGTCCTAAAGGATGAGGCATACAAAGCTTCAGTCTTGGAAAGAACGCCTATGGGACGTGTGGGTGAACCCAATGAAGTGGCATCTCTTGTTGCGTTCCTTTGTACTCCTGCGGCGGGTTACATCTCTGGACAAGTAATATCTGTTGATGGAGGGTTTTCAAGAAATGGTTATTATGATAAATTTTACCCTTGATTTTAACCTAGATCGTCAATATTCATTTGCTAGTCTTCTTTGATCAATCCTTTATCTTTCCACCAGGAAGACATCCGAAATAGGAAGCGTCTCGGCGAGGATTGTGTAGACCACAAAAAGCAATTGGCACGACGTTGCAAGCAGCATCCTCTCCTTTGGTATTGTTGCCGTCAGTGGCTCCTGGTCTGGATAATTGCACTAATTGCAATGTGTACTCATTGCAAAGCTTCGTGTCTTCTTCGTTTAGCTCGTTGTTGTGTCGCGACTTCCGTCTCTTTTTGCCAGCCTGGTTGTCTTGACTTGTCTCCATTTTGGAGGTAAGCAATGCACACATGGGATGGAATGAAACAAAACAACCACGAGCAGCACACCTTGTTAGACCCGCACCGCCTGTTCCACACAGTGCACAAACCGTAGAAAGTGGTGACCTCTTGAGAATCTCGTCCTTGGGGCCGCTCCATACTCGACAAACTTCATGTGCCCATTTATCTGAGTCATCATCCATTTGCGACATTGCTCCACCTCTATGCGGACATAGAGAGCAACTTGGGCATGGAATGTCGCCTTGATCCTTTGAATCGTCACCATTGCTGGTGTGATGAAGAGATTCATTTGTTTCACAGTCGTCAAAGCGCGATGGCATCTTCAAGGCTCTACGACGCTTTGATTTCATCCCAGCGAAATGCTTGCAAACAGCACAACGCCAGTGACTAGTCGAGTTTCCATTTGTCGAACCATTGGCCAAAAGTTCTCCTTTGTCATAGCAGCAGTTAGAATGGGCCAAGAGACCACAATCAACACAGTCTAGGACGCGTTCTTCGCCATCGCCGTCATCACTCCAGCATACGGAGCATACTTGTCGTGATTCTGAAGTCATTGCATCTTGTATGGATTGTTGTGCTGCTACGCTTGTCATATTACCGGCTTGTAGACATACAGTACGTAACAATCCATCTTCTAGGGGCACACAAGCGAAACGAGGGCGAATAGGCACAGACTGAGACGATGATCCTCTGCGTTTCTTTTCCTCAGTTGCTTTCTTCTGATCAAGTTTCATCAAAGACGATATAATGTCACGTTTTTCAACAAAGGAAGGAAGTGCAGAGTCTCCTGTGTCAAGATAGACCACGTCACTATCATTTGTGGCACTTTTCGTAGCATCTCCACGTGCAGGTTTTTGTGCTAAAACGTGGGCGTGAAGCGTATTGAATGCTAAATCAATTTCTTCATCGGTGCGAGACTCGGGAACAAGGGGGCGTTTCAGCGTAGGAGCTTCGTTTTCAACTTGTCTCGTCGAATGCTTTCGCTTTCGGGAGTTGACATTTGCCACAGGTTGGTCTTCGAGGGCCTCTTCTATTAGTAGTTTCCCAGAAATCCTCACCCCAACCTTTATTTCCGTTTGGCGGTTGTTCTTCTTTTCGTCCAACTTTTGTCCTGTTATTAAAGAGTTGTAACTGACTTTTGAGCGGGTCGTTGGAAAGAAGGGGTCATCGGCCTGGATAATGTTACTCCACACCAAACGATTACGGCCGACTTCAACCTTTTTCGATCGGCTGAAATCTTTCTTTGGATTCGATAGCTTTTCTACGACCCTACAATCATAGGACCCTAGGCTGTATGCAAGGCCATCGTTGTCCATTTCTACTGCCCTTTCCGTGGAGACTGTTTCTCCTGTCAGGATAGACTGAGGGAGAGATGCTGTACATAACATGGGTCGAAGGACTTTCCTCGCATTCTCAGGTAGGTCATCGGAGTTGGATTCCATCACCTTTGATATTGGGAATAAAGTCGATCTACTACTAACACCTCCTGCTTTCACGGAAATCTTCCACTTTTGTGTACAAGATAGGGCAATATTTCGCCTCTCCTGTGCTATCAATTGAGCCTCTCTTAACTTAAGAAACTCAACATCATCGGCACTCGGATTACTTGTACACTGCATGTTTTGATTAGTCATCTGACTTTGGCTTTCACGAACATCATCGAGCAAAGCGTTGCCCTTTTCGCTCTTCCAGCTAAACGGCAAGCGAGAGAAAGTTTCGCTATGATCCGGATCTGCCAGGAGCCTTGATCTCCATCGGTCAGGGGAGAAGGTACGACCGGTGTCTTCAATGGAGCTAGGTAGCGCCTGTACCATGAGCTCAATGACACCAGGGTCGGCAGAACGCCTTGCCGCTGCGGTAGGCTCAAACCTTGGTTTCGTACCGGCGCTGCCGCCATCAGGTTTCATGGGCATGAGCGATGGCGCAACATCTTGCGCATCTTGATGCACACCGTAGTTACCTCGCGTCTGCCCATTATCATATCGTCCGAATCCTAGAGGACCTTTGAAATCACCGAACGGAGCATAAAGTTCATCATCACAATGAGTCACCACATGCAAATCGTCGATGTCTCGAGGAATAGTTTTAGCTATCTTCTGAGGGAGGCATAACTTATCTCGCCATGGAAAATGAGGCGGAAGGAGAAAGTTGTTGTTCATCGATTTTGCATCCCGATGCAGCGCGGCATCAAATGCCTGATTATCTAGTCTGGCAAGAATTTGAGCAATAAGGTCATCGTTGGCAATTTCCTCTGAGGTTGTACTGTTTTCGGACTAAATTGAAGGGCGTAAACAAGAATATTAGAACAATAATATAACGAACATCACGCCGTATAAGCTATACATATCGGTGACAACATACCTCAAGGTCTCTTGCTCCCCCTTTTGCAGTCTTCTTGTTTGAATCCATATTTCCAGAAGAAGATACCAGAAGATATTACTCCCCTCTTGAGTCCTGTTGTACTATGAAATACGACGTTTACCGGCCACCAATCGTTTGAAGACGTCAGATATACTACACAATTGTTTTATGTCTAGTATCGATGCCAAAAATTCATAATAGCGGGGGGTATTTCTGAAATATTGGTTGGTAATGCAATTTAATACTGCTCCGCGTTGTCCCCTCCTGAGCGCGATGGGTTCTTTAAGGCTTCAATAATTGAACGGCGTCACCACCCCTCTACTTCCAAATAGGAGAATAACCACGAAAAGTGGACAACTTCCACCAGTGTTAGCGTAAGTCGAGTATGGGGGAGAGTGGCTTCAAGGCTTAACGACTTCAGGATAGAAGTTGATAGAATTGAAATGATTCAAAATTTTATGAAATGGAACATGAAGCATGAACGAATAGATGGCAAGATGGTAGGTCCTCTTGTGGGTGATACGCTAGGTTATCTCTCTGGAGGGGTTTGTTCGTCGAAAAGGCCAGCTTTTGAGCATATCAGAGAGATTTATGTCAGTGCAGGTGGAGAAAGCATATTCCTACTACAATATATTCATCCATAATTCGATTAAGTAGCAAATAGCTATATAGCTAGCAAGTAATTAGTGGCGACATGTTGGTCTCAGACAATTGGCTTCAAAGCAAGTTCCAAAAAGGTCATGTTCTGCTTGTCGAGTTGCAAGCAGTATCGAGCACGCACACAGTTCTTTCCTACGTCAATGACATTTTCAAGGTTTATTGGGGTGCCTGTAATGATACAGTCGCAATCAACTCCTCTTACAGTCTCCTGTAGATCAGAAACTTGACGCTCATCATAACCCATGGCTGGCAAGACCTTTTCCAAGTGTTGAAACTTCTGGAAGACGCCAACCAAAGAACCTTTAGCTGCTTGGCGTGGGTCAACAATTTCTGCAGCGCCCATCTGCTTTGCGAGGACGTATCCTGCACCAAAAGGCATGCCACCGTGAGTGAGCGTCGGGCCATCGTCAATCACCAACACTTTCTTGCCATAAACCATGTCCTTGACTACGGAGTCGCCAAGCAACTGTCCGGTCGGGCCACGTGCTTCGGGAGTGACGACGGAGTTACCAAGAATGATTGGTATGTCTTGTTTGCCCAAAAAGTCACGGATGTGTTGAGCCTGGCGTGTTGCGAGGTCGGGGCTTTGAAGCGAATTCACCTTGTTGATCATTACGAGATCTGCCATTCGTATGTTGATCTCTCCTGGATAATAATGCTCTTCGTGGCCCTCACGCAAAGCATCGGCGACGCAGATTGTGACAGTTGGCTTGAAGAAGCAAAAGTCGTTGTTGCCGCCGTCCCAAAGTACAATATCGGCCTCTTTCTCGGCCTCTCTCAAGATCATTTGATAGTCTACACCAGCATACAGCAAATTTTCTTCCTCGATGTGCAATTCATATTCCTGACGAGGTGGTACATGAGGTCTGTCAGCACAACATGGATGATGTGGATTCTAGCAGTATTCATCTTGTGCCCGATCAACTTACCTCTCTCTCTTCAATTGTACATTTGTATCGGACTAGATCTTCAAGCACCTCATAACGCTGGCAGCGCTGGTCGAGGAGATTTTTATCGTAAGGCATAGGATGACGAACTACGACAATCTTCTTTCCCTGTCAAAATGAGAAGAGAGCATAATGAGTATGAATGGAGATTCAGTCCTTGAAACATGTCATATGTGCAGCTACAATTGCTTACCTTCTTTTTCAAGTAGTCGGCGATTGCTCGTGTAGTTTGGCTCTTGCCTGTTCCAGTACGAGTAGCACAGATGGCCACGACAGGTTTCGATGAATGCAACTGTGTGAGGGAAGGAGGGACCTGAATGAACTTGCACCCTTTCGAGTTTACGCGGGCAGCCAACGATTGAACACTGTCGTAACTAATATCGCTATAAGCCAGAGCACACATGGATGCTCCATGCTCTTCGATGAGCGCCTCGAGGTCATTCTGGTCATAGATCATTAGGCCTAATATCAGATTTAACAAGTTTGTTTGTTGTACAGTTAGAAACTTGCTTTAACAAGAGTAAATATATAAATCAGACAATAGCAAACAAGCATAACCAAAACTCACCATTCGGGTAGCGGTTTCCGTTCTTGTGGTTGTTACACATCTCAGGAGGAAACAATCTTCCTCCTATTCCTGGAATCTGTGTTGAGGTGAAACACACAACGCTAATATTCGGCTGGAGACTCCAATAGCTCATGAAATCATGAAAGTCGCGACCCTGTGTACAAGTGAAGAAATATCAAATGTTAGTTGAGTTGTCAAGAAACTAGAAGTACATGAACTGAGCTAAGCTGAGCTGAGCTACTCACCGCAGCACCGAGGATAATCACTTTCTCTGTCATCGTGTTATTATTTTCTTCTTATTTACTTTGTGTTTACTTTTGATATTTATGGCAACATCCAGCCAATCAGACCCTTCTTGAGTGGTGTCAGATCCAATGACACAATTGAGACGATGAATTTTCATCCAAGCGAACTCCTTCACTCATATGAAAGTAAAGAAATCGGAGAGTTTGAGTTCGGGTCCATCACGGTGTCGCTACGACACCACAGCGACACTAACATTTTCAATCACAATGTCGAGGGGAAGTGCCTGCATCAGCTTGAGGCTGCTGCATGCCTGCAAGAACAGTGTAGTCATTTGAAAGCCTTCCTGTCTTTTCCAATTTATCCTTGTCATGAAATGTGAGCTGTGTCTCTGGGTTAACTATAGGTTCTAGCCAGTCCTTGTCAAATGCCCATGGCCGAAGCGCTGCCTCAACATCATTATCTCTTATGTTGATCCACTTTCGTACGTAGCTGCCATTCGGATCGTACCTATAACATTGGCTGATTGTTCTAAAGTGACGGTTCTTTGGGTCTCCGCCAGTGCCGGCAAAGTATGACCAGTTTCCAAAGTTGGCTGCAACGCAGTGATCTTCAAGGCATAGCTGGTACCACTCGGCACCAAGTCTCCAATCTAGCTTGAGGTCCTTCGTCAGGACAGAAGCCATGTTCTGCCGTACTCTATTGGAAGTGTAGCCTGTTGTGATCAATTCCTTCATACCAGCATCTACCATAGGTAAACCAGTCGCACCGTTTACCCACCGTATGAACTTGTCTTGGTGTTCGGATAACGACAGCCACTCACGTGGAGTATCTGGTTTGTGAACAGGTGTCTTTGGATTTATCTTATACGCCGAAGCTCCGTCACGGAAGCAGTTGAATAGAAAGTAGTCTCTCATCTCCATATGAGAAATGAGCCAGTTTATATCACTGGGGCTGCTCCCTTGTTCGATTTCAAGTTTGTTCTGCTCTTCCTTGACACAATGGTACACCTGGCGTGGAGATAACGTACCAAGAGCCAGCGGAAGGCTAAGCATTGATGCGTTGTTGTTGGATACGTCGCATAGACTTCTATGTGCTGTTGCTGCATATTTTTGAACAAAGTCACGGAGATGGAGCAAAGATTGCTCCTCGATGTTGTCGTTGTTGTGTGGAATATCATTTGCAGATTCTACAAGTTTCATTACGAGTTCTTTCGGTATACATCCAAGTATTGGAACATCTGATTCCAGCAGCGGCTTCGTCAACTCTTCAAGTGAAGGTACATTTCCTGTATTTACATGTGTGAAATCCTTTGCAATGTTTTCAGGATTAGGGTACTCATACAACTCTCTTACTGGGGCAGCAGTACGTGCAACTCGTCTGAAGTCTCCCATTATGGCTGGCATGCCTTCGAAACGAGTCGAATCGATTGTTATTATGTTTGGATTAGACTGCTTGTTTGACTTTGCAATCACGGCGCCATTGTCTAGTTTCTTTGCTTTCCCTTTGCCTCTCTTCTTTTGCTTTTCATTGGGTCTTGCTAATCTTTTCCACACGTCTGGGTCAGTTGGCAGATCATTCGGATGCACCAACGTTGGTGAACATGTCGTAAACACCTTGCAGCGATGCGGCCCTCCATATTGCACTATATGTTTCAACTTTTCTGATTGTTTGAACTCGTAGTGCCCAGGTATTTCGGAAAATGCTACTTCATCTATCAGCAATTCTTGTGCAAGTTGTGGAATTACTTGTAGTGGGTTTCCAGTGCGGATAATGAGATCTCCTCCAAGCGAACGCAAGGCACGTCTCAGCGAATGCACTGCATCAATGAGTCTTCTCGTGAAATGTGGTCCGTGGTTCAAACTATGTAGTTGACCCCCCTTCCCGTCAGAGATGCCTGTTAGCCGCGTTGAATAATCCGATGGATCAAATATGTACAGAGAGTAGATTGTTTTCTGATCACTGTGATACAGCTCGTTGTCAGCAAGACGAAGATCACGTCTATGCCACACCAATCGAGATGATGACGACATCATTGTAGCTGTAGGCGATGGACGGTGGAGAGTCAACGCAGCTGCAGGCCATAGGAGCAACAACACGAGCATGGCAGGAGCATGGCGTAGCTCTTTTGTGACAGGAAAG
>Ga0209652_1003154_pt1 | contig 12288 bp, 16 predicted proteins | sample SaaInl74LU_5_DNA_FD_184641 | JGI IMG/M metagenome (GOLD analysis project Ga0209652, IMG submission 184641) | Marine microbial communities from expanding oxygen minimum zones in the Saanich Inlet - ESP_74LU_5_DNA (SPAdes) (version 2) | ecosystem: Environmental > Aquatic > Marine > Intertidal zone...
TCCAGCGGCTACATGAAGAGGAGTTCGGCCGAGACAATCCTTGGCAGCCAACTGATCAGGACATATGTCCATCATCTTGGCAACTACGTCCAGTGGAGGGTTCCATCGAACTACGGCGTGCAGTAGCGTCATTCCATTGAACTCTGGACAGTTACCGATAGTGTTCGCGATGACTTGGAAGGTGGCCGAGTTCGAAAGGGCGATATTTTGGAACGATTCCCAGTCTTGTCTATCGATGAGATCAAGTAGGATGGCAATTGAGTTCAATACTTCGGTAGAAGTCATTGTAGTAGCAATAATGATAATGATATGGAGGTGTCGGCGTTGAGTTGCTAATCACTTCTTATTGGAATAATGAAAAATAAGAAGAGGCCACTAAGGTACTTCTGAAGACTTCTGCGCTCTCTACAATAGGTACTGTGTATTGTACTTACAATCACGTTTGGTGTTTCACCTCGCCGAGGAGGGGAGGCCATTGCAAAAGCTTATCGTGCGTGGAAGTGTTTTAGGTTTTGACGCGGAGTAATTATGTATGACCGGTACTCACCAAAGTCATTGAAGAGGCTTAATGCCAGAGGAAGCCTGAAGAAGGATTCTTTGTTGTTCTTGAGGAACCTCGCAGGGACGGAAGATACGAAAAGTCTTCGCTGTCAATGGTATGTGCGGTCATTTTCAAATGGCTGGCTTCTGGGAACAGTCTTTGAGATACCTAAATAGGCTCATCACGTCTTGATAGGTAGGCTCATCGCATAGTCTCAACTTCAAGGCCGGCCCCGAATTGTCTTCAGAAACAACGGACCGCCCGATCTACTAACATCCTCTCTTGAAGCAATCAACGCGTCATTAGTTGATAGGTAGGCTCATCGCATAGTCTCAACTTCAAGGCCGGCCCCGAATTGTCTTCAGAAAAAAACGGACCGCCCGATCTACTAACATCCTCTCTTGAAGCAATCAACGCGTCAGTAGTCTGTGCAGTTTTACTTGCCTTTTTGCAGTGTGTAGTTGAAGTTACGACTCTACTTTTGAAGCCTCTTTTTGCAAACCTCAGATTTGGCCTCTTTTTAGGCTAGGAAGCCTCAGATTTATTTACACTCATTCACACCAGTAGCTCTCTGCTCGCTTGATTGCGGCGTATCGCGTCTGCTTGCTCATTATTATTTTGTTCAGCAATACTCGTACATACACTGACCCCAGCCATACTTAGCTACCACAACTTGCTTCTTCCTACACTATTACATCCTCACCATGTGCAACGCCAGATCAACGACGGCTTCCTTCAACAAGAAGAACCAATCCTCTTCTTCTTCCAGGTCCGAATCCGTGGATACAAAAACTGCATCCTGCGCCCCGGAGCAGATTGAAATCGATATCAGTAACCTCAGCGCACAAGACATGCAATCACTGAAGCAAGACGACCCCTTCCTCTACTATTCCATCCCCGCCGTCCGAAGGGCCACATTCAACCTTGAAGAACCCGATATGTCCCAATCAAGCTTGGGCCAATCAACCACCGTCAAGCGATGCACAAGAGTGTCCTTCGAGTGTCATTCTGATCTGATCATGGAAGATCTTTTCGGAGAGATCGACGAGGAGTTTGATCAATTAGATTTAGAGCGGTTGGATCTTGACTTATTCAAGTTGCTTGATCTAGCAAGTGCTAGACAGCAATAACGACACACGAAATGCCACCATGAAGCTTGAAGATTTTGCAAAAGATAGTTGAGCCTATGAGAGAATAATGTAACAGTACTAACCCCCAAATCAAAATCAAACATACTTGGTTGACTTCTTCATTTAATGTAGCAATCTATCTGTCTATGCCACTTTCAGCAACCCTGCATTCATCAACACTCTCAGTTTCGGCCCGAAGTCGTCATGCATCATGTAATATCTCAGTTTTCCTGCACCTCCGCCGTCGCTTGCACACTCCTCCATCACTTGCTGCATCTTTGGATCTAATAGAATGGATCGCAAGGCATCATTCGACAGGATCTTGGTCACTTCTTCGTCATCCTTACTATTGCTCTTTTCTTGCTGCTTCTGGTCACTCGTAGGTTGAGCCTTTTGAGATCTCCTCATGGCCTTTTCCTCCAGCGGGCCCATCTCTCTCAACAACTTCTTCGGTTCTCTTTGAAGAACCTCGTCTTTTTCCTTACCTTCCTCAGTACTAGTATCATCATCCTCTCCTAGCATCACAAAATGATCTCCCATAACACTCAGAAATTCCATCAACCAATGCAATATCTCGGGTTCATCCGCCTTTAGCTTCTCCATGGTCTCTTTCGGATGAGTCTTCATAATCTCCAATGCTTCCATGTACCTTGGATCATTCCATCCTTTTGATAACGTCGGATGCTGGGAAAGAGAGGCGAGGAATGATGGAGAGGCCCATTTTGTCTGGTCGGATTGGAGATGAGACGATAGTGAGTCTTGGACCTCGGGTAGATATAGTGGATTAGGATTGGAAGTAGCGTCTTGCGAGGAGTGGTTTGGCGACGCTGTGTTACCGTTGGAGTCCAATTCCACAATGAGGTTGCTCCGCTGCTGCTATGGTATGGCAAGAATCAAGAAGAAATGAGAGCAGAACTGGTGCATTTTCTCATAAGGGAAGCGACTTCATTTTCTCACCTTTTGAACTGCGCTATTGCTTGTATCTGTGTTGTCTTCTTTGGCATCATTCTTTACATTACTTTCAGTTGGTATCGACTTCTTTCGGGGTTTGTCCTTCATCAGAAATCCCTTCTTCATTCCAAACGTGGCATTTTTCGTTCTCTTTTTCTCTTCATTCCTTTGTTTCTCTCTCTTGCTCTTTTGTACGGATGCAGAAGCAGCCATCATTTGTTCCGCAAGAGATGGAGTTGACGTTTCCTGCGACTTCGTAGGATGTTGGGTAGATGAGATTTCTTCGAGCGGTTTTCTACTCTGCGTTGGGAGTGTGTCATTTTTCTGAGGAGGTTCCGACGAGGATTGATCTACAAGCAGCAGACTCTTCAGACGAGCACTCAAGTCGGAGTTCGTCATTCTTGCTTTATCGATCTGCCGAGGCGCCAGCCGTGTAGTAGAGGGAGGTATCCTGCAATGCAATGCAAGCAAACGCCTTTGCCTTGCTTGGAGGCAGGAGTTTGTCGAGTTTGAGAGGTACAATACATACTATTGTACCTAAGTACGGTACCGTATATTATGGTACATAGATTTTTACCTACATATCCTGGCACGAGCAAAAAGCGCAGACGAGGTCTTCCGCAAGAATGAAAGAGCTCTTTGACGAGCATAAAGCAGCTCATAAATTTGTTTATCAGCAACTTGACACATCTCCACATCACTATCAACCATGAACTTCAGCATCGCATCCATCCTCCTAGCCACAGTGGCCGCCGCCTCAGCTACAACCACCTCCTCCAAGGCGTACCGCATCTTCAGCGTTGACCCACGTCCAAAGGCAGGGAAGGCCTCAAACTCGGTCATCTCGGTCAGCGAGGGCATCACCGCAAAGTCGACAAAGACGCTTAGTATTTCCTCCTCCTTGCCCCTCTCCTACAATTCCAAGACGGGCAAGCAGGCCAAGATGGTCAAATCTGCCAAGGCCAAGGTGGCGAAGTGCATCGATCAATCTGTGTCCATGTCTCTGAGCACTCCCGATGTCGTACGTCGTGTCCTCCATGATGCCAACTCTTCGCTCAGCGCAAGTTTTAGCATGGAGACAAAGGCGGCCAAGTCAAAGATGTCCAAATGCCTTCCCATGAGTGTCTCGATGAGTATTGAGACGACGGCAATGCCCACGTATTATCCAACCTATGCTCCGACTGATGAGCCAACAGATGTTCCGACTGATGAGCCAACAGATGTTCCGACGAAAGCTCCAACAAACGCTCCGACTACGCGTCGTCCTACACAGGTGATGGTCTGTCAATCTGGTGATTTTCTGGACGCTCTCGGACGTGATTGCTTCTGGTATGAAGATCCAAACGTGGACCTCGGATGCGAATCTCTAGCTTCCTCTGAAGGAGAATTGACAAACGATGACGGCAAGACCCCGTGGGATGAGTGCTGCTTTTGCGGTGGAGGAAAGATGGTGGCTTTGAATTCTACTGTGCCTGATCCTGATCGTAAACTCGCGGTTGTGGATGAGTCAAAGGATGTCGTTGAGCAAAAGATGGGGGTTGATCTCGAAGGAGTACCTGCTGGTGCTAACTCCGTCGTCTGTATCTCCAACCAAAACTTTGTCGATCCTCTCGGTCGTGACTGCTCCTTTTATGTCCCTGAGAATATTGAGAAGGGCTGCGCCGCTCTCTCCTCTGCCAACGAGTTCGATTGGACTAACGCGGAGGGTCTCACTCCCTGGTCTGAGTGCTGCTTCTGCGGTGGAGGGACGCTTGGATACGAGTCTTCTGCTTAGGCTTAGAGATAGAGAGAAGGTATTGTTTGACAGCATCTCCACTGCATTGTAATGATTGATACGTATTGAAATGGGAGAATGAATAGTAGTTGATAAAGTAAATTCCAAACTTCATTCCTTTCCTTCGCTAACTCTTGTAGTCAAGTCGCTTCTACATGCACAAAAGAGATGATCACACGCACAGGGACATGCATATTCTTTTCAATTAATGTACTAAATAAAATTATCCATTCAATTCCTACTTCATTGACCTGTCTGGCCAACCCCTTTTCGTTTCGTATGTAATGCTGAAGCCACGACGTTGCATCGGAAGCTGCCCCTGAGAAAGTGTCACTTTTCATCTCCAAAACAAGAGATAAAGTCTAGGCATAATGATACTGCTGCTGATAATGGTACGCATGCTGAGCATAAGGATCACCACCATGCACATTGGGATCATAATGCTGTTGCTGAGCCTGTGCATATTGCTGCTGTGCCGGGTCCATATAATGAGCATGCTCGGGATAATGATACTGCGCATGAGGATCCGCATACGCGGTAACATGCTGATTGTACGCACGTTGATCAATGACATTCTCCTCAGGCTCGGGAGCCTTGTTGGCAGAGTACACCTCCATTTCTTTATTGAATCGCTGTTTATCTTCTTGAGCCATATCTTCATACTTTTGCTTGTCCTCATTGGAAAGGGCACGCCAACGTTCTCCAAGAATAGTACCCATTTCAACGAATTTGATTCCGGGGAATTCGGCCATGACGTTGGGACGTTCATCGAATGTGAAGAAGACGAATGATCCACGTGCACGTTTGGGTTGTTCGGGGTCCTTGATTTTCTTCTGGTACTTCTTGTTGAGGCGACGGTCTTCGACGAGGTTTCCGGTGGCATCGTATCCAGGCTGAAAAAGGCGAGGAGACAGAAAAACACAAGAGGTAGAAATAAAAGAGAGTGTTGTTAGACAAATGATTCAAAACGTTGGTTTCTATTTCGGTAACACAAAGAACACTCACCGGAGGGACATAACTAGCCATCTCAGCCTCATACCTCGCCTTATCCTGAGCCGCATGCGCCTCCCACCTCTGCTTCTCCTCTGCACTCAAACTCTTGTACATATGAGACGTAAACTTGGCAAGCTGTCCAAACGTCATGCCCGGATTAATATTCTTGAATGTTTCACGCATACAGTTCTGATAGAGCAAATAAGCCGACATGTTGCGTTTGGGAGCATTGGGATCACGGGGTGTCTTGATCGTGCCACGGTTCATACGAGGTTTGGGTGGGAGGGTATGAGTTACATGCGTCGCGATAGCATCACCCTTGACATCGTATCCGGGTGGAGGGACATATGTCGATAGTTCATGTAAATACCTTGCCTTATCCGCCTCGGCACGTTGATTCCATGCCTCCTTTTCAGCAGGAGGCATCTCTGCATACATGGCAGAGGTATATTTGGACAATTGGCCAAAGGTCATGCCCGGGTTTTGCTGCTTAAAGGTATCACGCATGGCGTTTTGGTAGAGGAGGTAAGCGGACATGTTCCGTTTGGGAGCGGCTGGGTCACGAGGGGGACGGCGTGCGGTGGATTGCGACATGATTGTGGTGGTATCTAATTGATATAGATGTCGTTGATGATTTCTTCTGTGTTGATGGCTGCAAGAGAGATCAAAAGAGCGAGGGTGCACACGTTAGCAACGGCCAAAATGAAAATTAAAACGAGGCGGCTGATTTCTCTACAACAGAGGTGCGGAGGAGCTACGATGGTGACGACAATGTGTACAACCTATGCTGCCTGCATCAATGGCATCCAACGGAAGAGAAGGCGAATTGCACATGACATGTATCGAATAAACGGCCGCCCAGAGAGCGGCCTCTCCCCCATCACCATCATCTTGTGTCGTCCCTCCCCCAACTGCAATAGCTCTCCGCCAGCTCCTCCCCTTTGCCACCCCCAATCAGCAGTATGATATTTCAAAGAAAACTCACGTTGATGTCAACCGAATTAATTCAAACTCACCTTCGTATTGAAACTCGCGTTAGTGTGTAGAAAGTAGTGAATTCCTTTGCGTTGAGGAATTCGTAGATTTTGCGTTGAGGAATTCGTTGAGATCTACGTGGCTTTTTGCTCGCTCATGGATTCTTTCTGACCGTAGTCGAGACTCCTTGGTCCTTGGCAAAGGGATTTTGGTAGGTAGGTAGCTATGGGTGGTACATGTAGACAGATAGGTACCATCTTTCATTACTGTTATGTTAGCTAGGATTTTCCGCCAAGCGTGATGCGCCTGAAGCAAAAGACATCAGCAGAAGAAAAACAGCTGCCAATGACACAAATCATGCCGATGCGGTTCACTTGATGTTCTTGCCATCACAAGCCCATCAAACACATCGAACATAAATCAAACTGCTGCTGGCTTCTAAGTATCACATACATATAATACAATGACGTCCAATAAACTCACCACCCTCGCTCTCCTACTGCTGAGCTGCCAACTCACTCAAGCCTTCCTCCCCTCCTGGCTTCCCGGCGTAGTCACCACCTCTCCAGATCTCAACCGCTACACCGCCGAAGTCACCTCATCCACCTTCGATTGTCGATTCAACATTGGTCTCCCGGGCCACGGCGCAGTCTTTCCAATTAACGACTTGCAATTCCGTCTTTGCATGGGAGCTGGCACCGATGAGGAGAGGGTTGCACTGCCGGGGACCGATGGACCTCGGCCTCATCTTTCGAGTGGGCCTCATCGCATTAGTACCGTTACGGAAGGGTCATATATTAGTATGGATGGTGTTCAATCTGTTCCTTTGATACGAGGTGCATGGGAACTTATTTGGAAGGCGGATTCTCATTGTGGGTTTCTGATTTGTGGTTTTAACTTGGAGAAAGATGTGCGTCGTAATGAAAATGGTGCTGTATTACCCAAAGGTGAGTAGTAATCAGATATGTGGATGTGTCTACGTCTGGAGTGCGTCCTCGTTGGTTGATGAAATTATCTATATCTTCTATAGTCACAAGTATGATGTGTTGTTCATCCATCTAACCAACAATAAATATGTGCAATCATACAATACCGTCCAAAGGAAACATCTACGTCACATTCCCAGTATGGTCCAAGAACGGACTCAAAGATGAACAAACCATCAAAAAGAACATGGAAGAAAAGTACAAACAATATGAAAATGAAGTGGAAGATCAATTGAAAAAGTACAACGAAGAAAACAACTTGTTGAAAAAGGCAATGCACTTTCGTAATGCGGTTCAAGCGGATGTAGACAAAGACAATGCCTATGCGTATTTGAGGGATGATGTGCCTAGTGTAGAGGATGTGATGGAGATTGGACCGTTTTTGCAACTGGTCAAGACTGGTACGATTTGGGCCAAAATGGGAAGTTTCAATAGCAATACGCATACGTTGCTTGGAAGTGCTGTTATTCGAGCGAATGATGATGTGCCTGTGTAATGTGGTTTGTGTGATGTGGTTTCAGGTTCATGTTCGTATTGTAGGTGGTGTGGTGCGTGTGTTCTCTTCTTTGCATGTCAAAGTAGTTAGTGGCACGAAAAATCTGTAGCAAGTGTTAATTTGTAGGTTGATGAATTGTGTTTAGATAGATCATTATCAATGATTGCTTCACATCATCCACTTTTGATGAATAACACCTTTAGTGTCTAGAGCACACGATGGAGCAGACACATCCAGAGGTGTAGCAGTAAACACTCCGGAATGAAGCACTCCAGTTGTATTCACATTCTCTAGACCCTTTCCAGACAGAAGAGGCGACTTCAAAGGCCCAACGAACACGTCTGCAACATAATGATCAACTTTTGGTGCAAAACTTTTCACTTTTTCAACATGAACACATACCGCATGCCAATCTATAGAATACTCGTTCTTCTTGGATATACATACCAGAGATCTACAAAGCCAGTGTGCCCATTGTTGTCGCTCTTTGGTTGCAACATTTCCATGAACGTGTAACCGGCCACCTTTGTCTCTATTGAGACATTCTATCGCTATAGGCCATCCACCTTCACTGCTCGGAAGCAGTCCTAGTGATATTCTATCAAAGTAATGATGATTTCCATCGATTATGTTTGCCATCAGTGCCCGCAAGGTCAGTCGACAGTCACCTTCCAAAACAGTGGCCCTGCCATCCACCCGATTCGCTTTCAAGTTGTGTCGTAGGGCAAATACCGCATTTGGATTCCACTCACAAGCAGTTACATGCCTGGCACGACCATGAATCAATGCAGGTAAAGTGTAGTATCCTATCCCAGCATACATGTCCAACACGTATTCATCCGGTTGCACCAACAATCCAAATCGTTTCTTTTCTGTAACGTTTCCTCTACTAAACATCACTCTTGTAAGATCAAAAGATTGACTGATTTTGTGTTCCGTAACGGTGATCCATCCTGAAGAATCAGGACCTGTAGATTGGGGTATATACCCATGGTTTGTACATTGTGATATATTTGATGCTGATGTTATTGATACTGGTAGTGGCCAGAGAATTCGGTGTCCACTTTCCCTTACTCCACTTTCTGGATCAATATCTCCCCTTCGAACTACTCGTGGGCTTTGATATAGACTAGCAAGGTTTTTCCAAAGCTTTTCTTGAATTTTGTACATTGTTGGTTGGTCAGTTTTATCAAGGCTATTGTGTATTTGACTACTGATATTGATGAGCAACTGATGAAATTCGTTCATTGGTTCTTTTTCTTGTAGGAGAAACGTTGTACTTGGCACAACAAGAGTGCGATCGTCTCCCATGACTTCAAGCTTTTTCGGACATGCTTTCATATTTAGAGATGAGACTGCTGTTTCTAACATTGCCTGAAATGATGCCAACTCCTCTTGATTTACAGTATTGTCGCTTTGCTTTGTGTTTTCTGTATAATAATCAACCAATGTTTCGACCACGACGCACTGAATATTGGTGAGATTTGTTGTTTTCGTAGCTGCTCGGTAGTTGCGTTTGCTCTTTTCTGTCGTCCTCATTCCTTCATAGGTCTGCTGCACAAGTCTGGATGTTCTAGCGTGATTTTGATTGCCCAGAGCAGATGTGCTAAATGGACACAGTTGTCGGCCAGAAGCAATTGCGTAGGTCTTCCAAGAGCCTCGGCCCGATGTGTCCGCTTTGCTGCTTTCTTTGATGTATGTCTCAAATCCACCTATGCATTCGTCGGTGACAGGAACTGCAATACATTTTCCGGTGGCAATTGCAGCTACAGCACTACCCTCTGTAGGCAGATCACTCTCGCCATCATCATGATGTGTACTATTTTCCAACACTACAATGGCATCCGATGCCGACGGAATCATACGAAATCGCTTATCTAATAAGCTTTCTGTTTCCAGCCGAGACTTTAGAGTCTTTGCATCACGACGGTGCACGTATAAGACTGATGTAGTTGCCATTTTTTCTGTGCTAGGAATGTGCGGCTGTCATGGTTGTTTTTTGTTTTTGTTCTCCACTGCTGGCTCTCGTGTCTCGTTTGCTTCCTTCGCTGTATATCCCCTTTATTCAGAGTCTCGATTAATCCCAAAGGCCGGTGACACGACCCCGCCAAAAATGGGCAGGATTTTGGACTTTACTTTCGTCATCGAAGAACTTTTGTTGTGAAGGCAGCTAGCGCAGCATACTACCATCGAAGCCGCCAGTACCTACTTCCTATTCTACATCACCAAGTGGTCTAGACCTCTCTGAACCATTGCCCGTAGCTACTGTTCACATCTCTCTTCGTTAAGCCGCTCCTTCTCTGAGTGTGAAGCGTTGTTGTTGAATCATCAGTACCACCACACGACAAATTGTTCTGTCGGAAGGTTCGTTTCAAAGAGAACACTGCTCCTCCGCCTTCCGCCATCACCTCACAAAACCATCAACAAAGAAGAGTGTGATTGGTCACTCATAGAGTTACTTGCCAACACACAAACGAGAAGAGTGCTCTCTACAATAGTGAAGAAATTCACACCAATACAATCAAATGATGGGAAGTTCGTGCTCCACACAACGGAGACATCACCGCGATGATGGCCGTCAAACATCTTCATCAGGAGGAGGAGGAGGAGGAGGAAGAGAAGCTCATGACGGATGCACTAGCAGTATTCTTCGTCGGGGTAGATTCAGATCGAGTAGGTTGGGTAGTCGTTTTTGTGGCGGATCACAGGTGAGAAGAAGAAGATTTGTGTACACATGATGTGATGTACATGTGTATGTAGCTCTTCTATTTGTGCTTGTTCTGTCAATTGGTACTACTTCACACGCTCTCAATAACAATTATCATCATCTTCTATCTCCATCTCTCTCCTAATGTTATTATACAGGATGGATCATCAGATGAAGAAGGGACTCACTCAATGAAGCGTTCTGCTCGCCATTCAGTTGATGCGGAGATTCCCGATCAATTAATAACACACTTCTATCCAGTTGATGACAATTATGATCCACATCCGACCGATCCGACTTTGCGATGTCCTAAATCTCTCACGGACTTGTGTGGTGAGTTTAGTGTTCTTCTCATCAGATGCATTCTTCTGCTTGCACTCTTCTCAATTCTTTTGCTCGCATGCAACTTCAAATGACATACATTCCAGTTCAAACCATCTGCCGCTCCCTTCCCAACCTCGAGGGAGAACTCCCACCCGGACTACCCCAAGATATAGTCGATCGTATCGTTCAAAGCCTCACGTCACATTCAGCACTGAATAGCACTACGCTACGTGCATTGAGCAAATGTGAATTGGGAACTTTGAATCTACACCGGGCAAGAGGTGTCAGTGATGAGTGGTTGACTTGCATCAGTAGCTTTAGTAGCCGAAGTAGTAGTATGAGTTATCCTGGCGGCAATGTCGCCACGAGCAGGCAAGTCCATGCATCTGTTCCATCTTCTCCTCCGTTGAGGGTAGTCTCAAGTTTCGCACATAATAATAATGCAGGAAGTGGGACTTCTCTGATGATGATGGACCTGGGTGAATACGATGATCATGTGCACGAAGAGAAGAAGGCCAGCGCTATGGAGGATTGTTGTGTAGGGTCGTTTGGATCGCGTTCTACGTCTAGCTTTGTGTCTGCGAAAGAGGAAATGAATCCGCCCTCCTCTTCCTCGACACCCCTTCTTCCGAGTGTGTTGCCTCCACCGGAATTCTTTTCAATGAATTCGTCTCCGACGCCAACTTCGTCCTTATGGTTGTATCAAACGAGGAGTTCCTCACTTTCAGATCCGAGTAATGCATTGGGCATGGCACCATTGCTGCCTAATTCATCACAATCGCCTCCCTCCAATGAAGATGGTGTTGCAGAGAGTACTTCATTATTTGGCAGAGATGAAATGAGCTGTGATGATGCCTACCTCCATGCTACCCAGCCAACATCCACGATCACCCTTTTAGACCTTCGTGGATCGCAAAGACTATCTGACAGAGGACTGCTTCAACTATCCCATACCCCTCTTTGCTCACTTGAGGTTGCTCGACTTGATAATTGTCATGGTATTACCGGGAGAGGCCTCCTTGCATTCAGCCGCTCCTATAAGTTGCATACATTATCATTATCGAATTGCCGTCGTTTGACAGATGAAGCGGTAGTGAATGTAAGCCATTTGGGTGAATCGTTGATGACGTTGAATTTGGGTGGAAGCAGGTGTTTGACGGACCGAAGTTTGGAAGCGATGAGTGGATTGCTTGGGCTGAGACTGTTGGATTTATCTCAGGTAAGTCTGGAGTACTGGAGGTTGTTTGTATTATTTATTTTGTTCAATCTAACGATGCATCTCTCTAAAATCATTGCATCCCATTGATACAATACAGTGCGATCTCATCACCAATGAAGGTCTCAACAATCTTGCCAACCTTGATCAGATTGAGGAACTTTCTCTCGGATGGTGCCGTCTCATCTCAGACGG
>Ga0209652_1003159_pt1 | contig 12281 bp, 7 predicted proteins | sample SaaInl74LU_5_DNA_FD_184641 | JGI IMG/M metagenome (GOLD analysis project Ga0209652, IMG submission 184641) | Marine microbial communities from expanding oxygen minimum zones in the Saanich Inlet - ESP_74LU_5_DNA (SPAdes) (version 2) | ecosystem: Environmental > Aquatic > Marine > Intertidal zone ...
AGGGTGGAGAAAGCTGGGTGGTGGAAGCGAGGGAGGAGAAGCAAGTGGTGATGAAGATGACAGTGCCGACATTAAATCCAATTTTATTGGTCCATTTGATACGGACATACTTGAATCAACAGGTTGGGTAGACGGTCAAGATTACATCGTAGTGACACTTGATCGCAAAATCTTCGAGACCATTTGTGCCAACGAGTTGCAAATGCTGCTACAACCAATCAGAGAGGTTGCCATCATGGCAGGTGCGTTGCTACCAGGGGAGGCACGTCCAAGCTTTGTAGAGAATGCATTGGCCATGGAGAAGTCGAGAAGTGAGTATGAGGATGGAGAAGATTTTTGGGAGTTTGATGATGAAGCCGATGAAGAGGAAGGACTACTTCTTAAAATGAAAGGAGGACGGGAGGTAGATGAAGAGGATGCTGCAGAGGCATTGAGTGAACAAGCGTTGGAACAGATACAATTGATGGATCTTAAGGCGCAAAAGAAGGCACAGCAGCGTGGACGAAGAAAGGCACGTGATATTGATAAGAAGGAGCGATCCTTTCGAAAGCAGAAACAGTCTGCCATGGAGGATGCGACTACTGCTTCACTATTGGGAAAGCAGCAAAAGAAGAAGAACCAAAGCATGTCACAGCAAGCACTCTCTTTAACTGAAGGAACCAAAAAAGTTCAGGAGGGTATTCACGGTCGTGTCCTCTCTCGCATCGTTCTTGTTGGAGGAGCCACACGCATGCCAGTGATTGGCAAACTCCTTGAGGCAGTAGTCGGGCAAACACCACAGAGAACAGTTAATCCTGATGAAGCAGTGGCTTTGGGATGTGCCGTTCAAGCCGGAATATTAGATGGAGAAGATCAGGGCCAAACAGTACTTAGCCCTATGGCGGCTGCAGTCATGCGTGCATTAGCTAAGAAGCGTGGTATGATGGTGCCGAGTGAGGATGGAGAAGGAATGATGATGGAAATGGGTGGGGGCATATCGGGGATGATTGTGGACGAGTTTGATGATGAAGATGATTTCTACTAATATTGAATAACATCATTAATCACATTCACATGGAACGTCTCAACCAAATATTGCCTCACCAAAAAGACACCCGATCTCCTTCCAACTGAGACAGTGCCTCTTCATGAAATTGACGCAACCTTTCTTGCAGCTTACAAATAATGTCTTCATCGTTCTTGCACACTTCATCAGAAGACACTGCAGCGATGCCTTGGAGCTCTAGATCCATCTGAGATAGCTGTGATAACGCCTCTTTGTGGAATCGGTTGAGATGCTTCTGCAAAATTGACATTTCTTTCTTCATTTCCCTCACAACCTGCTCCAATTCTGCACCACACTTGCTTTCTTCAGTCTGTGGCCGGTCAATATCATCGCCTTTTGAATCGCACGGGACGTCCATGAAGACTCTCACAAATCTCTCCACATCGGTATTGCATATCGGACACTTCGTGGCTTTGCCATTGGCAATCATCTCACGCCAGCAGTGGTGGTGGAATGGATGTCCGCATGGAGAGCAGACACCAAATGGGCTTGATATTGAACTGAGGCATATGGAGCAACATTCTACCATTTTGATTTGTTGTTTTATGTGAAACGGGGCCGTTTGTAAGAGGAATTTACTGTGAACTTGCGGATCTTTCTAGGAGTACTTTCTTCAACCACATCTCATGTGCATCATCCCTTCTCCCACTGGCCCCACTCTTGAGAGCTCAAATTCTCGTTCTCACGATGTATCATGTCCCCAATATACACAGAAGATATTGAGACACCGTTGCCCTGCTCATAATGTCCAGAGATACGTCTCCCACCAGCTTCAAAACTATACGGCCAACTCCTCTGTGCTATTCATTCTTCTCGGTCACAAATGTTTCTCCTCAGAAGCTTTCATGACAAAGAAGATACTTAATACACGAGCATAATCAACTGCAGCTCCCTCCCGACTCTCAAACAATCACAGCATTAATTATTTTATCTGGGCAACCATTTACTTACAAACTCATTGAAAGAATTCCTGTCGAAAGCTGCATCATTCCTGTTTCTCTGCTCCACTTGATCTTTGCGCTTGATGAATACCGCACGAGCATAATCCACTGCGGCTCCCTCCTCATTCTCATAAGAACCAATTACTCGATTCTTTCCGTCGATCGAGATGTGTGCCATCCACTTATTTCTTACTTTGTCGAATGTGACGCCAGCATACTTTGAAGCTCCATCTTTCAAGCGACCGGCACTTTTTGGTATGGGTTGCTGGGGAGGAACATCTTTCAAATGAAGGAAGGAAGCGTTCAGCCCCCTTTTCGTCCCTTTTCTCTGCCACGCTTGACCTTTATGCTTGAATACTGCACGAGCGTAATCAGCTGCCGCATCTTCTTCGTTATCGTAATAACCAATACTTCGCTTTTCCCCATCAATCATTATTTGCGCCTGCCACTTATTATCCCGTTTATCACAAGAGACACCAACATATTTAGAGCCTCCTCTCCCAATGCGGACGTGACTACTAAGGATAGGAGATTGTAGCGGAACATCTGTCAGATCAAAGGCAAGCGAGCTTTGTGCCCTCACTTTGTCTCTTGCCTCTTGACCTTTATATTTGAATACTGCACGAGCGTAATCCACTGCCGCTTCTTCTTCATTCTCGTAATAACCAACACGTCGTTGTTTCCCATCTATCGTTATTTGAGTAGTCCACTTATTTTTCTGTTTATAAAAAGAGACACCAGTATATTTTGAGGACCCTTGTTTGATTTGGCGGTCACTTTTTGGTATGGGCAATTGAGGAGGAACATCTGTCAGATCAAAGGCGGACGAGCTTTGTGCCCTCACTTTGTCTCTTGCCTCTTGCCGTTTGTACTTGAATAATGCACGAGCGTAATCAACAGCGGCTTCCTCCTCATTCTCATAGCATCCAATACGTCGCCGCTTCCCGTCAATCGTTATTTGTGCAATCCACTTCTTTGCATGTTTATCAAAAGAGACACCAGTATATTTTGAAGCCCCTTCTTTAATATGGCGGTCACTTTTTGGGATGGGCAATTGAGGAGGAACATCAGTCAGATCATTGAAGGTGGCGCTCAGCCCCAGACGTTTCTTCCTGTTTCGCTTTATTGCGTAGACCCCCTTTTGCCACACTTGACCTTTGTACTTAAATAATGCACAGCATAATCAACAGCGGCTTCCTCCTCATTCTCATAGCATCCAATGCGTCGCTGTTTCCCGTCAATCATTATTTGTGCAATCCACTTCTTTGCATGTTTATTAAAAGTGACACCAGTATATTTAGAATCTCCTCTCCCTATGCGGCCACCACTTTTTGGTATTGGAGTCTGGGCTGGAGCATCACTCAAATCGATGTTGAATGAATTCATCCGCTGGTGCTTCTTCGTGTCATCTTTGTCGCTAATGGAATCCTCAGATGGAAGAGCACGTTTCTTCGCTCCTCGATCAGCTTTATTGTTATGCCCATCGCACAGTCCTTCACCTGTGGCGGCATCTTTCGGATGCTGCGCTCTGTCGGTGCAGCTGGGATGTCCGCGTATCTGTTGGGTGGGAGCGTTGATAGCTGCATCTACCGCTGATGGTGACGCGGTTGTAGCGGCGATGGCTGCAGCTTCAGAGGGTGTGGTGTGTATGACCGTCACCATAGCATAGTAGTAGCAAACTAGAAGATAACTCGGTAAATGCGCTGCCGACTTATTTACTTTGGCGATTCCGATACCTCTTTTTTCTTGTAAATTGAGACATTGAGTACCGGGGTGTCAATATTCCTATCACCATAAACTCGAATCATTCATTATCTCCAAATATGATCTCCCTCGTACATATGCAACACTAACGTAGCGGTAGGACCACTCTTTGCATTAAGACAAATCGTTGTAGTCGGTATGTATTCGTAATGCTCCACAGGTTATGCTTATGCCCCCTGGTGCTTGGGGAATTGTGCTGAAGCTCCTGTTCTTTTACCACTGGCCTATCGTCTTGTGATGATAGGTCAGTGGTAAAAGAACAATATATCCAACGCGACAATTCCTCTTAGTGAAATCGCCAAGATGCTTCTGCAAATCGAAATTTCTTCCTTCCTTTCCGTCACAACCTGCTCCAATTTTGCACACTGCTTCCTTCGGTCTGTATACGGTCAACCTCATCGCCTTGAATCGCATTCGTCAACGTCAATAAAGGCTCTCACAATCTCTCCACATTGTTACTGCACATAGGACAATCGATGATTTGCCATACAGTAGCAATCACGCCAGCAGTCGTGGAATGGATGTGAATATATATATATATATATATATATATACAAACATATCTACTAAAAGTTAATCGGATGTCCGCATGGAGAACAGACACCAAATGGGCTTGAAACTGAGGCATATCGAGCAACATTTAACTCTGTTATTTCATGTGAAACAGGGCTTTGCGTAAGAGGAATTTATTGTGAACTTGAGGATGCTTTCTATTCTTCAACCACATCACAAAACAGTGTATTGCTCTCCACTCTCCCCTCACCTACTTCTAATGCTCCCCTCACCTAATTCTAATGTAGATGGGTACCTTGCCCTTGCGTTGTGCTATAGTCGCACGCTCAAAGCATACATCGGGGACCATTTCCTTCTTCTGTTGCAATGTCACTTCATAGTCCACCAGTAGTATCGAAATTGTAAGTTCCATTATTTGAAGAGCTAAGTTTTGCCCAGGGCAACGATGGTGCCCTTGACTAAATGTGCTGAATTTGTATTCATCTGGTCGTGCTCCTTCAACAGTCCACTCTTCCCTCGATGGAATATACTTGTCGGCATCTTTCCCCCACAGCCGTTGATCCAGGCTCGGAACAATGTGAGAGACCGCTACAACTTGTCTAGGACAGAGTTTGTACGCATGAGAAGTACCCGATCCTAGTACAACCTCCTCTTTTACCTTCCTAAGTGCACCTATTGAGTGGGACGTAAGTCTTAGAGTTTCGTAGCATGATTGTCGGATGGCACTCATGGGCATGGTACTTGTGTTACGTTTTGGGTTTGATGAGGAATGAGAAGATATAAGCAACTGCTCCGCTTCAGTTTGCACCTTGGACTTGTTTTCATCAGTCCCATGCAGTATCATAAACAGTAGAGTTTGTGCCGAGGCAATTGCCGGATTCTTGGCAGCAGCAAACAACAATCCAACGACAAATTCCGAAGCAACTTCGAGAGTAAGACTCCCATCATCACACTGCTGGCGGAATTTAAGTAGCCACGGTCCCATTTCACCATGATCCTGCTGCCATGCCCATCTGATTCGCTCCTGGACATTCTTCTGTAGCTTTTTTCTTTTTCGCTCCACCTGTTTCAATATCAAAGGGACACTCATCCAAGCTGGCAAGACGGCAGCTGCTGCTGTAGCTGACTCTATGCTGTCCTGAAGAATCATAAATTCATCCAAAAAATTGTTGGTGCAGATGGAGCACCTTAGGAAACTTTCCCCCAATAATTCCACGACGATAGCTCGGAGAGTTGCCAACCTCACTAGATCCGATAGATCATCAGCTGAGATGGAGTTATCACCCGCCTGTTGTTGCTTAAATCGTTCCGCCTCAATAACGACACGATACGATTCTCTCAGAGCATTCAGCAGACCGCCATTAAAATCACCGTTCTCATTCATGTAATCCTTGATGCATCGCTTATGAAAATCAGTTCCTCTATACACATTGTTAGCTCCCAACGTATACAAAAATCCCACATCGGCCACGGCATCTCTCGCGGATAATATCCGTTCTGGCAGCGTCATGGCCTGCTTGAGCAATTCTCTATGCGGACAGCCACTCTTTGAGAATGCACACGCAGTATCATCGTGACAAGTACCAGTCATCACAGTCATGTTCCTTCCGGCTAAATTAATGTCAAAGATGGAAATACCGGAAGAACAACTTTTGTGGAGGAGGAACTTGGCTGGATTTTTCTGATAGTCGAGTGCATCTCCTAGAATGAATTTCTTCAAAATGAAAAGCAGAATTATAATAAAGAAGAAGGCAGCTATCGGCAGCTGTGGAAGACTAGTCTCCCATGGTGACCAACGAATCGTTGACGTTGTCGGCGCCGCCATGGTGGTTTGTGCAACGGCGTTGGACCGACTGTTGGACGTGGCTGTGGATTGTGGAGCTGATTGAGGAGAAACGCGTCTCAGGTCACTTCAACCGGTACCCAAGTTATCGATGACTTCGTTATGGTTATCCTGCTTCGGCGGAGGACGTCATGACGTCATGCAAAGGCCTCAAGCAAGGCTCATAAACTCAATATCTATTACCACCACCCGAGTAACACTCGAAGTCCTCTTGTACATGGACTACTCTCTCTAGAGAGGTACATTGACGCAGCAATTGATGTCCAAAAGTAAGTGCAATAACGCTGCAAAGAATACCACAAAGTGAAATGAACAGCGATGACAAACTTGTTCAATGGTGGGCTGGGGACTGGATGATTGATAAATTAGTTTGTACGTTAGCCTAGAGAATAGCTTTTGTGAGAGTTCGTTGTGATAAGGTAATACGACATTAAAGAAGGAGGAGACATTGATGTCAACACATGGCTCCATTTGCTTAAATGTAGCTTTACTAATAATATTGAGCTATAACATAGTCCATGACAAAGATTGAGGAGAATGACACAACATCATCACGGTGCACCGAGACTCTTCTTCTCTTCTTCCGTCTCTTCTTCTGCCTCACTGCTCTTAGAACATTTACGTTTAACAGATGGAATCCACTTGTTCGTAAAGTCCAAAAGCATTTGAACTTCCTCCGGAGTTGGCCTTTCCCTTGGATAGACACAGAACAAGCCACCTAGGTGGTACGGCAAATGGCGATCTTCTTCTTCCTGGCGTCCCTTTCGCTTTCCCACCTTTTTTGTTTGCGACTCTTCTATTTGTGTCTTGTCAGCGGCGGCAGCATCAGTAGTACCAGCTGTAGTAGAATCAAGCTCAAACGTAGGCTTCGCCCATGACAGCGGCTTAAAGTTGGCAGCCTTGACTCTAGCAGCTTCAGCTTCCTTTGCCTGCTGCGATAGTTTCATGATTTCTTGACATCGCTTTGCACGGGCGAGTAGCTCGGCCTCATCGCATCCGTCGTATTCGAAAAGACATCCGGTTGGGAGCTTCATGGTTGAGTAGATTGACGGTGATGATTGGAAGTTCTTCAAAGTTGAAGATGATGAGTACAAGTCTTTCGATGTCGGGCCTGATGTTCCGTTGTGAGACTTGCTTCCAGAGGAGGAAGAAGTAGGTGGAAGACGTTGCTGAGGCTTATTGAGATGAGATGCCGTGTCAGTGGATGATGATGACGATGAAGTAGTCGCGTCGGCCTTCAATTTGTTTGTGTTGGCCGTGGCTGCCTTTGTAGATGGTTCCGTCATCTTTTGCTCTTCCGTTTTTCTTCCCGCTCCTTGTCGGATCATCGTCATGTCCCAATGAAGACGCTCAGTAAGAGACTTTGCCGGACTTGTTGCTGGTTGCAGGCTGCTGCTCAATGCTACTCTAGACCAGCGGAGTAATGAGCATAAAAGTATTGACTCCTGATGAGCAAAAGTTTCAAAACCCGGTTGTTATGTTGAAGAAATGTTGACAACTTGAAGCAGGATGATCTCACATGCTCTATTCTGCGCTGTTCCTCAAATGCTTTAAAACGTCGCTATGACACCATGAGGAAACGCGAACTTCAACTTCAAGGCCTGTTCGGCTAAAATATTGCAAATCTGTATGGATTGTACAGGTTGAGTGAACCAAATAGGGTTGGGCCTTTGCTGTGAGGCCACTGGACATACATAGCTTATGTAATGTAGCTGCGGAGTCCAAGCACAAGAGAGAGTATTGTAAAGAATGTGTGCAGTTTTTTGTTAGGCCTACTTACCTCTCTCTCCGCGGATGCCGACCCTACTTTTAAGTACCGACCCTCATCAAAACAAAACCCCGCCCGATGGCATCGCCGAGCCGTCTGATTGGTGTCTGAGGGCTTGGTAAACCAATTCAAAAGGATTGTCTCAGCGACGTGGGTACATTAGCCTCTTTTTCATGCAATGAATATCTAACTTATGAAGATCAAATTCCTCTCGATCTCTTGATTCAATGCTGCTGCCTTGCCAAGCGCACCCCACATCACATATCTTTCGTGTGCCTTGACCAAGTATTCTTTTGCTCTAGTCTTCTCTCCTAATTCCAAATAGAAGTATCCCGCGAGTTCACATGCAAGCGCTTCACCATTCACAAATCTATGTTCCTTGGCAGATTTGATTGCCTTCTCATACAACATCTTTGCTTGCGCGAAGTTGCCGTCACAAAAGTTCTCTTCAGCATCCAACAGAAAGAATTTGTGTTCGAAGTTCCACTTCGATGACTTCGTCCAACCGTGCATGGCCTCTTTAGCCTTAACAGCGGCGTCCTTCCAGTGCTGCTCTTTAGACTCACGGAATATCCAGAATAGCGTTAGTCCAAATATGTAAGTGCATTCTGATTGACCAAACATGAGTGTCCAATCAACTCGATTATGAGCGAGGAACTGAAGTAGAACGCTTTTTGTATTGCAATATTTTCGAAACACAAAATTGTTGTAAAGACTGTATACAAGAGAGTAAAAGATGACGTGAGGGTTTGCTTCTTCGATTTCCTCCTCCGGACTGTGATGGTCTCCACCCCAAGATGATCCCATCAAAGACTGCAAGTGTCGTTCTATTATGACCAAATGCGAAAGAGCGGCGAAGTGACCTAACTGTTTCATCAGCTGTCTAGCTTCAGAGCATTTTTCTTCTAGTTTCGCAAGAACTAGACCTGATATGTAAGCTTCATTGCAGTAATACATCATTGACACACATGCACTGGCCGCATCACCTGCAGCCATAGATCTTTCGCAGGCCTCAATGAAGAGCGGCACTACTGCTTGTACAGGCTCTACATAACAGAAGAGTTGTGTTGCCGCAGCAATTACTACTCCGCTTGATTCATAGAAAGTATTCTCGTCGACGAGCTGCTTTGCAAGTTTCGTGTATTGATAACCTTTCTCAATATTATCCAACTTGCCAAGCATGGATCCAAATAGAGCAAATGCTAGAGGAGATGTCTCACACATGCCATGCGACAAAGTAAGTTCAACCATTTTCGTGGTCACGATAGGCTGTTTTGCAGGGTTGATTAGGAAAAGACAATGATGCAGCCTTGCTAAGAAGAGCATCGTTATTTTCTTGACTGAATTGTCCATACGCTTGAGGTCCTTCAATTCGCTCACGGAGTAATTCTCCAACCTAACCAAAGTCTCCTCAACAATATTTAACATTTCTGAGCTTGAGGTTTGTTCTGGAAGAGTTTCTCCGAGTTGTGATAAGATTGCTTCGATTTTTTCAGCTGCTTCTGCAAACTGTGCAGTGAAAGTAAGAGCACAAATGGAGTAGTACAAGACTGGAAGCTTCTGTTCAAATACCCTCGCGTACTTCAGTACCTGCTCTGAAAGCAGCCTCAAACTAACGAAATCTCCATTAGCGAGCGCACATTTCGTGGCCAAGCAGAACAGCTCAAAACTCAACTCGTAGTGCTGCTGCCAGTGCTTCTTCTGCAGGAAAGATATCCCGTTATCAAAGAATGAATAAGCCGCTTTGAAATCTGACATTTCCATAGCCTTCTTCCCAGCTGACAAATTCAGCGTCGACACAGTGGAGCTCTCCTCCCTAGATTGCAAGGCAGCAGGACCTCCTAAATTTAGTTGAGTAACTGCAGTAAAAAGATTTGCGTCGCTGTCCTCACCCTGCGACATTTCAGCTAGATAAAGTGTTGCCAACGAAAGGCCATGCTGAAAGTGGTGCAAGCATTTCTCCTCCGGTATAATCATGTCGTAAGCAGCTTCCTGGATACAGTCATGGCAAAAGCGATACTGACCATTAATCTTGTCCAGCAAACCTTCACTCACGGCAACGTTCAGCGGTGTAAAGAGCTGCATAGGTAGTGCTCGTTCAAGTGACTCCGTCAACTCGCCATCTAGAGAAGCTCCAAAGCAGGCCATGATGCTTAGTGCCTGCTGCGCATCATTTGGGAGTTTGTGAATAGAATTTCGAAAGAACATTGCGACATCATCAGGCACTTTTGTCCTGCGAATCTCTTCGTCATCCCACACCCAACGGCGACGACTTAAACTCGGTTGTAATAGACCTTCTTTGCAAAGCGACATCATCCAGCGAGAGAAGAATAAAGCGTTCCCTCGAGTTTTGTGATGGGCGATGGATGACAGAGGACGAGCGAGGCGTGGAGGTAGGTGCAGCAGTTCTGAAATGGTCTTGTTGATTGCAAGTTCATCCAAATCATCAATTTTTATCTGCATATACGGCACTTGAAAGTGGTCCAAATTGGCAAGCATTTTCCGCATTATTTCACCTTCCCTGGAGGATGCAAGGAAGAAGATTCTTTGCGTCGACTTGGAAGTAAAAACTAGCTGATTAATGACGCCGATTGATGCATCATCTGCGTTATGCAGATCATCGAGATGAACTGCAATGGAGACCGAAGACGATATCGTCATGACTTCGACGAATTGGCACATCAAAAATTGGAGTCGTTGCTGAGCATCAACACAATCATTGCCTTCTTCGAGGCCAAAGCAGTTGTCACCTAGAATATAAACCAAGTTGGGAATGATTTTCGTCAAATAGAAAACATCATCATTCCTCAATCTCGATCTCAACTCAGAAGCCAACGCAACAGCACCTTCATTACCGTTGTCTCCTCTGAACAACGTCGCACAATAATCATTGAAAGCTGATGCTAATGCACTCAATGGTCGCGCCTGCTTCAATTGATCGAACTTAGCAGAGAGAAAGACTCCTCCACTTGCTGTCACGTAATCCCCAAATCGTTGAGATAGGTACGATTTACCCGACCCAGCTTGACCCGTAATAATCACAAGCTCCTTCTCACCCAATGATAGTAGTGACCGCTGATATGCAGCAGTGACGGCCAATAATTCCTTCTCTCGGCCAAACATTGAATCGCTAAAGTGAAGTTCATCTGAAGAAAACTTATCAAGATCAATATCTCGAAGGAAGATTGCCGGCTTATCCAACATCAGCTGCAAGTCAATGAGAACATCAGACATCGACCGGTAAGCTTCACTATCACTCAATTCACCATTGATGCAGTCTATCATGTTGGCAATCAAATCACACAAAGACATCGGGATCTTCTTCTGCTTGAGTTGCTCTGTTGATACGGCTGAATGCCTATTATGTACTGTTTTCTTATGCGGATGTTGCAGACCTTTATTGTCATCCAGATCATCGAAAATCTTTAATGCGTCAGATAGATGCATCTCATGATTATTGTCCTGCGCCCCGATGGGAAGCGGGTCAAAAACATCATCCACTTTTGAAGAAATTGCACTACTATGTAGCAATGGTCGATCCCCGCCCGAAAATATCTCGTAGAATACGAGTCCAAGTGAATGAATTCGTCTCAACTTCTCCTGTGGGTTATCATCTGAATCTGCCTTCGATGCTAAAATCTGCGCACGTGTAACGGCGAGATACGATGAGTTGTCACCGCTGCCGTCATCTCCCCCCGATACGGGGTCAGCATCTTCAATTGTGTGGTGGTCGATTGATGATGGCTTTCTTGCGTCGGCATCGTCTAAATGAACGACAATTTTAGAAGACCAATCCGAATCTGGCGTAGGCAAACTAATTTGCAAATCATTAGATGTCTCTTCGACTTTGCAGATTTGTTCGGCTAACGAAGAAGCAACTCGGAGAGCCGGTATGATGTAAACATCTGACGAAATTGCCATGTCGCCATCGACGATGGTCGATTCTGCACTGAGCAAATAATTTACCACAGCACTATCGAGGGCACGATGGATCCACTTTGACAGAGGGACGACGCCGCCACCGCCGCCACTGCTGGGTTGACGTCTTGACATCATCATGGGGGGTGATTCGTGGCCACAGAGTTATTGTAAGTAAGTATGTACTTGCTCGACATAGGTTTGTAGTTAGCACTTTAATTCAGCACTTTAATTCAGCACTCTAGCACTTTAATTGCACTTTAATTGTGGTTAATCGAAGGGTTATTTATCTTCCTAGGTTTTCAGCACTTTAATTAATCTAGTGAGTTAGCACTTTAATTCACGAGCACTCTAGCACTTTAATTGTGGTTAATCGAAGGATAATCCTCCTGTTATTTATCTTACTAGGTTTTCAACACTTTCATTAATCTACTGTGTACTTTAAAGTACATGGTAGTAATCGGTATTAAAACAAAGACAGACGCCAGG
>Ga0209652_1003160_pt1 | contig 12281 bp, 6 predicted proteins | sample SaaInl74LU_5_DNA_FD_184641 | JGI IMG/M metagenome (GOLD analysis project Ga0209652, IMG submission 184641) | Marine microbial communities from expanding oxygen minimum zones in the Saanich Inlet - ESP_74LU_5_DNA (SPAdes) (version 2) | ecosystem: Environmental > Aquatic > Marine > Intertidal zone ...
GACCTGATGATATAGTGCCGCTGGCGCAGCGTATTTTAGATAAGCAGTGTAAAAAGATGCACCGAAGTGCTGTGCAATTAACAGCAAGCGCACAGGCGCAGCTACGGGCGCACCCTTGGCCAGGGAACGTACGAGAGCTGGATAACCTGCTGCAACGCGCCCTTATCTTGCAAACGAGTAACAGCATAGGCGAGGCGGATCTTATGTTTGACGCTAAGTCTATGAGTGCGGCAACCCTGGCACCCACTGGCGCTAGCTTAACTAGTGGCTCGCCCATGCCTGCTGAACAGGCATCTGGGCATCAAGAACTGGGTCAGGACTTAAAAAACCATGAGTATCAGTTAATACTGGATGCACTGAAGGCATGCCGCGGTAGCCGCAAAGATGCGGCCGATAAATTGGGCATCAGCCCGCGCACCTTGCGGTATAAACTGGCGCGTATGCGCGAAGATGGCTTAGATTTATCCGCGATTTGAAAACGGTCGTTTTTTTTAGGTCGCTTTTTTAGGTTACTTTTTTAGTTCACTTTTTTAGGTCGCTTGCTCAATCCACTTATTAAAGTTGCTTGATGCAGTTGTTCAGGTTCATCAGACTTCAGATCACAGGTTCTTCTTGTACTTTGGTGTTAGAAACAGCCAAAACCTACCAATGTCTAATTCTTGGACACTGGTGCCTACAGGTATAACTGTTCCCCTAGACAACCTTACGAGGTTGCGCGCGCCTGTGGATATTGCTTTTCAGGCTGCGATCAAATTAATAAACCCAAAAGGGACCGACCGGAATGAATCACCTTATCCATCCAGTAACGCCAGAGTGGGCCGCTAATTCACACGCCAACGACGCTAAGTACTTGGAGATGTATAACCAGTCAATTGAGAATCCAGATGCATTTTGGGCTAAAGAAGCCCAGCGTATCGACTGGTTCAAACCTTTTACCAAAGTAAAGAACACAAGCTTTGAAGGTGATTTGGATATCCGCTGGTTCGAAGATGGCACAACCAACGTTGCTTACAACTGTTTAGACCGTCACCTCGAAACCCGTGCTGATCAGGTCGCTATTATTTGGGAAGGTGATAATCCAGCAGAAGACGAGCACATCACCTACCGTGATCTGTACGAGCGCGTCTGTCGTTTCGCTAACGTGCTGAAAGCTCAGGGTATTGAGCAGGGCGACGTTGTAACTCTCTATATGCCAATGATTCCGCAAGCCGCCGTCGCAATGCTTGCCTGCGCGCGCGTCGGTGCGGTGCACTCAATTGTATTCGGCGGATTCTCGCCAGATGCCTTGGCAGCGCGTATTGAAGGGGCTAATTCTAAGTTAGTGATTACCTCTAACTACTCTTTGCGCGGTGGTAAGGTTGTACCGCTTAAAGATAACGTCGACAAAGCCTTGGCTAAGTTCCCAGCCGCGGCTGCGCTGGTTGAGAAGGTCGTTGTTGTTAAGCGTGTAGATCAAGATGTTGCCTGGACTGAAGGCCGTGATATCTGGTGGGAAGAGCATTGCGCTGCGGCATCAGTCGATTGCCCTCCGGCGGAAATGAACGCCGAAGCACCGCTCTTTATTCTATATACCTCGGGCTCCACGGGTGCGCCAAAAGGTCTGAAACATACCACCGCGGGTTACCTGGTATACGCCGCCATGACCCATCAGTATGTATTTGATTACCAAGAGGGTGATATCTACTGGTGTACAGCCGATGTAGGTTGGGTAACCGGGCACAGCTACATCGTCTACGGTCCGCTTGCAAATGGTGCCACCACATTGATGTTTGAAGGTGTACCTAACTACCCTGATAACAGCCGTTTCGGTCGCGTCATCGAGAAGCACAAGGTTAATCAGTTCTACACCGCGCCTACCGCTATTCGTGCACTGATGCAGAAAGGTGATGACGTACTGGGTGATGCTGATCTTTCCAGCCTTAAGCTGTTGGGTTCAGTGGGTGAGCCGATAAACCCTGAAGCTTGGGAGTGGTACCACCGCATATTCGGTTTGGGTAACTGTCCGATAGTGGATACCTGGTGGCAAACTGAGACCGGCGGCATCTTGATTACCCCGCTACCGGGCGCTACGGCGACTAAGCCTGGCTCTGCTACCCGTCCATTCTTTGGTGTGCAGCCAGCCTTGTTAGATAACGAAGGTAACGAAATTGAAGGCCCAGGCGAAGGTAACCTGGTTATCAAAGATTCTTGGCCCGGTCAGAGCCGCTCTATTTGGGGTGATCACGATCGCTTCATCCAAACTTACTTTGCAAGCTTTAAAGGCTACTACACCACCGGTGATGGTGCGCGCCGTGACGAAGATGGTTACTACTGGATTACCGGCCGTGTGGATGACGTTATCAACGTCTCTGGTCACCGCATGGGTACCGCCGAGGTCGAGTCGTCACTGGTTGAACATAAGACCGTCGCAGAAGCGGCCGTTGTGGGTTACCCGCACGATATTAAAGGTCAGGGTATCTACTGCTATGTAACCCTTCAGTCGGGTGCTGAACCCTCAGATGAACTGGCTTTAGAGCTTCGTAACTGGGTTCGCTCAGATATAGGGCCAATCGCTTCGCCTGATCTTATTCAGTTTGCGCCCGGTCTTCCAAAGACACGTTCAGGCAAAATTATGCGCCGTATCCTGCGTAAAATCGCTGAAGATGATTTTGGTGCGCTCGGCGATACATCCACCCTTGCTGACCCTAGCGTAGTGGATGATCTCATCGCTAACCGCAAAAACCGAAAGTCTTAATATCTTAGGTTAAAGACCTTCAATCAAAACCCCGCAGTCCGCTGCGGGGAATTCTGTATGCAAGTTAGTCCCTGTTTGCGGCAATAAAATATCAACAACTGACGTCAAAGCCACCAGATTGCGGGTTTAGATCATTTTATCTCTGCTAGGGGTAGAATGGCTTGGCGCTTTGCATTAACTTAATGCGATAGGCGGTTTAATTCCGCAATGACAGACCGCGCTTTGAGCGCGGCAAAAATAACATGCAGATAATGCAGAAAAATGGTTACAGGGAGTTTATACATGCAGCTCGCGCAAAAAATCATCATTGCCGACGATCACCCACTCTTTCGCGCAGCGCTGAAGCAGGCTGTTAGTCAGGCCGTTTCGGGTGTAAAAATTATTGAAGCCGATACGCTTGAGTCTGTTCAGCAGCAAGTTGAAGAGCACGATGATGCCGACCTTGTGTTGCTTGATATCCACATGCCTGGTGCTCAGGGGTTTTCGGGGCTTGTTTTTTTGCGCGGTCAGTACCCTGGCGTGCCGGTAATTGTCGTATCCGGCAGTGAAGAGATGCATGTTATGAAACGTGCTATCGACTTTGGTGCATCAGGCTTCATTCCAAAATCTTCACCCTTAGAGACAATCTCAGCGGCCATTGTTGCGGTACTTCAAGGTGATGAGTGGTTGCCGCAAGAGCTAGAAGAGTCGATGGACGCTCTAGTAAGCGACGAGGACCAAAAGTTTGCCGAAGCGGTCGCATCACTAACACCGCAGCAGTTTCGTGTGCTCACCATGCTTACAGAGGGTTTGCTGAATAAGCAGATCGCTTACGACCTGAATGTGTCTGAAGCGACGATCAAGGCCCATGTAACCGCTATTTTGCGTAAGCTGGGTGTTCACAGTCGTACGCAGGCTGTTATTGCAGCTCAGCGCTTAAGTGTAGAGCCGCCTAAAACAGCCTAAGCCTAGACTGATAGTGCGCGTTTATTAACGCTTTTTAGCGCTCAGCTTTTCAAGTTTAAGCATTAACGGCCGGGGTTTGATTCCGCTGCGGTTAATGCTTAATAGCTGATTTGCTGATTCGGGCTGAATTTTTTAACTGTACTATATATTTACTTGCACTTGCACTTGCACCTGCACCTGCACCTGGACCCGCACAACACCCTATACCCAATCTGACGACTCAATCTAGCGCGTTATTTGGCGATCGATTTGCTGATCATAGCCCGCAGTGCGGCTGGTTTTACCGGTTTGTTAAGTAGTTTAGCACCCGAGTTGGTAATCTCTTGGGTAATACGGTCGGTACGGTCAGCCGTGATAACAATCGCCGGCACGGGCGCTTTCCATAGTGGTTTTAGCTGCTCGAGCGCCATCAACCCTGTATCAGTCTCACTTAGGTGGTAGTCCGCCAAGATAATGTCGGGCGTGAAATCCTCTGATTTTACAATGGCCTGGGCTTGTGTGGCTGATAAGGCAACACGCACCTCACAAGACCAGCCGCGCAGTAGCGCCTGCATCCCCTCAAGGATCTTCGGCTCGTTGTCTATCACCATAATGCAAACGCCATTAAGGCCCTTAGATTTAATCCAGCCTCTGTTTTCGGGGCCGCTGCGCTCAGCTTTGGCGGGGTCGCCTAGCGGAACCACCACACTGAATACCGTTCCTTGGCCCTGCCACGAGGTGACGTTTAGGGGATGTTTCAACATGCGTGCGATACGGTCGGTTATTGCAAGCCCCAGTCCAAGACCTTTAACCTCCGAGTGGCGAGGGTTATCTATACGTTTAAACTCCTCGAACACCTCGCCAATCTTATCTTTTGGGATTCCAACACCTGTATCCCACACCTCTAAGCGCAACCCTTCACTGCAGCGGCGCACCCCTAAAAGCACCTTTCCCTTGGCTGTGTAACGTATGGCGTTAGAGATAAAGTTTTGCAGAACGCGGCGCAGAAGGGTCTGATCGGAGTAGACCACCGCTTTGCAAGGGATCGATTTGAAGGTCAGGTTCTTCTCGTCGGCCATTGCACTGAACTCGTTAGTGAGGTTGGCAAACATGGCCTCTAACGAGAAGTGACTCAGTTTGGGCTCCAGTGCGCCTGCATCTAGTTTAGATATATCCAGAAGCGTCGTAATCAGCTCCTCAGCTGAGCGAAGTGCGCCATCAAGGTTGCCCACAAGCTGACGGGTCTCCTCTTCGTGTGACTGTTGCGTCAGTGCCGAGGTGAATAGCCGTGCCGCATTTAACGGCTGCAGTAAGTCGTGGCTAGCCGCGGCTAGGAAGCGAGTTTTACCTAGGTTCGCCGCCTCTGCATCAGACTTGGCTTGGCGTAACTCATCCTCCATCAGGGCGCGAATGGTATTCTCTTTTCGCAGCTCTTTGTTGACCACAGAGAGTGCCTGGGTACGCTCGTGCACGCGTTTCTCTAGGTTCTCGTTGGTCTCTTGCAGAGCAATCTCAGCTTCACGGCGGTCGGTTATATCTTGGTAGAGAGTGAAGTAACCCAGAACATCGCTGTACTCGCCTAAGTGCGGAATCATGGTAAGTTCAGCGAAGCGCTCGCTACCATCTGCAGTGGGCAATGGGGCTTCGAAACTGACACGTTCGCCGCGTAATACACGTTTAACATAGGGCTGGCGCATGGCGTACTCTTCTGCCGAGAAGACCTGGTGTAAGGGTGTACCCGCGATGTTGTGGCGATTCAGTTTCATGGCGTCAGCAAAGGTTTTGTTGACGAATAGGAAGTTCTGGTCAGGATCGAGGTAGGTGATCATGACCGGCACGTTGTCGGTGTAGATACGTACGTTCTCCTCACTTTCACGAAGCGCCTCCTCGACACGCTTATGCTCAGTGATATCCATGTACGTATTTACATAGCCACCATCGGGCATTGGGTTGCCGCGCACTTCAAGTACCTGTCCATTAGGCCGGTAGCGTTCAGTATTGTGGCGCTGGCGTGAACGCATCAGATTCATGCGCTCCTCAACCTGTTCATCGATGGTTTTTAACGAGTAACCATACTCGCCATGCATGGCGTTGTAGCGGAATATCTCTTCAATTGGGCGCCCCACCGAGATCAACTCGTCGGGGTAATCAAACATCTCAATAAAGCGGCGGTTCCATGCGACTAGCCGCATTTTTTGATCCACAACGCTGATCGCCAACGAGACATTTTCGATAGTGGATTGCAGCAGTGAGCGGTTGAAGCGAAGGGCTTGCGAAGCTTCATCTACTATGGCGACAACATCGCCGATCTGCATCGATTTCCCACGCAGTGTAGAGTCCATGACAATACGTGCAGAGGACGCACCGATAACGCCCGCCAAAAGACGCTCAGTAAATTGGATTAGGTCTGGGTGCGCACGCTCGCTCGGCAGGCGAGGCTCCTCAAGGCGTTGTATAGCGAAGTCGTTGAACGCCTGTTGTGTGCGTCGAATACCGATAAAGCGCTCAGCCAGTAGCTGAAGATCGCTGACAGTCACAGGTGTAGTCTGTCGGCCAGGTTCGCTATTGGGGTCGCGCTGGCTATCAACATAAGCGCTTGCTTGTATACGATCGACCAGTCGCGGCGAGAAGAGCTTAGAGCCCAAAACATAGAATAGCGCGTTAATGCTTAGGCTCCAGATTACACCGTGTGTAAGGGGGTCGAGCGTATCTAGCCCCAATAGCCTTGTGGGAGCCAGCCAATCAGGTGCCAAAATGATTGGGTTAAGGGTGTCGGGTAGTAGTTGTGCGCCTGATAGTGCTGGAATCACAAGTGTATAGACCCACAACGCAAAGCCAGATGCCAGACCTGCTATAGCCCCATAGCGATTACCCTCCGTCCAGTAGACAGCTCCCAATATTGCCGGTAGAAACTGAATGGCAGCAACAAAGGCAAGCAGGCCAAAGGAGGCCAAAGATCCCTGATCGCCCAGTATGCGATAGTAGAAATAACCTAGCAGTAGCAGGCATATGATGGTGATTCGTCGTACGCTTAATAGCAGGGCACCTAGGTCTCGGCTCTCTGCCAGTCTAAGCCGTGGAATGCGCAAAAGAATCGGAATAACGATGTCGTTACATACCATGGTCGCCAGTGTAATGGTGGCAACAATAACCATAGACGTGGCGGCCGATAAACCTCCAATGAAGACAAATGATGCCAGTGCATCCTGACCCGCCGCCAAGGGAAGTGTCAGTACATAGGAGTCGGCACCCAGTGGGTGATAGGGTAAATAGGTGTTACCGGCGGTCGCAATCGGCAGTACAAACAGTGCTAAAGGGATCAGGTATAGAGGGAATAGCCAGCGTGCAAGGCGTAAACCACCATTACTGATATTCTCAACAATGGTGACGTGAAATTGACGCGGCAGACAGATAACCGCGCCACAGGCCAGAACAATCTCAGTTATGAAACTGCCTTCGGTCAGTGGGCGGTTAAAGTTGGCCGCTGCACTTAACTCATTTCTAACCGCTGCGATTGTAGACTCTATACCGCCAAACATTTCGAACGAGACAAATAGCCCTACGGCTATGAAGGCAGCGAGTTTAATTATCGACTCAAAGGCAACAGCCAGCACTAGCCCTTCGTGGTGTTCCGTTGCGTCTATATGACGTGTGCCAAAGAGTATGGCAAAGACAGCCATCAACAGCGCGACAATCAATGCTGTATCGCTACCCTTGCTTAGCGCCTCGGTGGCACCCGGTGCTATCGCGTTGTAACTGATGGCGACAGCTTTAAGTTGCAGAGCGATATAAGGAATCGTGCCCAGTACGGCAATTAGAGTCACCAGTACGGCGACTGTTTGGCTTTTGCCGTAACGCGAGGAGATAAAATCCGAAATCGTGGTGATGTTCTGCTGTTTACTGACGCGGTTGATCTTCTCCAAGACATGCCAGGCAAAGGTAAATACCAGTACCGGCCCAATATAGGTTGCCAAGAACTCCCAACCGCTTGTCGAGGCACGACCTACTGCACCGTAAAATGTCCACGATGAGCAATAAACAGCCAAGGAGAGTGAATAGATAACGGGGTTGCCGGCCCACTGTTTGCCTGTTTGGCTGCGGTCGCCAAGCCATGCGATACCGAACAGTAAGCCGAGGTAGCCGACAGCAAGCAGAGTGATCGTCAATCCAGAGAGCATATGCACCCCTCGTTATAGCCTGTTGCGGCAGTATTGAGTCAGAGTTTCTATTCTAACCCTTTGTTAGTTCAGAACAAAAATTGAATTTATTCTCTTTTCGCACTTGCACATAAGTCTAATGCGGATATATTAGTCATATATAATATAGTAATGATATCAATTACTTATATTGGTCGGGAAATAGTCCTATACATTGGTCTAGCTTGTTCTGTTGATGGCCTTTGCGTAATGTCCGCTGCAATTCAAGCCCAACTAAAAGGTTTGGCTGGAGCTACAGGGGCAATCTGAGCGCAGAGGCTGAACTAGGTTCAACTCTATTTAAGCTTTGATGCCAAAAGTTTCATTAACTGCAACTAACACTAGCTGCAACTAACAAAAAGGTAAGGTGCTATGTCACTGAGCAACGAAAATGCGCAGGCATACTGGGGTGAGAACCTGCGTATTATCATCACCTATCTCGCGATCTGGTTTGTCGTCTCTTATGGCTGCGGCATCCTATTCGTGGATGCGCTCGATCAAATCCAGTTCTTCGGCTTCCCGCTAGGCTTCTGGTTCGCGCAACAGGGATCAATTTACGTCTTCATCGTCTTGATCTGGGCATACGTGTTCAGCATGAACAAGCTCGACGAGAAATACGACGTTCACGAGTAAGATAACAACAATACTTAAGGGGCTTTAAGATGAGTCTTGATGCATTAACCTATCTCTTTGTCGGCGGATCATTCGCGCTCTACATCGGGATCGCGATCTGGGCACGTGCCGGATCGACAAAAGAGTTCTATGTTGCCGGCGGTGGCGTTCCACCTATAGCAAACGGTATGGCAACGGCTGCAGACTGGATGTCAGCGGCATCCTTTATCTCCCTTGCGGGTATCGTATCTTTCATCGGCCGTGATGGCGCTGCCTACCTTATGGGCTGGACCGGTGGTTATGTGCTGTTGGCGATGCTTCTGGCACCTTACCTGCGTAAGTTTGGTAAGTTCACAGTGCCTGATTTTATCGGCGACCGTTACTACTCAAGTACTGCGCGTACTATCGCGGTTATCTGTACCATCATCATCTCGTTTACCTATGTAGCGGGTCAGATGCGCGGTGTAGGTATAGTGTTCTCTCGTTACCTCAATGTTGATATCAACACCGGTGTTGTAATCGGTATGGCGATTGTTTTCTTCTACGCTGTTCTTGGCGGTATGAAGGGCATTACCTACACACAGGTTGCACAGTACTGTGTATTGATTCTTGCGTTCATGGTGCCCGCGATCTTCCTATCGCTTCAGGTAACAGGTCACGTGTTACCACAGACAGCACTTGGCGCAACCCTTGAGAGCGGACAGTCGGTTCTTTCGACCTTAAACCAGTTATCGGCTGAGCTTGGATTTAAAGAGTATACATCGGGCAGTAAAACGACCATCGATATGTTCTTTATGACAGCGGCGCTTATGACGGGTACTGCGGGTCTTCCGCACGTTATCGTGCGCTTCTTTACCGTTCCTCGCGTAAAAGACGCTCGTCTGTCAGCGGGTTGGGCACTGATCTTTATTGCGATTCTCTACACATCTGTTCCGGGTGTGGCGGGCTTCGGTCGTGTAAACCTTATTCAGACAGTGAACGGTGTTGAGAATCAGGGCCGTGAGTACAGTCAGATTCCAGAATGGTTTGCGCGTTGGGAGACTACAGGTCTGATCAAATGGGAAGATAAGAATGCCGATGGTAAAGTCTTTTACAGTGGCCGTGATGATAACGAGCTCACTGTAAACCGCGACATCATGGTATTGGCTAACCCTGAGATTGCACAGCTACCTAACTGGGTTATTGCTCTAGTTGCAGCGGGTGCTGTTGCTGCGGCGCTCTCTACTGCAGCGGGTCTATTGCTGGTTATCTCTACATCGATCTCGCATGACTTGATGAAGAAAACCCTTAAACCTAACTTGTCAGAGAAAGAAGAGCTCCTCTATGCGCGAGGTGCAGCGGTTGTCGCTATTATTATTGCCGGCTACTTCGGGGTAAATCCCCCCGGGTTTGTGGCACAGGTTGTGGCGCTGGCCTTTGGACTTGCGGCTTCTTCAGTATTCCCTGCGATTTTGATGGGTATCTTTAGCAAGCGCATGAACACAGCTGGCGCAGTAAGCGGAATGATTGCGGGTATCACTGTAACCATGGCTTACATCATCTACTTCAAGTTCCTTGGTGGTACATCTGATCAGTGGATCATGGGTATCTCCCCAGAGGGCTTTGGTACTGTTGGTATGATTTTGAACTTCATCGTGGCCAAGGTTGTCTCTTCTATGACGGCTGAACCACCAGCAGAAATTCAGCAGATTGTTGAAGACATTCGTATCCCACGCGGTGCGGGTGCTGCAGCTGACCACTAAGCCTGATTGTTAAAGTTGCGCGATTAGCTGATGCTAGGTGAGTTCATTAGCTGAAGCCGTTCACACAACTAACGCAATAGACGAAAAGAGGCGCTCCAGTGATGGGGTGCCTCTTTTTTACGTTTTGTTGTTCGACTTTAGGTAAAACTTAGGCAGTTTTTGGGTGCGTGATGGGCTCTAAGACGCAATACTGCAAATAACCACTTCTATTGCATTAAAAGGTTGTGCTGTGTCTGACGCGTTTAAAATGTCGAACTTACCCTTCAGTTTGCTTAGGCATTCTGAGCAGAAAATCTTATTGGCCAGTCTCGATTTAAGTTATTACCAGCGAGGTGAGACCATACTCTCAGTAGGTGGTCAGTCTGAGGGTGTCTACATTGTACTTAAAGGGCGGGTCGCCGAAATTGATCCAGACGATGCGGCTGAAAATCAGCACGCGTTCATGCGTTACGAGAACGAAGATTACTTTGGTGGTTGGTCTGCTATTCATGGCAGCGCAATCCATAACTTCGTCGCCGAAGAGGAGACCATCTGTCACATCTTGCCAACGGCTAGCTTACTCGAGCTGATGGCGACTAATTCGGACTTTGCAGACTACTTTCAGCAAAATCTTTCAGCCAAATCACAGATAGCTGCACAGCAAGTTGAAGGCCAGGATATGGCCGAGTTTATGCTTGCAACCATTACAGATGCATCTGTGCGCGATCCATTGATTGTTAATGAAGGGACCAGCATTGAAGCGGCAACCCGCTTAATGCGCGAGACCAAGTCAGACTCGCTCTTAGCGCGCAAAGGTTCGCGTATCGGTATGGTCACAGGCACCGATATATTGGATGCGGTTGTGCTTAAGCGTTTGCCGCTTGAAACCGATGTGGCAGAAATAGCGTCATATCGACTGATTACCACCAGCCCGAATGATTACCTGTTTAACGCCTTGGTCGTTATGACGCAGCAGCAGATTGAGCGTGTCGTCGTGATGGACGGCGATACACTGGTAGGTATTGTTGAGTTAACAGATGTGTTGTCGTACTTCTCTAGTCACTCTCATGTGATTGGCCTTCGTTTAGAGCGTGCCAGCACGATAGAGGATCTGCGGCAAGCCGCCGAGGGTATCAGTAGCCTTATCAAAGCACTTATTTCAACCGGTGTGCGCATCCGCTTTACGATGGATCTGTTAGCGGCTATGAATGGTCGAATTATCTCTAAGTTGTTTGACCTTGTTGTCCCCGAAGATTTGCAGCCACATGTCTGCTTAATCGTTATGGGATCTGAGGGCCGCGGGGAGCAGATCATGAAAACCGATCAGGATAACGCCATCATTGTGCGCAATAATCTGAATTGGCCGGGTATGCATCAGGTCATGCAGACCTTTACTAGTACGCTGATTTCGTTCGGTTTCCCACCTTGCCCCGGCAACATAATGGTGTCGAATCCTTACTGGGTTAATTCAGTCGATGACTGGACGCAAAAACTACAAGATTGGTCCTTGAGCTCTGATGGCGAGGATCAACTCAATCTTGCCATCGCCATTGATGCTAAACCGGTTGCTGGTAACGTTGCACTGTTCAAGGTGGCGCGTAACTGGTTTTTAAGGAATTTGAGAAACAATGATATCTTTTTCTCACACTTTGCCCGTGCGGCTATCGAGTTTGATACCCCTCTTAGTTTCTTTGGAAGTCTGAAAGATAAGGGTGAATTGGACATTAAGAAAGGGGGTATTTTTCCAATTGTCCATGGTGTCAGAACTTTGGCGCTTGAGCATCGAATTCTATATACAAATACCTATGATCGGTTAGAAAAACTTCAGGCGCTTGGGGTGCTTGACGAAGAGCAGTCTAAAGATCTGTGTGAAGCGCTTGGGCTCTTTATTAATATACGCCTGCGACAGCAGTTACGCCGAGCCGAGGCGAATGAGCAGGGTATTGATCCAACGCCAAATATCATTGAACTCGATAATCTGAACAAAATGGACCGTGACCTGTTACGTGATGGTTTACAGGTAGTTAAAAGCTTCAAGAAGCATCTAACAAGCCGCTATCACCTGAGTAGTTAGTGGTGTTTTAGATTTGCGTG
>Ga0209652_1003161_pt1 | contig 12279 bp, 10 predicted proteins | sample SaaInl74LU_5_DNA_FD_184641 | JGI IMG/M metagenome (GOLD analysis project Ga0209652, IMG submission 184641) | Marine microbial communities from expanding oxygen minimum zones in the Saanich Inlet - ESP_74LU_5_DNA (SPAdes) (version 2) | ecosystem: Environmental > Aquatic > Marine > Intertidal zone...
AGGGCGCCCAAAACATCTGTAAAGGCACCAAACTCACTAATAGTGGCTTCTGGAAAACGTTCGCGAGCTAACTGACTCGGGGTGGTACCGGTGACCACGCCGAGGCGGGCGTGCTCTGCATCATCGAGGGTCTCAACCAACGCGATTTCATGGGGCGAACAATTCGCGAGCGCCAGCACAAAGACTACCGGGGCCGCCCACCGCAAAAACAATAACCTAGCGCGCATATTTTTCATCGTGAATCCCTATAAATCGATACCGCTAAAATAACTGCTTTGTGTCGCAGGGAATGTTTTGCACATCAATTTATGAAGCATCTCACATTTTTGCCGTGAATTCCGCGCCGTTATCCTTCGAGCGAACGACTAAAGCCCGACATTCCTGCTAACAGTAGGTCGGTATTTGCCGCCTTAAAATTCATGTGCCCCAGCTTGCGACCTGGCCGCACCGACTTGTCGTACCAATGCAGCTTTGAATCCGCCGTTAATGTGCTGAGCGCGGGCTTTTCTGTGCCGATCAGATTCACCATGCCGGCGACGCCAGACATAGCGGTACTCCCCAAGGCGATACCGGTGATGGCGCGCAAGTGATTTTCAAACTGACAGCTATCGCTGCCGGACTGCGTCCAGTGGCCGCTGTTGTGCACGCGGGGCGCCAACTCGTTAACCAGCAATTGCTCACCACAAACAAAGAACTCAACCGCGAGTACGCCCGCATAATCTAGCTCACTGGCGATGCTAGCCATATGCTGTTGCGCTAATTGTTGCAGCTGATCGCTCGCGCCGGGCGCCGGGGCAATTGACTGCTTCAGAATACCTTTATCGTGCCGGTTTTCCGTCAACGGGTAATGACGCATATCGCCGTTAACCGCGCGCGCAGAGACCTGTGAAACTTCGCGGTCAAAGGGCACAAATTGCTCGGCGATGTAATCGCGATTAAGTGGTTGCTGGCCGGCAAATTCCGCCTCGAGCGCCATAACTTCCGCAGGCGTTTTAAGCACCCATTGATTCTTGCCGTCGTAGCCGTCACGACAGGACTTAATGACCATCGGCAGTGACAACTTTTCGGCACAAACATCCAACGGCTCGCCATAAACATAGCCAGCGCAGGGAATATTGAGTTTGTCGAGCAGTAGCCGCTCTTGATGACGGTCTTGGCAAACCTTCACCGCATCCGGATTCGGGTGAACGGGGCAAAACGCCTGCAAGCCAATAAGCAGCTCAACGTTCATCTGCTCTTTTTCGACAGTGACTACATCGGGCTCACCTAACGCTGCGTACAGTGCGCTAAATTCATCCCCCGGCTGCCACGCCACGACTTTACCCAGACCATCGACACAGGTGGTGTCGGGCTGCGCGTTATCATTGATAAAACTAAACTTTAGCCCCATCGGGATACCGGCAAGCGCGAGCATTCGTGACAACTGGCCGCAACCGACAATCGCAATACGCATGGGTAAGTAGACTCCCTCTTAAATTAAAACGTCACTCAACAGCGAGTGGCACAGACTCGGTTTGCGCGGCACGCCATGTAATCAGACGTGCCTTGAGATCAGGATCGCTGGTGGCCAAAATCTGCGCCGCCATGAGGCCGGCATTGTAGGCACCCGGCTCACCAATAGCCTGTGTAGATACAGCGACACCCTTGGGCATTTGCACAATCGACAGCAAACTGTCGACGCCACTCAATGCTTTGCTCAGTACTGGCACTGCAATCACCGGCAGCCAGGTCATGGCAGCGGTCATGCCCGGTAAGTGCGCAGCACCGCCGGCGCCGGCGATAATCACGCTGTATTGCGAATCGGCGGTCGACGCAAATTCATACAGTCGATCAGGTGTCCTGTGCGCAGAGACAACCGACGCGTCATAGGGAATATTCAGCGCATCCAAAACGGTGGTCGCGTGCTGCATGATGGGCCAGTCGGACTGCGACCCCATGATTATGGCGACTTTCTTCTCGTTCATTCAATGGCTCCTATTACCCATCAAGGGATCACACCGAGTAGGGACTGCGGCACATGCGGCAGTGAATCCTGCATTGTAAGTGACATTGCGCTCGATTACCGCCACTTATCACAACAAGCATTAAGTGATTATTTTCACTGTGTTCAATGTCAAACACGCACTCGACGCAAAGATCGCTCGCTCAAACCGAAGGTCTAGCGTGCAAATAACACCCGCCTTCGACGAAGCTTGGGGAAATTAGTCCAGCGCAAGGCAGTTCGGGTCGGGTCGGGTCGGGTCGGGTCGGGTCGGGTCGATAGATACTAAAACGCGGTGTCGGTGATTAGCGGGGCGCACTTGAGTTCGGCCAGCGTTGCCGAACCCGTCGCAAACATCGCGATTCTCAGCTGGTCACGCCAACAGTCGATACACGCACGGAGTTCGTCTTCCCCAGCCTCATAGGCGAGTAAAAACGGCTGGGCTGCGCCAGCCAGTCGCGCACCCAGCCTAATCACCTTGGCAACATCAAGGCCTGACCGAATCCCGCCTGATGCGATGAGTTTGGCCTGCGCTAAACCCGAAAGCTGTTTCAGCGAGCTCACAAGAGGGATACCCCAATCGTGGAACGGCTCGCCCACCGCATAGGCAGCGGCATCTACTTGCGCTTCAATACCGGCCCAACTGGTGCCGCCACCGGCAGCAAGATCAATATAAGTAATGCCACAATCCATTAATTTGCGCGCCGTCTTCAGGCCAATGCCGTGCCCAACCTCTTTCACAATAATGGGCTTGGCACTGCGACGCACCAATGCGGTTAGGGCCGCCGCCACGTTGCGCCAGTCGGTGTCGCCGCCATGCTGAATGGCTTCCTGCAATGGATTTAGATGAATAATCAGGGCGTCAGCTTCGGCGATGTCAATACACCGTAAGGCATTATCAATGCCATGCGTCTGCGTTAACTGCGCGCCACCTAAATTCGCCAAAATAGGAATCGTCGGCGCCAAATCACGCAATCGAAAACTGGCCTGTGCTGCTGTATCGTCAAGGGCGATTCGCATAGATCCCAACGCTAAGGCAATGCCATGCTGCTCTGCGGCGCGGGCCAACACTCGGTTTAATTCCAATGCGCGCTCAGTGCCACCACTCATCGAGCTGATCATGAGTGGCATGGATAATTTTTTTCGCAAGAATACGGTCGATGGATCAATCTCCGCCAACGACACCTCAGGCAAAGCATCGGGTTCAAATCGAATACCCGCCAAACCTGTTGGCAGCGTCATCTGAGCCGAAGGCCGCATCGCGACATCAATATGTCGATTTTTACGCTCGCTGATATTTTCTGTCATGGGTCAATCACCTGGAGCGAAAATCCAGCGCACCAAACGAATGGCGCTTCTCGGCTCGTTTGATAAACGGTAGGTACAAGTCGATCAACAACATATGCGGTACCGTTAACGCAAACAAACCAATAAAAAATATTTGAATAACCGCAGTGCTCCAGAGCGCGCTCACCGGTAGCCAAACGGCTGCCATTAGCGCAAGAAGCACCGTAGCCACCGTTAACAAGATCATTGATAGCCAGCCAAACTTTGGGTTGGGAAGATCCGACAAAACGCTAATAACATGGCGTCGCGAATGCCATGCGCAGAAATAAACACAAAGACTCCACAGCGGCGGTGCCATCACAGCCAACGCAGCAAAGCTTAGCGCAATCACCGCACTGCTGGGAAAGCCATTGAATATACGCTCTGCGACGCTCGCTACGGCCAATATGACCCAAGGCAGAATCAGCCAGTCTATGGCCTGCAAAATGACATCCGCATCGGCACCGAGGGCAACAAATAACTCGTGCACGGCTGACTGATGACTAAATGGCACCAGTAACACCCAAATTCCACCGTCCGATACTATACGCCAAACCTGCAGCAGCGTGTGATCTGAGTGGTCCTGAGCTAGATGGGTAGGATTAGATCGAAGGCGATTGGCGCGAGTGTGATCGACGTCAGGGTCGGCGCCGTGTGAACGGACTTGACCCGCACGAGCTTGGTCAGAATGACCAAAATGCCAAACGCTGAGTACCAAAAAAGTCGCCAAGCACAGCGTTGGCACGGCGAGCCACAACAGCACACACAAAGCACTGAGCAATAAATACCCAAGCAGAAGCACTAACCGCCGGCGGCGCGTGGAAAATGCCTGAAAAATAATGGCTCCATCTAAGGCGCCGTGCGGCACACCAAAAATCACCATCAGCACAATTGGCAGCACCACCAGCAACTGGGTCATTTCCATCAGCGTGGCGCCATAAATCTTGCGGCGGCTTTGATAAATGGCCACTTTGGCGCGGCTAGGATTGTTTTGATATTCGGGCGCCAGCCGCCGGTGTCCGACAAAAAGTCCGCAAAGTCGTCGCCATTGAGTTTACGTGCCATCCCATAGAATAATGTTGGCAACATCTGGATCTCTGCTTTGGCCACTTCGAGAAAGACCGCATCCATCATGCGCGCACGCCGACTATAGGCCTCTACATGCTGGAGGCTTCGACCCGACTTTAGCTGCGAGGCTAGCTGTTTTATTTGTCGCTCTGCCCCCTTAAAAGCGTAACCGGTCGATGCGCGCGCTGCGCCGCCGGCAACACCGCAACTGACCAACGATCCATCAAGGGGCTGCACCCGGCCCATAGGAATAACGGCAAATTCTGCTTCACTCCGAAGAAGGTCGCTCGGGCCGGCAACATGCTGCTCAAGCCAATCATCAATCGCGCGGTTAAAATGCGCCTTTTCGACGGACTGATAACTAAAAATAGTGGCCTCTACAAAAAGACGTTGCGCAGTGATCGGTATGACATAGATAAAGTTAACCGCATCCGCGCTGATGGTGGTGATATCGAAATCCATCAGCAGCGGATGTTTAAACCCATGCGGGTTCACTAAATCAACTTCAACGCCCAAAAACTGCTGCTTTAAGCACTCCACAGGAATTGCCGGCGAGCGGGTGTCTATTACCTGGCGCGCCAAAACGTTACCGCACTCAGAAATAATTTCGACATTCGAGGCGCGCTGCTTTACCTGCGCCACCATGCCTTCGTAGCAATGGCCACCTCGAGTGAGCACCTGTTTTTTTAAATCCTGCTTAAGCACTAGCGCATCAATCGAAACGTATTCGCTGTACATGGCGGTTTGCGTAACGGTTTGCCCCTGGCGGCGTATATCCCAAGCAGACCATCGGCCGCTAATAGCGCTCTCGTAATCCCGCACTTCACTGCCATCATGCCAAAAGCTAATACGCTGACGCCGCACATCTGCCGGGCCGATTAACGCCACCCGCAAAGGCTTACTGGGCTGGTTCAAAAGCTGGTTTGCTAACCGAAGGCCGGTAACGCCCGCACCTAAAATAGCAACATCAAAAACCTCAGACATGGGTAAACGGCAACCCTGTGAGCGCCTCATGCAGCTTACTATCGTGGGTATCTCGATGATTTTGCGTTCGGACCAGCAGCATCACGATCGACGGAAAGGCCGCCAGCGTAATTAACAGCTTTTCGGTTTTGCTCAGCATCGTTCGCCCCTGCCACCAGCGCATGCCTTTGCGCAACAGCTTACGGCCAATAGCACGATACAAAATCGCAGCCAATAAAATCGCGACGCGATTCCGTCGCGGTAAATACACCAAGCCCGCCAAGCCAGACTCGTAATAGTGCTCTGCGGTTTTAAGTGCAGATTGAATGGCGCTCTTTGCTTCCGCTTGTGCGGCAACAGTCATCGACACCAAACTCGCTGGCTGCGCATCCATAGGCAAATAGCGTCGCCCCATCATCGCATCCTCTTGCACATCACGACTGATGTTGGTCAGCTGCATCGCAATGCCCAGATCTATTGCGTGCGGTAACGCACGGGCCTCATGCACACCCAGAATTGGACACATCATTAAACCGACCGTACCTGCAACACGATAACAGTAGCGCAACAGTTCATCGTTGCTGGCTAAGGGTTTATGCACAGTATCTTGCTGAAACCCTTCTATCATCGCTGCTATTGCGGCCGGGGGCACAGACAAATTATCGATAAGATTAGTGATGCGCTGTTCGATGACAGCGCTATCACTCAGCTCACCGGCATTCAGCCGTGCTAGAAGCTGCGAAAATGGGTAGTCATTTGCGCCGTGCTGTTCAGGCGGGGCATCGGCAATGTCGTCAAGCTCGCGACACAACTGATAAAGCTCTGCGGCCGCGTATAATTGCTGATCTGCCAGAAAAACCGACGCCCAACGGAACGTTTTGCCATGGCGGCTGAGGGTCTCAAGTGCCTCTCTATGCTGAGCGGACTTCATGCGACCTATGCTTAGGCGACTTCATGCGACGCCTCGTTGGCGACAGTCTTTGCCCCTGTCATCGATGCATCTTCAATCAGCAACGCCTCTACAACTTTTGCGGAAGAGACAACACCGGGTAACCCTGCGCCTGGATGCGTACCAGCACCGGTAAAGTACAGATTACCGATCTCAGGATCGCGATTGTGGTATCGGAAATAAGCGGACTGAGACAGTATTGGCTGGATAGAGAATCCAGCACCAAACTCGGATTTGTACTGGGTTTTAAAATCTTCAGGCGTCATATAAAAATCGGCACAAATCGTCGACGCTAAGCCAGGCAGGATCGTCCGATCAAGCGCTTTGACAATACGATCCCGCAGCTTCGGTCCTTCGATCGACCAATCTGTGTTCGATTGTAAATTGGATACGGGACACAGCGCGTAGAAACTCTCACAGCCCTCGGGTGCGAAGCTGCTATCGGTCGCCGTCGGCCGATGCAAGTACAACGAAAAATCTTCAGGCACGACATGATTATCGAAGATGTCTTTCAAAAGCGCCTTGTGCCTCGGCCCCAGCCAAATCGTGTGATGGGCAATGTCGGGGTAGGTCTTTTCGCTGCCAAAATAGAGCACAAAAAGCCCCATGGAGTATTTAGTCATTTTATCGGGCCGTCGAATCGGCTGCCTGCGCAAACTCGGGGGCAACAAATGCTTATAGGCATAAGGAGCATCGCCGTTAAAAATGACATTGTCCGCCGCAATAAAGTCCCCGGCAGCGGTGTCGACACCGAGCGCACGTCCGTTCTCGGTGCGGATTGCCGTAACGTCGGTATCAAGCTTGATGGTAATGCCTTGCTCGGTCATCAGGCGAGCGAACGCATCGACCAAGGCGCCTGTTCCCCCCATACAAAAATGCACGCCCCACTTACGCTCCAAATAATGGATAAGTGTGTAAATCGACGTGGTTGTGTAGGGATTCCCGCCTACTAATAAAGGGTGAACCGAGAAAACTTTGCGCAGGTGTTCATCTTTGATGAAGCGGCTCACCAACCCATACACGGTATGATAACTCTTTAATTTTAGCAGTGCCGGCACCTGCTTGAGCATGGTGCTAAACGAAGTAAACGGGCTGGCCGAGAGCTGCTCAAAGCCCACCTCAAAAATAGATTTAGACAGACGCAAGAGTGCCTTGTAGCCCTCGACATCAGCTGGGTTAAAACGCGCTATCTCGCCGTAGGTGTGCTCAATATCGCCCTTGTAAGCAAATCTTTGCCCATCATCGAAGTAAAACTCATACCAAGTGTCGAGTGGCACAATCGTGGCGTAGTCAGCTAAGTCGCAGTCAAACAGGGCAAAAAGCTCTTCGAACAAAAACGGTGCCGTAATGACGGTGGGGCCGGCGTCGTGCTTAAAACCCTCTCGCTCAAAAACTTGCGCCCGTCCGCCAAGGCGAGACAGACGGTCAACAATGGTCACCTCGTGACCGAGTGCTCGGCTGCGTAACGCTGACGCTATACCACCAAAACCACCACCAACAACCAGTGTTTGCGTCACAAAAGTTCCTTATGTAGCTGCTTCAACTCTACGCCAAGCCAGCTATGAAATGGAAAAACATAGGGTATCAATTCAGCAGGGAGAAGCTTTAACCGCGAGCTGGCCAGATCGAAGTGCTGCCTCAGCAAATCGGAGGTTTGAGCGAATGCCGTAGAGCTTTTAACTTTTTGCCACCACTGCCGAGTCTCTACCGTATCCGCGATCAACTGCCCACTGCGAATGCGATCCGCCCAAATATCAAAGATCGCCCCCTCTCTCGCGTTTAACGCCGTTCTAAAATTTGCTATCACGGCATTAGGTCGACAATTAGCCAAATCTGAACATGGGCTGTTAGCACCGTCTGAACCACTGAAGTTGCGCAGGTCGTTAGCGATCTGAAAACACAACGCAGATGACTCAAAGTAATCGGTAATGGCCTGATCGTTTTTACTGCCATCAGCAAAATACTGCGCGCCGATCACGGGCAAACTGAGTAAAGGCGCCGTTTTAGCGATCGCCATCGATTGATACGCCTGCCAAGCCGGGTAGCCGATAAACACGAACTCACTGGCCTGGCCGCCGATAATGGCCTGAAAGTGCCGGGCAAACATCGCGCTGCAGCGCGCCGGCGCATCGATCTCGGCAAGAATAGCGAACGCGGTAGCGATGTAATAATCGCCGAGGCACAGCGCGATCGACTCACCAAACCGTTTGAATACTGTGTCGCGCCCTCGACGCTGCAGATCACCATCGCATAAGTCATCGTGAATCAGCGAAGCGTTGTGTAACAACTCAACCGCAGACGCCCACCCCAGTGCTCGCTCTGATGAAACGCCAAAATGCGTCGCCGCCTGATAGGCGATCACGGCACGCAGCTGCTTGCCCGGCTGGGCAAGATGGAACTTAGATGCCTCGTGCAACGCTGCTGGCACTGCACTGAGATAAGAAACCATCGCCGCGTTTATCGCGCCCTGGTGTTTTGTCCGCTCGCTTGCCGCGCCGATGACAAACCTTGCCTCGTTATCAACCTTGGTCAGTACAAGTTCATGGCTCATCTGGAATGGGCCTCCAGTTATTTTATTGTTATTGGTGTCTTTTAACCCTTACGCGCTGAGTAGTCCATTGAGATCACAGCAAGGGAAACATTTTACGCCACAATCGTCCGAGGAACCATCTGCCCAGCAGCCTAATTCGCATTACGCAACGCGGTTCGAAAAACAATTTAGATAAATACGGTGCTTAGGATGATAACTATCCGAAAAAAGTTTTAATTTTTTACAAAGTAGTGATCCAAACTAAAGAAATAGCCGCATAATCGAAGTGCGTAGAGATACGCTCAACCGGTTTTTATAAATCTCGAGATAAGAAAAATTAGGAGAACGTCGATGTTAAATACCAAAAACCTTTGGCAAAAAGCAGGGATAGTAGGCCTATTCTCTGTGGGCGCAAGCTCTGCCTTCGCAGGAGAAATGCTCCAGTCAGGTGACTTTGTCGGTTACTCATTCTGGTTAATTTCAATGGCGCTTGCCGCTTCAACCGTGTTTTTCCTGATGGAATCACTGCGTATTGGTGGCAAGTGGGCAACAAGTTTGACCGTATCAGCACTAGTAACTTTTATCGCCGCATTCCATTACATGTACATGCGTGAAGTTTGGGTTTCAACTGGCTCATCGCCAACCGATTTCCGATACATCGATTGGTTGCTGACAGTGCCACTGTTGATGATCGAGTTCTATCTGATCCTCGCAGCCATCGCCAACGTCTCTGGCGGCATCTTCTGGCGCCTGCTGATCGGCACGCTGGTTATGCTGGTTCCAGGTTACATGGGTGAAGCGGGCTACATGGATGCCACCGTTGGCTTCGTCATTGGCATGCTCGGTTGGGCATTCATCCTCTACGAAATCTTCATGGGTGAAGCTAGCAAAGTCGCTGCATCGCAGGCATCGCCAGCGGTACAGAAGTCTTACGGTCTGATGAAGTGGACCGTGACCATTGGCTGGGCAATTTATCCAATCGGCTACTTCCTCGGCTACCTCGCCGGCGGCACCGATCAGGGTACATTGAACATTGTGTACAACCTGGCAGACGTATTGAACAAGATCGCGTTCGGTCTGTTTATTTGGTACGCAGCGAACCAGGAAACTTCAGCGAAAGCTTAAAGTTATCGGTTCAAGAAAAGCCGCCGTCAGGCGGCTTTTTTGTGCCTGCAATTCAAGGTTAGCAACATCAGCAACATCAGCAACGTAATATTCACGCATAAAACGCGCCACTATTAGAATCAGTAAAGGGGCAGCGCGGTGGTTTTTTTCATTTCCTCCATCACAAACCCCGCACTAACATCGAATAGGTCCGCACGAATTAACTGCTGATAGAGCAGGTCGTAGCCCGGCATGTCGGCGACCACCGCCTTGATGAGGTAGTCGATTTCGCCGCCCATACGATAAACCTCAAGCACTCCGGGCAAACTTTCGACCACCGCACGAAATTGCTTCGCCCATTCGGCGTTGTGTTGATTAGTTTTAACACTAATAAACACCGTCAGCGGCAGACCCATTTTGGGCGCATCGAGCAGCGCAACCCGCGCCTTAAGAATCCCCTCCTCCTCCAGCCGCTGAAGCCTGCGACCACAGGCAGAGCGCGACAGACCCACCCTTTCTGACAACTCCGCTAAGGACAACGATGCGTCGTGCTGCAATACCGCGAGTAGTTTTCGGTCGAGATTATCAATCATACGTAACAGCCCTTCAGAAATGGTGCGCGACTGCGCTGGAGTTTTGCGTAGGTTGGGAGCATACCGCCTGTCAAACGGACAATCCGCACTAATCATGCCAAATATTCGCGCATTTCGTGCGTGATAACCGAATTTTGCACGACATAAGGCGACAATGTCTCGCCGCAATGGCGCTATTGTTGCCGCTATCAGTCATCTCAACGCCGAAGCCAACACCATGCTGCAACGACAACTCAAAACAGCCTCAGACACCGCAATGCTCGACCGAGTTCGAGACGATTTGATTGGCAACCAAGCGGTGATCAGCACGCCTTTTGGCACGCGACCGTTGGTGTACGCCGACTACACCGCATCGGGCCGTGCTGTTGGCTTTTTAGAGGACAATATTCGCCAGCAAGTACTGCCGTTTTACGCCAACACCCACAGCGAGGCGTCCTTTACCGGCGCGCATACCAACCACTTGCGCGAACAAGCGCGCGCGCAGATTCGGCAATCGGTCAATGGCACCGCTGACGACAAGGTGATCTTTTGTGGCGCCGGCGCCACCGCCGCTATTAATAAACTGATTGATATTTTAGGGCTGCGCTTACCCCGTGCGCTGGATGAACGCTATGCAATGTGCGCGCAAATTCCGGAACAACAACGGCCCGTGATCTTTGTCGGGCCCTATGAGCATCATTCCAATGAGCTACCCTGGCGCGAAACCGTTGCCGACGTGGTACGAATTGGCCTTGATATTGATGGCGGTATTGATCAGGCCGAGCTGGCCGCACAATTAGCGCATTACGCGTGCCGCGACCTGCTGATCGGCAGCTTTTCTGCGGCCTCGAATGTGACCGGCATCATTAGCGACATCAACGCTATTACGACGCGGCTAAAAGAGGCCGGCGCATTGGCGTTCTGGGATTTCGCCGCGGCCGGTCCTTATGTGGCCATTGATATGAATAGGGAAAACGCAGCCATTGATGCCGCCTTTATTTCACCGCATAAATTCATTGGCGGCCCAGGCACCCCAGGCATACTCGTTACGAAATCCGCGCTGCTCAAAAATGCGGTACCAGCCGTTGTGGGTGGCGGAACAGTCGCCTACGTATCGCCTACCCAGCATCGCTATCTTGCGGATGCCGAGCACCGAGAAGAAGGCGGCACACCAGCCATAGTTGAGAGCATTCGGGCCGGCGCGGTATTCGCCATTAAAGATGCCATTGGTGTCGAAACCATCACTCGCATCGAACATGACTACTGCCAGCGCGCTTTTGAAGCATTTGCATCGTGTTCCGCAATCGAGGTACTCGGCGTTACCGACAAGCCGCGGCTGCCTATTTTTTCGCTGCGCTTTCATCATCGAGGCAGAGAATTGCATCATGGTTTCGTGGCGGCTTTGCTGAACGATTTGTTCGGCATTCAAGCCCGGGGGGGATGCTCGTGTGCGGGCCCCTATGGCCACAGTTTGCTGTCTATTGATGACGATCTATCCACCGCCATTGACGGCATTGTGGGCAACGGTATTGAGGCCTTCAAACCCGGCTGGTTGCGCGTCAACCTGCACTACTGTGCGAGCGAAGCTGAAATTAATTATTTGTTAGCGGCCGTGTTACTTGTGGCCAAGCACGGATGGCGTCTACTACCCTCATATAGGCTAGCCGAAACAGGTCGCTGGCAGCACCGTGACGCCGAAACCGCAGATTTCACACCGCTGGCAGCACTGCTTGATGAGCCCAACTGCGAGCCGGTGCCTGCATTCACGTTAAATAGTCTCAGCGAA
>Ga0209652_1003162_pt1 | contig 12277 bp, 8 predicted proteins | sample SaaInl74LU_5_DNA_FD_184641 | JGI IMG/M metagenome (GOLD analysis project Ga0209652, IMG submission 184641) | Marine microbial communities from expanding oxygen minimum zones in the Saanich Inlet - ESP_74LU_5_DNA (SPAdes) (version 2) | ecosystem: Environmental > Aquatic > Marine > Intertidal zone ...
GACGATAAGATTGCGATGGTCGAGGAAGAAAATAAGAGGCTCCGCAAAGATAACAAGAGGCTTCTCGAAAATGTGGAAGAACGTGATGAAAAGATCGCTAAGAAGAACAAGTCTGTAGTATCTTAGAGTCAGTAAGGAAGAGTTTGGATGATTGAGAGAGAGCGAGTATGATAGAACCTGCACATTTCAACTCCATTTATCATCTCTTTATACACTCAATCTCAAAGTCACCTGCTATTCAACACCCATGGATAATATTATATAGACGCATGCTTTTTGGATGAGCTCTCTTCCTCTTGTGCTACCTTCTATGAACATTTTAACATTGGATGTAGATGCAGAGTCATAACTGCTACTGCAACGTCTATCTCTAAACGTCACCTCAAATACCGTCTGCTTCAGATTGCAATGAGCCTTCGATGAATGAAATGCAAAGAAATACAATTTTACAAGGGGGAGCGGAGCAGTCTTACACGTACATGCCTCAGGTTCAATAATGCTTCGAACTGGTGTTTCTATTAGTCCACGAGGCTACTGATGACTTACTTTATCTGCCACAGTATGTTATCATAGTCTTTGGTGTATGAAGAGTCTCTGAAGGAACATGATTGATCATTTGATTGTCTCATTTCTCGTTCACATACAATATTGAATAATTGGGATAGGACAAGCAGCAGTTTTGGTTGGACTCCATCGTCAGCGAAGCAATCTCATGAGTTGTAATGTAGAGAGGAGATTCCTCCTCTCCACCTTCCGTAGGTGACCCAGCACAGTGACTACATACAGAGTCACAAGAGGCACCTCAAGTCTCAAGTGCAGCGAAGTATTTGAGTGGCGTTCGGCACCAGCTGGTCACAGAACCAACCCCAACACAATAGCGCTCAGCACTTCACTACTACTAACCTCAGCAATGACACCAGTACAATAGTAAAATCAAACCATAATGACAGTAGGCCTCCAATCCATGTTCTCTCCCCAGGGTTCACACAATAGCTGGATTCCGTATTGCGTCATTTTGCGGACACATGCACATGAAAAATTGCGTCGAGTGTATCGCACATGGAGATGGAGTTGATTTGGAAATTGTTACTTTTCCCGCCGGTTCTGCTGGTGACGGCGGTGGAAATACTGCTGCTGCTGCTGTCGACGCAGGTGAAGAATTGGCACACAACTTGCTTGCAAACGATCGACGTTATTGTCTTCCAGTAATAATTATGCTCGAACCAAATGCAGCAGCTGCGGCAGCACGACGACAGCAATTACAAAAGTAGAGGAGACCCATGGCTTCGACGGGTACTGCTCAGAAAAGCGTGAAGGAGTCATAGAAATTGAAAGTTGCAGAGTTCCACGACAAGGCATTGAGGAGCGCCTTGTCCTTGTGGAAACATGGAAGAAAGAGTTTGGGTCGGGAGAGAAGAAGTTTGTTTCTAGCAGTTTCTAGCGAATAAAATAGTATAGTCGAAAACTCGTCTAAAGTCTCTACTCTCTACTCCTATGATCCACTTAATCAACACTTGACCTCTTTCGACAGAATTCTGCGGCTACCTCCCTCTTGTCTGTGGACTTTTGGTTGCATCGACAGCAGCCTGGTGTGCACGTAGTGCAGCAGCAAGGTCTTCTTTGCTGACAAATCCCTCCGGCAGTAACCATCACATTGCTTACGTGGAGAGACAGGATGGCAGCGAGTATTGGAACCGTAGAGGGATTATGTAGAGGGATAAATCAAAGCAATAAGTGAAACGAGGAGGAGGTAGAGTGAAGCTCCGCGTGTAGGACATTATTTGATGAGCGAATCTCAAGTTCGGCCGGCTAGCTCTAGCGAGATTCATTGATGAGCATTGATCTTAGGTTAAGAAGGCGCTAAAAGCAATTTCAGATTTCATAACATCTTTTTACGCTTGACGCCTTCATATTGGACACATCAACATCAAGACCGAAGTCGGAAATGTTGCGACCCCGTTCAAGCATCCCGCTACGTAGACAGGCGGGCAGCAAATGTTGAGTTTGAGTGAAATGTGTCACGCATGGATGTTTAGAGCTCAATTGTGGTCGGGCCCAGCTTGAAAGCTTGAAACGCAGTTACTAGTCGTGATGCATAAACCTCGAAGGAAGTAATCCTGAAACAAAAGGTACTTTATCCTCGCCTGGAGACAATGAGTAAAGTGGGCACTACCATATGTACTCAAAATCATTCCTATGCTCAGAATTGCTGTATGACGATATCTATTGGCAGTCTGCATAAAGGGCACTGCTCAACACACACACCATATCGAAATATAGTTTAGAATCAGATAACAGCCAAAGATACAGCAGAAAGATAGTGTTTAAAACCATTTCAACTCACATTGTCGGCTGTTGCCTTAAATTTGTTCCTTGCAAATTCAGACAAAAAGAATATGTTCCGTCAAGATCAATACTCGGATAATAATACAGAGCAGCATACTGCCCTTCTTGAACGCAAGAGCTGAGCAGCCAGCCAGGAACTGAAGCCAGCCTGTGATCATTCAATGATGTGTCTCCCGCGTCTGTGTTCATTGTTCATGATTCTCAAGTTGAAGTTGCTCGTGGTTGAGTCACTTGTATTCAGCAGGCAGATGAGATGAGTGTGAGAACGTTGACATAATATTACCTAACTCTACACATCGACAGCACATCATCGACATCGCATTCAATAGACCGCATCGAATGATGGAGTCCTCTGCCTCACTGCCTTTGCAGCAGGTCGATGATGATTTGTCTCCAATCAAACCGTCAGGCATGAAAGAGTGGATTGTCACCGCCCTCCGCTCTTTAAGATCAAATAATCATGATGACCTATCGACAAATAATAATCACAGTGGTGATCATTGTGACAGCAAAAAATGAGTGTGCTCTCGTGAGTATCTCTCGAGTGCATTAATAATTGCTCACTCTCTAGCGGACCAACTGAGTGCCATTGAGGAGCAGAGAGGATATCAATGCAACGATGACGAAGGGGGAGGCGAGCGAGACGCAAATAGGAGAATGACAGAGGAGCCGCATTATGGAATCAATAACTCGTTGTCTCGTTATGTGTCTATCATATGTAAGAAGGCTGTCGATGATCAAGCTATTGATCATTTAAACGTTCAAGGTGCCACTTTCATTGAGGATAGTGCAATCAAAGGCACCACTCTCAGTGATATTGGAAGGATCGAAATGATATATTCTTTGGGCGTTACCTTCGTCGAACTCTTTTCGGGTGGTCAAATAATTATTGCAGATGGTGAAAAGCTGCAACAACAGCAAATCGCTACTCAGTCTGTTTCTCTGCCTCCAGCTGCAGCTGCAGCTGCAGGCGATGTCAATACAGAATTATTGAATACACCGCCTCGTCACACTGCAGATGCGTGGCTGGGCCTGCATACGGCTGAGAGTCCCGACACAATTGAACTCGAGGCTGCCAAGGCCATCATTGGCGCCATTGGTGAACGTGATGAGTTATTCGGTAACGCATTCAATCATGTTGCCGAATCAACTAATGCGATCAATGATATGAGTACTGGGAGTACTTTTGCTAGTTTTGATGGTAGACTAGAGACATCGCAAAACACCAGCCCTGTGCATAAGAAGGCGTTGCGGATGCAACAGAACTCGATATATGATGATTCATTGCGATCCTTGGGTTTGCCAAATGCCTTGTGTGACCTGATCAGCAACATGATCTCAAGGAGTACTGAAGAATCTATTGAGGCATATCAGTGTGTGACAGATGTACGGGATGATCTGAAGATGATGTTGGATTCACCCAATAAGTATCTGAGTGACTTTGATTTCGTTAATGCCAGCATTCAATGGGAATCAGATGGGGAGAAAGTTGTTGGGGGTTGTCCTATCTTATTTGGACGAGACGCGGAAATAGAAGCTTTGAAGGAATCCTACCATCGGTCTATTACGTCTGAATGTGAGGTAGCCCAGATTTTTGGACCATCGGGGATAGGGAAAAGTGCGTTGTGCGACAAATTTGCTGAGTATGCGACTGCTAGATCAGACGATGGCTGTGCCACTGGTTGCATATACTTATCTGGAAGATTTGATAGATTGCAACAGTCTCAGCCGTTTCATGCCATTGGCTCTGCGTTTGATAGCTACTGCACCTGGTTGTCTACAAAAGATCAGTCAATGGCCAAAGAAGTATCATCTGCCTTGAAAAGGGACATAGGGAAAGAGATCTGGAGCCTCGCTGCTGTCATGCCAAATCTTTCCAGTATTCTGGGGAGTGAGTATCTTTCTCAGAAGTATGATAGCAGCGATAATGATGCTGTGGATGCACAGAAGAGACTTAGATATCTGTTCTGTGAGTTCGTGAAGGTTATGTCGATATGCCATAACGAGGCTGTGGTTCTTTTTCTTGACGACTCTCAATGGATGGACCCAGCGTCGGCTGCGCTTCTTAATCAGCTTTTGATGATGTCAGGCTCCGCTGTTAGAGATCACCGATTCTTCTTCATGGCCAGCTGCCGTGACGATGAAGAAATGAATGAAACGCACCCTCTGACTAATATGCTTGCTTTAGTGAATACTTTTGGGATCAAGACAACCACGATTCGTCTTACACCTATGAGCAAAGATGCTGTGAATGAATTCGTCTCTGCTACACTCTCTTTGCTACCCCGCATCACACGGCCATTAGCAAATATTCTACATCAAAGGTCGAAGGGGAGCCCCATTTTCGTCAAGCAGCTGATGGTTGAGATGAGCAGACAGCGCTATTTGTATCCTAGCCTTACTCGACGTCGTTGGGTATGGGAAGTAGAAAAAATCCGTGACATGAAGATCCCAGAAAGTGTTGCTACTTTTATCCTGAACTCGCTTAATCGCCTGCCTTCCGAAGTGCTGTCAGCCTTGTGTTCTTTATCTTGCTTCGGTACTACTGCCGGTATCGAATTGACAGAAGCGTTGGGAGCAGAGGTACAACAAGACCTCATCAAACATCTTGACGAGGCAGTCGCAGAAAGTGTTTTGGACAAAAGGAACAATTCGTATTACTTTGTACATGACAAGTTGCAGGAGGCCGCCTACAGTGCGATGAATCCAGAGGATCGTCGTCGTACTCACTTTCTGTAAGTTATCATGTCTTTGTATGTTTGTGTTCTCCTTCGCTTAAAACTCACTATGCTTCGCCCAGGTATGGACTGTCACTAGCCTGTATTGCAGCGAGAGAATTAGACGACAAATTAATCACTCAACACAAATCAACCTAGGTGGGCCGGAACTTGTTGCCGATGACGATCAAGCAGTTCAGGTCGCTAAGCTGAATTTAGATGTAGGGAAGATGGCTATGAAAATGTCAGACTTATTCTCAGCCTATTCATTCCTCGAATATGGTATCTCGTATCTGCCGAAAGGTCACTGGGACACGAATTATGACTTGAGCTTGGAACTGTTCAATCTCTCATCGGGATGCGCTCTCATGAATGGAGAGCACAAAAATCTCAAGTTTCTTCTTGAGCAAATCATGCATAATGCCAATTGTGCCAATGATAAGTTCCGTGCTATAATGATATCGATTACTTTCAAGATGTGGTCAGGGCAAATAGCCGAAGCGATCAAAATGACGACCAGCACCTTGAATGACCTTGGAGAAGGCATTTCCAACTTGATTACACCATCGATAGTTGAAGAGAGTTTAAAGGTAACGAAGGAGAAGCTCGCATGAATATCAGACGACACTTTGTTGACCTATCCGATCATGATCGACCCTTTGAAGAGTGTGGCCATGAGTCTGCTCGGAAAGCTCTTTGCATCGTTTTCCTTTGCTGGTCATATAACTTCGCTACCGTTTATCGCATCAAAAATGATCCAGATATCGCTGGAGAGTGGTTGGTCAAGACTTTCTCCTGCTGCATTTGCTCATTGGAGCAATTATCTTGCTCTCGTTGAGAATAAGTTTGAAGATGGCTATCGCTATGCAAAGTTGGCGTTATCTCTGCGGAGGGCTTCTACCTCTAGCATTTATGATGGAGCAGTTATATTTTGCACTACCAATACAATGATATTCGTTGAACCGATTCAAAGCACAATCGAATTCTATCTAGAAGGTCACAAGGCTGCCATGAGAAGTGGTGCAACGCGGTATGCAAGTTTATGCGCTATGGTTTACGACATGAGTAGCTTTTGGGCAGGCAAGAATGTGAAAACAGTTTGTTGTGCTATGGTGGAAACAATGAAGCAAGTGAAATTCTACAACAATTTGCTACTGCTGACCATCATACTACCAGCGTTCCAAGTGGCAGTGAAAATGGCTGGTGAAACGGGTATTGAGCAAAGTGACCTAATCAATGCCTCTGGAGAAAGTAGCAAAGAAAGAAACTTCGCTGCAAAGCTGCCATCACATATACTCAACACCTCTTTCCATGGCTTTTATGAGGCGTTCATATTTCGTCAACTGGAGAGAGCGAAGCAGTATGCCGAGACATTTTACGAAGAGCAGAGTGAATCTACCATTAATATGTCATCGCCAATGTTCATGAGAGAATTGTGAGTACCCTTATCTAACACGCAAGTGATATGCAAGCTTCTTCTTTTGTCGCTTACAAACATTCTTATTTTCTCTGCCCTCCCAAAGCTACTTTGGTCTGGTATCATTTTGGATTGGTCGAGAGAAGTGCGACAAAAAGTGGTTATCCCGAGGCATTGCGTCGAAATATGCGCTGAACAATCTTGCCACGACAGCATCGACATGGAACTTTGAGAATAGTGAGTGCACTTATATGGTACACATCCATCTTTGTTTCAAACAATGTTCTCTAAATCGCTCTCTAATCTTTGCTGTGTTCTAGAGGCGTTTCTTCTCCAGGCTGAGGAACAGTTTTCCCAAATGGATTTTGAGGCAGCGGGAGTGCTCTACGAAGCTGCTATATTGAGCTCAAAGCGGCACAAATTTTTGAGCGAAGAGGCGTTGGCAAATGAATTGGCTGGGTACTTTTATCTTGACACAGGCAAGAAGATGAAATCAATACATTACTTCTCGCAAGCATTTCAAAAGTATTCTGAATGGGGTGCTATTGCAAAAGCGAGTACGTTGTCAAAGTATTTGAACTGAAGCGGATCTGTCTCGAGTTGATTCAAAGCTACATAAGTAGATGCAACCCATGCTGATTACTAAAGACAGACATCTAATCTATTACACTATCCACCAATTTCTGTCGGCATCGGCCGCCTCAGACCAGCAACACGTGTCGTGTCATGGAATAGGAGATCTGAGTTGACGTTCGTCTAATGTCTCCATTATTTGATGCAAACGAATTCTTCTTGCCGGCTGCCGCCGCTTCGGCCTTCCTACGCAGGCTCTCGTGATAAATGAGGGCGGCGTAATCTTTTTCCTCTTCCGCTGGTTCACACCTAATGGCTAGCATTCGAAATATAGAAAATTGTCGGCGATATACAAATAATTTGTCAGAGCATTGACGTTGCTGGTTAGGTCGGTTGTAAACCACATCCGACTTCATCTTCATCTCACTCGACAGCTTCAAAGAATGCTTTATGGAGATGGAAGAAGGCACCGCTTTGCTTGCTGCAAATAAATATGGAAGTACAACATGCATAGAATTGATTGCCGTCGTAGGCGTAGGAGGAGGGAATGAAACTCCTTATTTCAGTGGCGCATCTCTATTTGACAACGAGATGATAGCATAGGAGATAATCATCTATCTATGGCTTGGTGTTGTATGATGTTGCCTCTTGCCTTGTTGTTTCTTCTTCATTCTCTGCCAAATTGTGGCGAGCACTAGTGAACACAGAGAAGAACCGAAGCGACAATTCATTAGATTCCTATGTAGCTTTTAATACCATATCGGACAACAAACAAAACGTACCTCCAAAATACCCATCACGCTGATAGCACTGCCTACTTACTATCGTTGAGTGGTATCGACAGAAAGGTGTACCGTTCGCAACAGCTGACAAGAAAGATCTTTGATTTGACCGCCCGCAAAACTGCATACAACATTCTGGAGCATGTAGATGTTCTTTGGCATTTTGGTGGTCGCTCTACACAACATAGACAGATGGGAAGAGCAGAATGAACGGAGCGGCGATGATATCAACAACTACGAATAATCTACTAAAGGTCATCCTCTCACACAGATCAAATCGCTTCTTCTCGCTGCCATCATTCAAGAAGGGAGAATTCCGAATTCCATCGCACAATTCTAACAAAGTGTGCACTCCAGATGACGCCGTATCTCTAATCTCTGCGAATGATACAATTTGTGTCTCTGGCTTCGTTGGTCAAGGTTCACCAGATTTACTTTTAAAAGCGCTGGCCGATCGGTACGAGCGAGAGTGCAATGAGGGAGTTCAGGAGGGTGGCTTGAAAGATCTTACCGTATTATTTGGCGGTGGGCCGGGAGATTGGGATTCTAGAGGGCTGAACTACCTGGCGAAAATTCCTAGTGGCAATAATATTAATGAGCAATCTACAGCAGCAGCGAAGTCAATGATAAAGAGAGCCATCGGTGGACACTACGGTCAAGTACCTCTCCTGGGAAATCTCGCAACGTCGAATCAAATTGAGGCGTGGACGTTGCCCATGGGGAGCATATCTCGAATGATTAGAGCACAGGCAACACATTCTCCGGGACATATAACAACAGTTGGTCTGGGAACTTATGTTGATCCTACACCAGGAATTGGTGTGGGTGGCGCAGCAAATGAGTTGGCTTTGGCATCTCCATTGCATCAAGAACTCGTGACGAAGATATCTATTGGGTTTGGTCCAACAGCAGATGCAATGAAAGCTGACTATTTAATGTATAAGGCGCTGCCTATCCAAGTTGCGATAATACGAGCAACGACAGCAGATTCGTCTGGAAATTTATCATTTGAACGTGAGTTAGAGAGAGTTGCATAACTTTAACATGTTGCTTTGTAGTGGTGGAGAATCTCACATGCATTTGCTTTGCTGTTGCATCATCAATACTACAGATGAAAGTTTGCTGTGTGATCAGCGCATCATTGCTGCAGCCGCTGCGAATAGTGGAGGAGTAGTGCTGGCTCAGGTGAAGCGCATTTGTGAAACTGGGTCGTTGCCTTCTCGAGCTGTAGGTGTTCCGGGGGCCATGGTGGATTGCGTGTGCGTAGTAGAAGAGTCGGAACATGATGTTTATCATCCAATGAGTTACACAAAACGAAGTGATCCTGTTCTGTATGGTAAAATCAGAAGCCCTGTTGAAGATGTACCAAAAATGCAACTGAATGAACGAAAGATCATTGCAAGGAGAGCTTCATTTGCGCTAAAGCCAGGTAAGGTGATCAATTTGGGCATCGGACTACCAGAGGGCATTGCCTCAGTGGCAGGTGAGGAAGGACAGTTGCAATATGTCACTCTCACAACCGAGCCGGGGGTGTTTGGGGGATTGCCAGCATCTGGAAAAGAGTTTGGCCCTTCATCAAATGCAGATGCATTAGTAGAGATGAATGAAATGTTCGATTTTTACGATGGCGGTGGCTTGGACATGTGCTTCCTCGGTGCAGCACAGATATCTCCGCAAGGGGATGTTAATGTGAGCAGAATGTCGGCAGAAAAGCTCATTGGTCCAGGAGGATTCATTGACATTTCTCAGTCTACGAGGAATATTTCATATTTATGCACATTCACGGCGAAAGGACTTGACATTGACTGTGACGGGGTCGAAGGCAAGATTACAATAGTCAAGGAAGGAAAGATCAAGAAGTTTGTCAATCAAGTATATGAAAGAACATTCTCGGGAGAAGAAGCAGTCCGAAGAGGTCAAAAGGTCTATTACGTTACCGAGAGGTGTGTGTTCCGCAGAACTGCATCACATGATGTGATTGAATTGATTGAAATTGCTCCTGGCGTTGATTTACAAAAAGATGTACTCGATCAAATGGAGTTTGAGCCAATTATCAGTCCCAATCTGAAGCAAATGGATGAACGAATCTTTCGGCATGAAAAGATGGAAATTGAACTCTTTGGGAGCCTCAAGGATCGGGTGACGTATCACGAGAAAGATCATGTGATATTTATTGATCTCACCGGCATATCTCTCGCGTCAGAAGATGAGGTAAGATGGTTGGGAAGGTCGTTGGATCTGATTTTGAAGCCAATAACGAAGGAGCGGGGACCTGTTGATGCCATTGTGAATTATGATGGCTTTGACTGTAAGTCGGGTTTGGAGGAGGCATACGCAGATGCGGTTGAAGCATTGAGCAGCCGACATTACAAATCAGTGAAGCGTTATTCTTTCAATGCATTCCGTCGAGCCAAACTGAAGACCATGGCGAAAGTGGAGGCATTGAATGCCAAATCATTGTTTCGGGAGTGGGATGAAGACAATACTGGTTCGCTCAGTCCCTTGCAATTGCGTGAAGGGGTAAGGGAGAATTTTGGTATCCAACTTAAACAGGCAGAACTCGATACATTGTGCAAGGACGGCGTAACATTGCACAACTTTACAGATATTCTTTTGGAGGTCATGAGCAAGTTTGAATAATGTTGTATAATGCGCTGCTTATCTATTTAATACATAATTGTAAGATAAGAGAAGAATAATTGATCTTGAGAGAATATCATAGCGCTTATTATAGAGAGTCCTTGCTTGTCTGCATACGTACATCAAGTCAAATTAAGCAATTTCATCGCCTTTCTCGAATGCTTCATATTGTTCGTCGATCTCACGGTTTCTAGCTAGCAGCTTCTTCAACAGAACAGTGTTATCCAAATCATTGAAGTATTTGTCCATGGTTTGTGATACAACTTTTTCTGCATTTGGGTATTTATAAGGCCAAAGAGGCTGGCTGATAATAGTTGCAGTTAGCTGGCGGTATAGGGTTGGGTAAACTTTCTCCCATTCGACTTGGCTATTGTTTTCACTGCTCTTGCGAGGATTGTTAACCTTCCTTTTGCATACTCCGACACGGTTGTCAAGAAGTTCGAATGCGGCCGCGATTTCTGCTGGGACCTGTGAGGAACAGCTTTCGATCGCCTGCTCGAACTGTTTGGTCAATGTTGTAAGAGTATAAGGTTGAGCATCACTACTACCAACTTGGTCCTTACTACCATCTTTGTCCTCACTACTACCACCATCCTCGTCGGGTGTCTCTGCTGAATTCTCAAGAGGTAGCGAATCATCACTCTTTTCTTCTTCTCCACCTTCAAGAGGTAGCGATTCATCACTCTTTTCTTCTTCCCCAACATCACCGTGTGTTACGACACTCTTACCACCATCTGTTTTTGAGCCGCTCTTGTCACCACCGCCGGTGGTTGCTTCTTCGCTAGACGCGCTGCTGCTACTGCCACCGCCGCCGCCGCCTGTTGCTCCTTTCGCTTTCGTATTCACTTTCTTTTTCATATTCATTCTTACATGCCTTGCCCTAATAAGCGCAATATTATAAATCTTCCCTAGCGCCGTCGCTGCAGATTCGTGCATCGATGACTTCCCACCGTAATTCCAGTGCTTGATCAAAGACTGCCAGAAGACAGAAAAGGAAGCAAAAAAGGCAATCGATATATTCATATTAGCCTGTTCCTCCTTGAACTTTGATTGGGCCAATGTCGCCAATATTGCTTGGGATAGCGTAATGGCGGCCGAAATGTAAAAGATAATATTTCCCCACGCATTGAAGTGGATTTTAGCTAACGTGTGCTTTTTTCTTTCTTTGAGGACGTCCGACGTGAGGTAGTCGAACTGCTGCTTCCTCTTGTATTCATCGCGTTCCTCATGGGATTCCATCATCATCATTGCTTAGTCTCGTGCAACAATTACTTCTTCTTCATGAAAGAGAGTACGAGGCATAGGTAGGCAACAATTTCTTAGTGATGAATGAGAGCGTGGGCCTCTTTGTGTTCTGATGATTGTACCGTTCGGGTGTCCGTTCAGAACCTCTCTTTCCGTTCAGCCAATGCTGCTTCAATCCAATACTGAATTCCGACGTCAAGGGAAACTCCTTTCTTCTCAATAGGAAAAGGGAGTTGCACTCACGTTTTCTTCGTTACTCCTCCCCTCATCTGCTACACCACAATGATCGATTGTAGCATAGAGAGACATTATTGGTTGATCAGATGGTTTCCATGATCAGATAGGCGGACACATAATATCGAGAGCTCTGCTTGTCTCCTACACCCTATCAGAGGAACTCAGCTCGCACCGAGTATGTTGTTATTGGGTGGGGAAATATTTGAGAAGTAGCAAGCAGTTAAACTGACGTCTACGAATTGGTATGTGATCCAGGAATAGACCTTGGGCGCTAAGATAACGATTACACTATTGAATATTATGTAAAACATGCAAAAGCG
>Ga0209652_1003164_pt1 | contig 12276 bp, 6 predicted proteins | sample SaaInl74LU_5_DNA_FD_184641 | JGI IMG/M metagenome (GOLD analysis project Ga0209652, IMG submission 184641) | Marine microbial communities from expanding oxygen minimum zones in the Saanich Inlet - ESP_74LU_5_DNA (SPAdes) (version 2) | ecosystem: Environmental > Aquatic > Marine > Intertidal zone ...
TTGCAGTTGTCAAATTTTCATCATATCTCAAGAGACTGTCGTAATCGCATCTTGCGATCCCCAAAGCGACAATGTCACGCCTCTCCTATCAAAGTTGATATGTATGCTGGTCCACAGGGAGTGCCAATAGTGCCCGGGCACTGTTATTATACCGCAAATCCAATCTGCCACATTTTTCTGTCTACACTATGCTTGAGAGAAGAATCGAATGAGATTATCGATTTGAATCATCATAGCTCTGGCATATATATCGGCTCCGCTCATCCCCCCTTCACTACCAATATCAGGTAGATCAAAGAGAATGTTGATTCATTCTACTGACTGCAATATAGTATTAATAATCACTCAGTTCGCAAAATGTTGCAATTTGCAATCCATGTCGATTTTCCATCGTCATACTTCACACAAGAAATACGACAAAGAACCGTCAACACGAGTAAAATTCGCCACCCTCCGTCGAATATGTATTGAATGAGGAGTACTTGAAGCTATCTAATGGGTCGTAGGGACGCAGGGATCGTCACGTAAGGTGCCGACGAATAATGGTTATTTTGCATCATGGTTGTGAGGTGCGAGGAGACGAAAGGAGACGGGAGACGCTAGATCGCAATTTACTAGCGCGGTGAACCGTCGTGGGTGCACCGCTTCCGTTCAATCGATCAGATCTTGCTGTGCCTTTGTGAGGCCTTTGTGCTTGCTTGAAGTCATGACCATGACGCGACGCGTTCCATTATTCAGCGGCAGCGCTACGACTAAATCCACACACATCCTGATCTTGCATTATTTCGACTACAGACTAAGTACGCTCGACCATAAACCCCGTTTTACTATTGCAACGGCAGCGCATCACGACTGTGAAGTACTACTAAACATCATCTGGCGACAATAAACACCACCTTATAATTGCGTTTCGAATATCATCTCAGTGAAGAGCCCTCTCAACTAAAAGCAACATGTCGTGCAGAGTATCCACCGACCCACCCCTAGCAGGGCTTCGTGTCACCATCAACATCTACCAAGCCAGAGATCTCTTGGCCCAAGATCGAAGTATATTCGGAAAGAGGAAATCCTCAGATCCATACGTCAAGGTCTTTTACAAAGATGCCCTCATCGGGAAAACTTCAGTGAAGAAAAAGACACTTGATCCCCAATGGAATCACAGCGTCAAGCATGTGATAGGGTGTGATGATGGAGAGAAGGTGCAGCATGCTGCTCCCTCTGCAAGTGGTCTTGGACCGAAATTCCATCTGGTATTGTTGGATAAAGACATGGGAACTTCCGATGATCCTCTGGGGCAAGTTTACATTCCCATCAACATTCATGGTATTATTGAGCCTCAGTGGTTTCCAATTCAAACTGGTAAGCAGGGAGAGAAGTATTATTGCAAGAAGGCCAAGGGGGAGATTCAAGTGTCAATTGAAATTACGACATTGTTGCTACCAGATATTGTGAGGGGCAATGTCGTTCCATTGAGGATGCCCGGTAAAAAGAAGCTACTCAAAGTTGGATTGGGGTGGAATGTGACACAACGCCAGCGTCCTATTGATTTGGATGTTAGTTGTGTAGCCTTGGATAATACCGGAAAGGTCAGTATGACGGAGACAGTATATTTTTCCAACCTTGTCAATCCAAATGGATCAATCAAACATTCGGGGGATGAACGGGAGGGGAAGCAGACGGTGGGTGAGAATGATGACCGAGAGCAAATTGTCATGGATTTGGATCGTCTACCAGACCATATCGTGGCATATGTATTGCTTGTTACTGTGGCCACTCCTGGTGTTGACTTTTCGCAGATAACCTCCGCTCGTGTAAGAATTAGCAGTGGTTCGTCTGGAATAGGGCTATGTGCATTTCGACCGGCTTATGAGGGTGAAAACACTGCATTGTTCTGTATGCGTATTTCACGTAGCTTCAAAAAGGGAAGGTTTGGTAAAGCATGGTCTCTGTCAACAATTGGGGATGTTGACCCTTCTGCTCGTGACTTTGGTACTCTCATACCGGAAATCAAGGGGTATTGCCGTGATCTTTTCCCCAATACAGACATTGATCCCTATGAACGTGTCGCTGTGATGAACAAAGAAACCACAATTAGAGTGGCAGACTACGCTCCTACTCGGGACAAGTTACCCAGTGTGCTTGCTGTTGGTCTTGCTTGGGACGTCACCGATGGTGTGGACATTGACTTGGATGCATCAGCAGTGTGTCTCGATAAGAATTACAATCTTGTCGACATGGTCTATTTCAAGCACCTGCGTTCTGAAGACGGCGCTATTCATCACTCTGGTGATGAGAGGGAAGGGGATGAAATTGGAGATGACGAGAAGATTATTGTAGCTTTCAACGCTGTCAACCCAAGATGTGAGCACATTGTCTTTGTGATCAATTCTTATAGTGAGCAAGAACTAGATGATGTTGCCATGGCAAGTTGTCACTTGTTTGATCCAGTAACGAGGAAGGATTTGGCAACTTATACTTTGACAAACAATGCTTCTCTCGACAATCGTACTGCGCTATTGTTGGCGGATTTGTATCGTGACGCTGTGAGCAGAGATTGGATGATGCGGATCATCTCGTTACCTCATCAGGGCAAAACAGCTAAACGGAGTTATGGAGTGATTGTTGACTATTTGAGAAGCCATATGCCGTCGCCTGCATCTCATCCCCCAAATCCAGATGTAATTACTACTGAGATGCCAGTGGCAGTCGCACTTGATTCGGACGTTTGTTTCATTCCAGATGATGAGGAGGTTGTCGTGGCTGCTTTTGTAGAGAAGGAGGAGAAGTAAATGGTTCCATTCATATTGTTTCATGTTAATTGTCGTTAATACTTAAAGTTCGTGCCAATATCTCAGGACGTGTGTGAGTAATCTCTAGTGACAGTTCTTTGCAAACGCTGCCTTGAAATCTCGAGAGTGTATCCATGCGTTAGCTCCGTATTTAATACCTGATTTCACCGGGAGCGCTTCGTGCTCTGTACGTCCATCCTTGCTTTCGGGTGCGTGATCCAACACACTAGGCCAAATTACAGCATTGCCTTTTTTCGGTTGCACGACAATTCCCTCCCTGTTATTCACCAAAGGAAAGCTCGTTCCACCACCATCCTCCACATCGTTGAGGTAGATGAACAGAGTTAAAATTCTCACACCGCAGGGCATATCTTGGTGGTGCGGGATATAATCATGGTGCTGTTTGTAGTACTGATTCGGTTCATACTGAAGAAGTTGCAAGTATTCACTATTCTGCACACCAGTCTTGGACACTTCGGCAATCCGCTCAATTAACGGTACCACTAGCGGATCTTCGTAACAGGATGGCTCTTGACACCACGTATTGTGGCTAGTTCGAGATTCACTCACCAAACTGTCATGGGAGCCATCCGGCTTTTCCTTGCCCACATCGGCACTACGTTCATATCCCTGTTGCTTTCCAATTTCCACCAATCGATCAGCCTCTTCTTCAGTGACAAAGTTTTCAAGGAGGACAATCCAAGGTCCATTACTGTCCACATTCTCTACTAGCGTTCCATTCTTTGTCTTCTTTGGACGTGACAATGCCTTTGGATTGAACTTTTCATACTCTCCCTTCCCATCAGCATTGTCGACAATATTCTCAAAGAGTGTGTTCAAATCTCCAGGCTCCCAGATGCACACATTGTCAGGCTCCACCGGACAACGGTGCTTAACGTCCAATAAGTCACACGAGTAGCATGCAGGTGCGCAATTGGTCTTCATGTATTGCTCGTTGGATTCGCACTCCCCCAGGGCGGCCCAAAAAGTACAGTCTTCATGCATATTTCTACACTTGTGACGGACCTTGGTAAACTCGTTATCATTCCATACCTTCTTCATGTACGCGACAGTCTCTCCAATACGTGTGTTTGTTAATTTTCTCTCTTCCCCTTCGGTGGGCATACGTTGTTCCACACCGAATTGACTAGTGCTGTCATAACATTCCAAACAGGATCTTACACAATACTTTCGCATATAGTTTGGGTTGGCATCACATTCCCCCATGCCCAACCATTCAGAGCATTGATAATGATCATCCTTGCATATATCCTGTGCAGCGATATTAGAGGATGCCTTTTTAGCCAAGCTGCCACAGGTATGGCATGATTTAGGACAGTAGGCGGATACATATCCGGCGGGTTCTCCTGTGCAATCCCCATCGGAGGCCCAGGTGGCGCAGTTCTCGTGTTTGTCGGTGCACTCGAAGTTATATTTGTGAGTGTATTCATTCACGTCGTCGTCATCGGAAGAATCGGTCTCTTCGATACAGGTTCCGTCGGCATCGACTGCCGCGCATGTTTTTTCTTCAATGACGGATGCAGCTGCTTCCTCGACGATGGGGGAGGCGTGGGCGACTATGCCGATTAAGGTGATGAGAATGAGAGATCTAACTGTCATGGTGGGCTGGTGTATTATGTGGCTGGGGTCTGGGGTGCGCCGCATTGGCTTTGTTGAAATAATAATGGGCGTTGGGCGTTGCGTTCGGGTTTTGTGTTCGTTGATGGAGCGCGCGAGATTTTGTACTGATTCCTTGCTCAGCTCGCGGAATAAAAGGGTGAAAATTATTCAAAAACTTTGCAGAAAAATCAGAAACAAAGCAGAAGGTTTTCAAAGTTTTGCTAGGGTGGTACTTAGCATCATGAAGCACTTTCCATCTCAACAACTTCTGAACCCCTCAATAAAAAGCATAGTGTCACCCCGCAGCACATCCCGACAATGGTGACATCCATCATACAGATATCGGCCGGCTTCCTGCTACCGCTGCTACTCAGCTTTACCAGCCACGATGCAGCCGCCTATCGAATCAAAGGTAGCATCAACGAAACGCAGCATTTCGTCCCCTACGAAAAAGGCAGCGTGGGCAATGCTCAACAATTCACCACAGCTCAAACTTGGTCGAATCAAGGCTATGCCGCATCCATCGTCCTCAGCGATGATGACGTTGGCAAGAATAGATTGACATCTTGTCCAAAGATGGTTGGACCTATCGACAATGAGTACTTTTGTCGTGGCAAAGACTATGGATATTGTGATCGACGATCGGGAACTTGCTTTTGCACTGAGGGGTACATGGGCGATGCATGTGGTGAATGTGCCCCTACGCACTTTGAAGTTGGTGGTATTTGCTATCCAAAAACGCTTTGTCCCAATGACTGTTCAGGGTTTGGCCAGTGTAATTATCAAACAGGAACGTGCAAATGCAATGAATATAGGGAAGGAGAGGATTGTTCCAGACCCATCTGCTCTAAATATCACGAATTTTGTACTACCTGCGATGAAGATGGATGCATTGAATGCGAAGATGGATTCAGTTCTCACAAGACAGCAGAATGGGGAGAGCAATGTCAGCAATGTTGGCGATTTGATCCACGTTGTCGTACTTGCAGTGAAGATGCTTGTACGTCGTGTATTGATTTGCTGCTGCTGTCTATCCATCGATCTGGGAGACGTCCGCATGATCCACCGTTGCCGATGGATGAGCTGACAAGAGAGTTGAGCATTACTGTGCCGTTTGGGAGTAATCAAGTTGATGCATTCTATGATGCAGAGCATTATTTTCTGGTTGATCCCTCCATGACGCCACTCAATGAATCTGCGGTGGAATGCCATCAAGGTCTGGACAATGACGACTCAATCAGCTGCATGCCATACAATCTCACATCGCATGTAATATGTGGTAATCATGGAACCATCACGTTTGATTCACCAGAGTATGCAGTGAGAGAAGATAACAAACATGTTCGGTTGACGCTTCGTCGTTCTGGTGGAGGTGTTGGAGAAGTGGCAGTGTCGTACTCGTTGTACCCAATTACTGCTGGATTTGAGGATGTCGCATCCACTGCGTACTATACTACAAATCGAACAGTTGTATTTCGGCAAGGGCAAATCACTGCTTCGTTTTTAGTTACAATCAATGATGACCGTATTTTGGTAAGTGCCACTTCACAAAACCTTGACAATCCCATCATTTTCTTTCCTCGCTGACACAAACATTGCCAGGAACCGAATGAGACCTTTTCTGTTCATTTATCAAACCCTACCGGAGGTGCAAGTCTTGGGACTCAACAGAGAACCATTGTGACCATTATCGATGATGATTCAGACATGACGTGTTCAGGCAATGTTGAAGCAAACTTGCACGAATCGAGTGTCGGAGTGGCCGGTGCATCATTTCAATTTGATTTATCTTCCAACACTTGTAGTAATGACGCATCTGCAGAGGGAAATGATATATTCAAGGTTGTTGCACGCAAGCTTGCATCGGGAGATGGTCTTCTTGAAATCGATGAGGTAGATGCTGTGGGGAACTGTGGACATTCACTTGAGAATGTATATACGTGTCAAGTAAACGCAACTACAAGCGGAAACTACGAGCTTGACGTTTATCATCTCATACCTGGTGGACTCAAAGGCTTCTATTATACTGACAACGTCCTTGACGACTCGAGATTGGATATGATTAGAACAGACGCGGTAGTTAATTTTACTTGGGGGACAGGCCCTGTTACGACATTTGGAAGAGACTTTGTATCAGTGCGATGGGAAGGATATGTCAGACCGACGCATTCAGAAACGTACACATTTTGGCTCGATGTGGATGATCATGCCCGCATATGGATTGATGGGCACTTACTGATCGATTGGTGGACATTTCCTCATGCTTCGTCCATGCTTCATGCTGAACACGATCTGAGTGCGTTTGAGACTCATGAAATCATCTTGGAGTATCGCGATGTCTTGGGCAATGCAACTGCGAGATTGCTGTGGTCGTCCGAGAGCATTCCAATTACCGCAATTCCATCTTCATCTCTCTTCTACAAGGTATGTAATTCATTTCGCAAACTTGTCATTGTGACCCAGCATATATCTAATACTTCTCTTGCTTCAGGAACCAATACGAGGTAGCCCTTTTGAATATGTCGTTCTCCCGGCAACAACTCATGCTTCACAATCACAGGCTATCGGTGAGGGTGTCCATACAGCAATCGCTGGAAAACAAGAATCATTCTTTATTGTTCCAAAGGATGCACATGGGAATTTCCGTGGTTGGCCACATCACGCGCTCGTAAATGACGAGAGGCATCTTGATGTATTCCACTCGACTGCTGTATTGCTTGATAATGCTCAAGACGACGTGACTTTCGCAGTTGACGTCACCTACGATGCCGCATCGAGATGTTATGTGGGCACGTACACGCCGAGAACTAGCGGTCATTATAGATTGACTATTTATCACGAAGTAAATGGCAACGCAATGCACATTCGTGGCAGTCCCTTTGATCTTGGTGTTGTACCGGGGGACACGTTTGCGCAAGAGAGCATTGCTGTTGGTCCTGGATTGCACAACGGTGTGGCCGGAGATGTTGGAACTGCTACAATTCAAGCGTTCGATGCGAATCGAAACATGAGAAATATTGGTGGTGACGATTGGGAGGTCACAATAAAGAGTGCACTGACGAACGACTATCAATATGGTACCACGCAAGACCATGGCAACGGCACGTACTCGCTGCAAGTAGTCCCATTTGTTGCAGGTCCCAATGACGTGTCCATCATGTTGGATGGCAGCCACACCAGAGGCTCGCCCTTTCGCATTAATGTTGTTCACGGCACAGCAGATGGCCCGTCCTCGTTCGTCGTCGATGAAGCAGAAGTCTCACCAATGCGAGCAATGAAACTTCATAGTTTTGTTATTCAAGCAGTCGATAAGTGGGGCAACAAGGCGATATACAGTGATGAACATCCGCACAACACTTCGATATCGGTTCACAGCGAAAGTATAGATCCTAGTGCGACACAAGTATCTTACGTCGGAGGTGGCAAGTATGAAATCAGTGTGATACCAGTGTTGTCTGGAGAGATACAACTTGGAATCATGTTGAATGGAGTGGACATACTTGACTCTCCAATGTCAGTTTCGGTACATCCTGGAGATTTCTTTGCAGAGACTTCTGTAGCAACTGGCGTGGGACTCAAGAAAGCACAAGCTGGCAAAAGAGCTTCTTTCCACATTGTTCCGAAGGACGCAGGAGGCAACAAAAAAGTACAAGAAGATGCACTGTTCAACGTGACCCTAATTCTGACGGAGAGAGCGCATGTTCCAGTTGGTATGGAAATTTACGGTGCTAGCATGACTGATGAAGTGGTGGTGACAGGAACGCAATCATTCACTGAGGAAGGTCAATACCTCATTCAGTATACCTGTTTTGAGGCTGGGCAATATGATCTTCATGTCAATGATTACCAAGGCAAAAGCATTGTTGGTAGTCCGTTCTCTGTCCACGTGATACCAGGGCAAATATCTGGTGAGCTCAGTATCATGACAGGAGATGGTACTCTCAAAGGCTTTGCTGGACAGATATCTCCTGTACGAGTGTTTCCACGCGATGCCTATCAGAATTTCATTCTCGACAGTCAAGAGATAATGGAGATCGACATGACGCTTCTGTCACGTCACGAAAGCGAATGGGGAGAAGATGATAACAATCTAGTTGGTGAGCACACTATAAAGCAGCGTGTCGAAGCGAATAGTGATGGTTCATTTCATGTAGATTGTCTTACGGCGTATGCTGGTGTCTACTCATTGGATGTGACCACATTCCTCCCAGGCGGTCTTGCGGTTTCGCTCTTTTCTTCCACAGATTTTGCACCAGAGCACTTGGTATTCTCTTCAATCGAAGCGAATATCGACAAAGATTTTGGAGCGCTTCCCTATACTTGCCAAAACAACGAGGATATTACTTGTGGCTCACTCAGCGACATGGCCGGTCCCTATCATATAGGTGCGAAGTGGAGTGGCAAGCTCAAAGCATACACCAACGAACGCTACGAAATAAGCGCAGAGTGCAACGATGAAGGACACGTCAGTATTGCTATTGATGGTGTATACATGCCATGGCAACCATGCTGGCCCTCTGCTACGACAAGTACCGTGTTGCCTTCAAAGCAAGTCGACTTTGAACTTCGATATAAAAACTATGAAGGCAATAATCCATTTGTCAAGCTGAAGTGGTCATCTCCTTCCATTGGAAGTAGTGTCACCATTCCATCTTCCAATCTACATTACGAGGAAGTGATTGGGAACACTCTATATCCTGAAATTTATCCAAATTTCGCCTACGCTCCGCTTTCGAATGCAATCGGAGATTCGCTTCGTCATGCAGTTTCGGGAGTCGAGAAAGAATTTCTAGTTGAGAGCAGAGATGTTCATGGTAATCTGTTACTCAGTGGAGATGCGAGTGTGGTATCATATGCTCACAATGATTTTGCGACAATAGAGACAATGGTAGTTGACAATGGGAACGGGACTTTCTCTGTTTCCTATATTGCAGGTGCTAGTGGAAGATATTTCCTTTCTGTTAAAATTGGAGAGCTGAACACATCTCATTCACTCAGTCACGTTAAAGACAGCCCTTTCTTGTTGACCGTGCAACCAGGAAGATCTGATCCTAACACTAGCATTCTGTCGATGGACGATGATGGCCTAGGAATTGCGGGTAGAACCCTACTTTCTCGATTGCAAACAAGAGACTTTCATCAGAATGATAGATACCAGGGTGGCGACGAAATTATTGCACACCTTTTTGCTGTTGAAACTCCTAGCGAAAAGTATCGTTGCCAAGTTGATGACGATGACAGCGGCACTTATCTAATTAAGTGTCCGTCGCAATGGAAAGAAGGATCCTACCTTCTCGATGTAAGCATTGAAAGTAGTGCTGGTAATGCAGAGCCGCTCAAGTTTGGTCCTTTCCATGTGACGGTCTTTCCTGGGCATGCAGTTGCATCAACAACCTCTGTTGTCTCTGGTGGAACTTCAATCACCGCTGATTCGGGTATTCCTTCAGTGCATTTTATTGGAGACGCCGGGGTGTGGGGCTCATTTGTTGTGAGCACGAAGGATATCTTTGGGAACTATTTGACCACCGGAGGTAATAATTTCGTCACTCGAGTCGTTGACAACGATGAAGCCGAAGTTCATGTCATTGATCAAGAAAATGGTGACTACATTGTTGCCTACAAAGTCAATGAACCATCATCTTACAAAATTGATGTCGGCATGGTGACCGGCTCGGGACTGGTTGGAAACTACTACCTCAACGAGACGTTACTTGTACCGACAACAATGATTGATGAAAGAATTGACTTTAACGCATGGCATTTGGGCAAGTCGTTCAGTCATGTAACGTGGACTGGTTATATGTCGTTCCCTCACAATGGTAAATTTGAGTTGGAGTTGACCGGAATCGAAGGGAACTGTACAGTCTTCGTAGGTTCCAAAATCGTTGTTGATTCAAGCCTTGGAAGCAGTATTGGAAGTTTCAACGCAGTGGAGAATGTGTTGTACCAACTGAAGATAGAGTACTCAATTGCAATGGATATCAATCGACTTTTGCTCAAAATGTTCTGGGCGTCCGCAAAGATGCCGAAGCAGATTGTTCCGGGTAGTCATTACTTCAATGCTACAGAACCGATCCACGGATCACCGTTTCACCTTACTATTTTGTGAACACTGTGAATGGTGGAGAAAGAAGCAGATAGAGACATATGTCAGATAGAGATATATGTTAGTATTAGCAGTGCGCATCAATTACTATAAGATATTACTTCACAAAAACGAAATTGACTCCCCTGTCCTCAAAGATAATGATGATGCGGTCTGTGGTGTCACCTCAACAAAGCCCAAATCGTAGCCTAAACTAACTCAGTGTGTTTGTTCGATCACCATGCCATGCCGCATCGTCGGCGGTGCTGACAGGTTCATGAGTCCACTACGGGCTTGGACTTATCAAATTGGAGGGAGGAAGAGGTATTATCTACGTTGAAACCGAAGTACTGGTAAGTACGTAGATACAATTGCCGTTCATGGTATCTCTCCATTTCCGTTCAGCGCGCGCAAGTCACACCGGGTTTGCACACCTCAAAGTATTTCCCAGGCAGTTACGCGTTGTGCTATTACATAGCAGCCAGGAGCTCATTCACCTAGAGTTGCTGTCGGACTTGGCAATCATTCTCTTGCAAGAGGAGTGTGGTGGAGGAACACCAACCAACAATATATAACACAACAACAACCAACAAAGTAAAGTACATGAGATATCAAGCTTTCCATCTCGCTCTCTGCACTAGAGCATATGCAGATCCAACACCTTCATCACAATTATCAGTATCAGTAGTACCATCGGTCAGTCCCTAACTCGAGCCATCATCGCATTCTTCCCTACTTCATTCAGCTTCAGGCGCTCCACTCCTTCATTTCAGCCATCTCAATCACGTATGCCTTCATCAGAGCCAGCTGTCTCATGAGAAACGTGTCTTCGCCACAGCCAACCAATCCTACGCCAAAGTCAACTTCGCCGCCAAAAACCCTTGCTTAGGCCTTCTGGGACATATGTATGCATGAAACCAATCAATTCACAAGTGTTGGCCACAAGATTATCCGTGTTGGAGCTAACAATCACAAGTAGGTTTAGGTAGTGTGCCCTGGCCCTGGACGGTACAATGCTCATCTCCCGATTATCACGGTCTACCTGATAGTTATTGGCAGTCCGATGCCACATTATACATATATACGGGTGTCACGGCGGCCACAGTCACATGCAAGCGTACTAGAGGCCGATGCCGATGGGCATATTATGATGGTCGTAAAATCCCCGTTCAGACTGTAACTTTTGCCTGGTAATCTTGGGTGGACTTTGTATACCTGAACCTTAGACCGCCATGCTTGACACACGCTGAGTTCTTCTGGTATCGTGAAATCTTCGACGTCGCCTCTCCCTCAAAACTCCGATACCACACCTCGCCGCCTATCTAGGACAGGCATGCTGCCTGTGACACACTACGTGAGAACTATGGTAAGTATGTTGAGGTTGAGGTTGAGTTCACAATGAAATTGTCCATTCGTTTTCGTGATGCACATATATCTGAGGCTAAAGGAATTCGTTCTTCCCCTTCTTCCTCCTTGGATCTCTCACCTACCAAGAGTCCTACTCATGAAATTGAGCCCTCGTAAGGCATATGTATTGTGTCAAATAATGTTGGCTTTTTGATCAGATTGGCTTGAGCGTGGAGAAATAATTCGTTTTGCTTCAAAATCTAAAATCGTGGAATAAGATGTAGCGCGAGTCACCTGTTGACCCTCTTGAGCTTGAGAAGTGAATTATCCTCTATCCTAACGTAACCAACTATAATGGACCACTAAAAGCAGTTCATTGCAATATTCACAGCGTTAGATGATACAATATTGTGCAGAGTAGTGCATGCAGAGGCC
>Ga0209652_1003165_pt1 | contig 12274 bp, 13 predicted proteins | sample SaaInl74LU_5_DNA_FD_184641 | JGI IMG/M metagenome (GOLD analysis project Ga0209652, IMG submission 184641) | Marine microbial communities from expanding oxygen minimum zones in the Saanich Inlet - ESP_74LU_5_DNA (SPAdes) (version 2) | ecosystem: Environmental > Aquatic > Marine > Intertidal zone...
CTTCTGATCCTAGGCTTGCTCTACGAAGAGTTTGTGTTTGGGAAGAATGAGCTTGGACTTCTACCTGATAAAACCAAGGAATCAGCAAAGGATGAAGCTGGTCCTGTCGAAACGAGCAAGCTGGTGGCAGACAAGAAACGCAAGAGCACAAGGCGATCCGTTGTTGAAATCGACCAAGTCTTTAGTCGGAAGTACGAAGTCGATCGTCGCATGTCTTCTGAGATAGCTATTAATGGTATTGGCATCGTCAATCCATTTGAGACTGCGAATGATGCTGAATTGATGAAAAAGTTGTCTCACGACAAGTGTGAATGGGAACATCTTCTCGCGCTTGATGAAGAGATGGATGATGTGGAGATGGAGGAATAAATGCGAGTCTGATGGCTTTACATAAAGTCATAAAGCATATTCGGCAGCCTTTTTGTGATGGCACGTTGCTTAGTGATAACACGTTAGAGAAATTTATATATTTGATGCACTGAATTGTTTGTATCTTTCCAACACCAGTTCAAGTTTTCACTCTTTGATTGAAGCGTAGAGGTAGAGATAAGGGCGCTCACCCTTAGGCAATTTAGATAGAATCAACCTAGTCCACAAGGCTATTCTCAATTTCCTTTATACTATTCGCTGGATAGCTTTGAGAGTCGCATACATTGGCCCTCGTCGGAACGGAGCCGCCATGTACTACTACAATGAGAGAGGGTGGAGTATGAGGAGTGTGGTGTAGGTCGCTACATTGGTCGGAATTAGTACCTCGCTAGACCGTCGCTCGTCATCGACTCATCATTTTGATTTGACGATGATGAGAATAATAAAATGTGTGTCAATCAGCAGACAGGGCGCAGCAAGCGACAGACAACAGGAGAGGGGGGCTGTCTCAATATTGAGGTGCGCATATATTCGCGTCAATACCATACTACTCGAAAATAACAAGCAGACCTTCATTCATTGGAAGAAGATACATGCCGACTGGGTGTCTACTGGGTGTACGTCTCAAGATAAAGTATCAAGATCAAAATTCGATACAAATCAAACAATAGTCTCCTCTCGTTGCGCCACATAAACTGAAATGGTTGAAAAAGAGGAAGAACAGGTCTCTTGCCCTGTGTGTTGGGTATCATCGGATCTTTCCGAGCACAATGAAGCAACTGTCGCCACCGCTAGTGATCAATCATCGTCAGCGGAATCATCATCACAACAAGTAATATTCGCCAAGACACCATGTAATCATGTATACTGCCGCACCTGCATCGAACGGATCTTGCTTCCGGATGCTGCCACCATGGGTACATGCCCAATGTGTCGTACTGCAGTTAGTATTTTCGATTTGCGTCATGCTACAACGGAGAAGGCGTTATATCCATCCAACTCAGATGTGTCATCTTGGCCTATTGCAAACAACGTTTACAAACAATTCTCCGTTGGTAGAAGAAGAGGGTTACACAGTTTTCTAACAGATGGAATATTCCGCAATACATCATTTTGCTTTAATCAGGGTCACATCCCTAAACTGCAGTACATCAACAAAGAAGATGCTGGAGAAACGTCCGATGCAGATGAGTTGCAATCAGTTGATTTCCAACGATACCATTTCCATCCACAAAGTATGACGTTTCACGGAAAGTTGGACTTTGCCTCTCCACTATCTCGCCCTTGCGGTGACTCAATGTGCTATTCGTATAGCAGCTTCAACTGCCTACTACAAATCTCAAGTGATGGGCAGTACATCCGCGATGGATATATTCACTGGGGATATGAACCTACAACACCAGACGAGTACCCATTAGATGGTAAATGGAGAGTAAATTGGGACAGTGGAGAACCTATCGAAATTTACGTACAAAAGCATTGCTTTAACTGTGTCGGCATCAATTACGAGATTACTCTGGACGATAAGCACCGTCCCAGATTTGAGTGGCCTCTTGCAGCAAGAGGTTTTTTTCGACAGCAAAGGACTGTAGTGCAACGATCTAATCAGCAAATACCACCTGGTGCAAGAGGTCCAAGTGTAGGAGAGACTCTAGAGTGGTCAACTAATCTGGCTTCCTTTGCAAAGTGGAAGCGTGTGAGTATGGAACTTTCACCTCAATCTGATGGACGACGTTTGAGGATTAGACCTGATGAGTTTGTGTACAGAAACGCTGATTTCCAACCGCAGCTTCCTCCATATGTCGCAACTTCCATTTGGGGCAACACTTTCTGCCAGATGTACACTGTCGGTTTGGCATCGTATCACTTTGATGGGACTGCTGGCGAACCTCTAGCATACATATCTTATGAGCATCCACATACAGATGTTTGGCCAGCGTTAGACAATGGAGAGAAAGTTCCGGATCGCGTTCCATTTCGTAATATTGAATGGGATTCTGATGAAAGGATCTTCAAGGGAGATATCTGTTGGGAAGAGTTGTATAACACTACTTGGATGGGCGAGGATATGTGGCATTACGAGATCAAATTTGATCCCAAATTCATGTTTATAATGTCAGGAACGTGCACACGTTCAAATTCAGAGGAGCCACATCAGTTTGGACGAGATCTCGTGTATGTCAATGCAGCTTTGGAAAGTGTATTGCGAGGCATTCGAGAGACAGTAACCACGACTGGTGAATACCTTGATGTTGTGCGCAAATGGAGGCAAGATGGGGCCAGCGGCCCAACGCTTGACATGTTGGGAGAAGTTTCAATGCGTGTGCTGGACAATAGAGCCGAGAGTATGTTTGATTTTAATCTGTATAGGTAGTTGCAGGGTGATGTCTAAACTCGAGTCACCAACAAATTTACGTTCCACTTTTCGTGCACGCTTCACATTTTCATTTTCATTTTGTGTTTCTTAGGCCCGTTTCTAGGTGGGTAGGGGGCAGGAAACTGACCCCTTCTACGTGGAACTAACAAACAGCTCATCGATCAAAGAAACCATTGATGAAGAAGATCGGCGCTTCAATTTGACCATTTTAGAATACCATTGAAACGATTGGGTTGAGTCCTAGGTTCCTAGCCACCAAACAACGTAACTCTATCTCACCATGAAGTACTTTTCTATCATCGTTGGCCTTGCAGCACCCTTCTGCTATGGCTTCACTGCACCATTGACTCCATCTGTAACTTCTCCTCGCTCAGCCACATCTCTCAATGCCATGTCTGACGGTGGAGTTGTTATCACTGGATCCGCTGGTGGTGTCGGTTTCGCCTACGCAGGAGAATTCATGGATCGTGGATATGACGTGGTAATCTGCGACGTCAAGGATTGTGCCACTGCCGCAAAGGCACTTACCGCCCGTCATCCCAATGGAAAAGTGTTTCATACCCAATGTGACGTGAGTGATGCTGCGAGCTGTGAGAAATTGGGCAAGTTTGCCCAGGAAAAGCTCGGAAAGATTGGATATTGGGTCAATAATGCTGGTATCAATGGAGGAAGAAGGGCTCTGTCGGAATTGTCAATGCAACAGGTTGAAACTGTCGTGAAGGTGAATCTTTTGGGTATCTTTTATTGCACCAAAGTGGCCATGGATATCATGTCTGAGCAAGATGGATTTACTGGACACATCTTCAACACTGTCGGAAGTGGAGTGAAAGGCGGTGGAACCCCTGGTTATGCTACTTATGGTGCAACAAAGAGAGGTTTGCCCCAGTTGACTGCCAGTTTGGTGAAAGAAATTGATGAGGGTGTGCAAGGATATGAAAAGAAGCAGACCAAGGGAACAATTCAAGTGCACAGCTTGAGTCCTGGAATGGTTTTCACAAAGCTCTTGTTGGATGATTCTACGCCTGGTAAGTTCATCGTCTGAATGCACAATATATGACTCGTTTACTTTGCAGCTTTACTCAAGCAATTCAATACTTGTTTCTCCTGCAGAACTTCGTAAATTCCCCTTCGGCGTCCTCGCAGCTCAACCCGAAGAAGTGGCAGCAGATCTCGTTCCAAAGATCTTGGCACAAAAGGACAACGGAGGAAGTGTTGAGTTCTTGACAACAGACAGAATCTTGACCAAATTCTTTGAACGTTTCATCTTGCAAAAGAAATCTGAATACATTGATGATGACGGTAATGTGATAAAGGTACCTGGAGAACAATACGACGAAACTGGTGCTCGTGCTCTTTACTAAGATATTAATATACATATAACAAAAATAGTGGTCCTCTTTACTAAGATATTAATATACATATAACAAAAATAGTGATGAAAGTGCATGCTGCTTCTAATACATTGCTACCACCTGGATACCACCAGCGACTAAACCAAGAAGTCCTCCAACAAGAATCAATAAAATTTCATCTTCTTCAAATGCTGGATGCCTGTATACAAGTCAAGTGTGAGAATACAACAAGTTGAAAATGACACTTATCAAAATAAGAAGGAAATCAAACTTACAATACTCCTTCAAATTCCGGATACGGTAGCTTCTGCATACGTCCCCGAATAGTATTTTCCATATCTAATGCTTCTGTCGTATATTCATAAGAGTGTGGCATGACGGAAGGAAGTTTATCCGCAATCTTTTGAGCAATTTCTTCCTTCATTTCTGAAAATTGTTGACTTCCCATTGCAGCAATAGTAATTGGTTTCATTCCCCCCACCAATCTTTCTGTAAATACAATGCTGTGGGCGCGAAGCATCGCAAAGAAATTTTTCGACTTTGGACCAGACAAAATTTCTTCCCAAATTGCCTTGGTATGCAGAATCTCTACGCAGTTCACACGAGCAAATGTTTCTGATACTTCCATCTGACGTTTGAGGAAGATTCCATGTAGAGTAAAACACCCAATTTTGATAGGATTCAGCGGTCTGAATATCACCTTCAGAGCTACCCAATTCGTTGCCCATCCAACCAAAAAGCCAAAGAAGGGCAACACCCAACTAGCATCATAAACAAAGAATACTCCCATCTGTATCAATCCAAACAGAAACCCAAAATAGAATCCACTCCTCCGAATAAATGTAAATTCCTTATCCCCACACTCTTGAAAAATCTTATTGACCAATCGCTTTTCTCGTACACATGCAGCCACAGTCATTTGTTTAATATCCAACACATCATCAATATGTTCCTTCACCTCTTCCATAAATGTTGTTAAAAACGTCTCACTCTCGATGTTCATCATGACGATTATCTCATCCTTGACTTTCTTGGGTAACATCGACCAAACATTGGGCATGTACTTCATGGCAACCTCTTCTACAATCGAATCCAACATGAGCATTATTGCATCCTCCATTACCTCACTGAATCGTTTGGGATCTAATCGATCAAATATCTCTTTTAGGTTCAATAATTTGGTTGTCATTAAATCAAAGCATATGGAAGCCATTTTTTCACTCTTGGTGGGTATGATTCCCCTGTGGAGCAAAGAGCATTATGTGAATATCATTTGAGTGAAGCGATATATAACATGAATAATGAAATGAGGCACTTACTGCCAACCGAAAAAGCCCCATGGCTGGCCCTTGATACGAAATAGTTCAATGCCGAAGAATTCGATTGGGCGGAATGTCATTTCGAGGGCAAGGACGTTGGTTAGGTAGCCTACGAAACCGGCGCTGTGTAAGGTCAAAGAGGAGAATGTTAAATCGATGACATCAAATTCAAAACCGTGACATGTCTTGTGTCTGCGCGAGCCACATCATATGCACTTACATGACCGGCTGTATTAAGTAGTACCACAGCGGGTAACCTCCTACTCCGTACCCCATCGTTCCTGGATATAAGGTGTGTTGGTTTTTTCAATGTCAGTGACTCCCTGAAGTGACGAAGCAAGCGCATTCAAAATCCCATGTCGCAGGAGTTTAAAAAAATTTTGGGATGGAGGCATTCGTTTTCTTGAAGGGCTCCCACTCCACCACTCGCGCGCCGTTTGCTGCCGTTTGCCTTTCGCTTGGCCGATCGCCATGATGTCCTTTCTCAACACTACTGTTGTGTGTTGTGTTGATCTTGCTTTTGCTGTTCTATCAATACTTCGATAATAATTACTCGACAACGACAACAATATGACAAACCGTGTCGTCGACTTCGAGTTACCATCCGGCGATGAGGAAGGTATGCACACCACTCCCGAGAGAGGCCTACATCATAATAACGGATCTCAACGCTCTATGAACTCGGCTCCACCTGCCCCACCAGATCAACACCGCCGCACAAGTCTAGTAGTTACCCATGCACTACCTGAAATCAGCCTAGCAGATTTTGGAACAATCTGCAAAGGAACAGCCTACCGTCAGATTCGTCGTGGACGGAAGCAATCCATCCTCAGCCGTAGAGGGTGGGGTAATTACGATCCTAGCTCCCGTAATATACGTGTGGGTAGCACATTTACTGACTCATCTGCTGCCACGGAGGAAACTGGATTAATCAACAAGAGTTTGAGTGTTGATTCAGATGTCATACCCGAAGAAGAAGGAACTGCATGGGAGGGACTTGTTGAAATGTTTACCGAAAACAAAATCAATTATCTATTTGTGTTTATCCCCTTTGCAGTTTGGTCTCATGCGAACAAATGGTCGGATGGATCCATTTTCATCTTGAACTTCTTGGCCATGGTCCCCTTGGCATCTATGCTGGGTGTCTTTACAGAAGAGTTGGCGGCACATACCAATGATGTTATCGGTGGACTTATCAATGCTACGTTTGGTAATGCAGTTGAACTAGTTGTGGCTATACAAGCGTTACTTGCAGGCGACTACAGAGTTGTTCAAGCAAGTTTGATCGGATCAGTCTTTTCCAATCTGTTACTAGTTTTGGGAATGTGCTTTTTATTTGGTGGAATGAAATATGCCGAACAAGAATTCATTGCACAAGGTGCTGTAGCAAGTATTTCATTGTTGGCATTTAGTGGTGTAGCGTTGTTATTGCCAGAGTTTTTTGGTGGTGAAGGTGACGACTCGAAGGATGATACAGCGACTATATCCAGATTGGCTGCATTACTTCTTATTATCATGTACGGACTGTTGCTTTGGTTTCAATTGAAAACTCATGTGAATTTGTTCCAAGGCGATGATGATACTTTGGCGTTGATCCCTTTTAGTTGGGCTTTGACTGGTCTTGTTGTGATTACTGCAATTGTGACAATTTTGTCAGAGTTTCTTGTTGGGAGTATTGATGGATTTTGCACAGAGTTTAATCTGGGCAGGTCATTTGTAGGATTGATTATTTTGCCTGTGGTTGGGAATGCTGTGGAGCATATATCGGCTGTGTCTGTGGCGATGAAGGATAAAATGGATTTGGCCCTTGGTGGTAAGTTACTTTTTACATTGCAAGTTGGCTCTTTTTTGTGTTCAGCTCTGTTGTGAGTATGTGTTGTCAACTCTCACTGTTTCGTGTATGCATGTGCATGTTTGTGATACGGCAGTGGCATTGGGGTCATCTGTACAAATAGCTCTGTTTGTATTGCCAGTAACAGTCGTGATCGGATGGTTCACTGGGAGAGAAATGACGATGAAATTCCCTCAGTTTGAAGTTGCTCTTTATTTAATGTCTGTCATCATTGTGTCCATGTGTCTGTCGAATGCCCGTAGTAATTGGCTCGAGGGGAGTCTGCTTGTTTCACTCTATGCGTTGATTGCAGTTGGTATATATTTTGAGAAGGATTTAGAGTAAGAAAGAAGTGTTGAGATTATGTATTGAAGTTATTCAGATGTTTACATTTCAGTAGATTTTGGGTCAAAACCACTTAAATTGCCAACGAATTGATACTTGTTCTTTATCGTCCAATACCATACCTCCAAGTTGGCACGCTCGGCAATATTCAACTCTATCTTCTTTTCCTTCTCCGTCTCTTCTTCTAGTTTATTCTTTGCCAAAAACCGTGTTGCATCTCGACCAGCCATGATATGATATTCAGCATCAGGTCCATAAAAGTTCCTCCCTTTCCACACATTAAATACATCTCCCTTGACAGCGAATAATATCGGACCTGACTCATCATTCTCTCCATTATATGCGCTTAGTTCCTCCTCTAGCCATTCGTCTTTTGGTTGGACGAATGCAAGACTCTCACGCTCTCGTTGAAGCGCTTCATATTCTGCATAATTTGCATTTTTTTCTCGATCTTTTGCTCCACCTATCCACCATGCCGCTGTGGCACCAGTTGCAACAACGATGCCACCGATGACACTTGGCTCAACGTTGATGGCTGATTTCCGTCTATGATTGTGATGTTTTGATTTGGGAGCAGTAAAAGCTGATGAAGATATTATTCTTGCGCATAGCAGCAGCACCGTGAAGAGATGATAGGTAGGATGTCGTCGTCGCATCTTTATTTAAATGAGCGAGAGGCAGAGCTACAGCTTGCCATAAATCAATCTCCTTGCTGTAGCGATACATACTGCTTATACTTACTTACTTAGCACCTGGTCAGGGTTTCCATTCAACATTCAATGGTCAGCGTGGCGGGAGAGTAAGCTTTATTTTTCTGGAGGGCTAAAAACGGACTCGTTAGGTACTCATTTTCGCCTGATTTACATTACCACGATGACATTTACATTCTTACCACGATATGACATTTGCTGATCGTGATATGGTCTACGACAGCTGCCGGCTTACAAGTCAGCTCGTCATCGATGACACAACTCTTGTTAACATAGGAATTAGTACCAATGCATTGATGACGGGAAATGGATCAGCGCTCTGCGCAGCTGGCAAGACTCAAGTGATGGCTGGGAAAAAAAGTTGCCAGCTGCTACGACACGGGCATCTGGGCAGCGACACCGCCGCCGCGCTTCTCGCTCACAAAATTGGATTTTACTTAGCCTTGAACGAGGGAACATCATTATTCCTCCTTCAACGCACCAACTTGAAGCACCTCATTTGCATTGGCCAGTCATTCCTACCGCACCATGGCCGTCAGCATTGTGCAACACGACATTGAGGAGGGGGCTCCCATCATTGATGATTACCCCTTTGATAATCACACCAAGAAAATCCTCCCCGACATCAGCGAGAATGGCTCCAACTCTTCCAACATCAACGGGGTTGATGCCTTCCACGAGAACGGGGAAAGCCATGATGATCATCATGGCCACGCCGCTAACCCATCCTACAAGTCTCTCATCGCATCCTCCGTAGTATGCTTCATCATCTACTTCGTCTTCTGCATCGTCTTCTCATCCGTAGTATGGGACCCATTGAACTCATCCCTCGATCCAAACATCAACCCACCATTTGGTGTCGCACAGGGTGTAGGGATCAATTTAATGGGCATTGCCGTCGGTTCCGTATTCTTCGCGTGGAAGAGTGGATGTAAGGCCATCATCGCTGGTCCGGACTTGTTGCCGGTGGTATTCTTTGCCGAGGCGGGCACGAGTGTTGTTACCTACTTGGCTGCTTCTAGTGCCCAAGCGTTACGCAGTGCCTGTGCCGATGGTGCAGTGGCTGACGATGCTCATCATCGTTTCCTTGGAGGTGGAGGGGGCGGATATGCCGCCGATGCATCTGCTGATCCATGTGATCTCTTCCATCGCCATCTAGCCGGTGACGAGTTGTATCTTGATGAAACTTCCATATCCAAGGTTGTTCCCACCACACTTGTAGCCATGATGATTGGGAACTTGGTAACTGCAATGGTATTTTATGGATTGGGCAAGGCGAAGAATACAGCTAGTGTTATTGGGTGTATCCCTGCGAGTGTTGTAGCTGGATTTTTGACTTGTATCGGTTACAAGGTATGTACATTTTATACACATGTCTACATGTTCATGTTCATTTTTGCTTACTTCAAATACTTGCCTGCATCATTTGTCTCACTGATCTTAAATGACTCCACCTATGAACACAACAGGTCATCAAACTAGCAGTCTTGATCACAACAGGATATTCCTTCAAGCAAAAATACATCAAGGTGAGTGGGAGTGGGTGATAACGAGTTTTCCATATGTTCATATACATATTATGTATTTTGACAGCTCAACTAACCAAACATATTCTTCCTCGTCACTCATCAGAACCTCGGCCTGGATTACTGGCACCAAAATGATCCCTGGCTACCTCTGACCCTTGCCATGGTCTATGGATTAGCACTCTACGCATTTAAGCACATGCACATCATATCCACTGACAAGTTGATCCTTGCATTCATCTTTGGTCCACTTATCCTATTCTTCATTATGGTTGCCGCTACTGGAACATCAATGGAGTATTTGAGAGAGACTGATTGGTTCCTTACACAGGCTAGAGATGGTGCGGGATGTACCCAAAATTGTGCGTTTGTCTTCGTCAACTTTTGGCAAACTCTTCAGACCGTTTATGGTGCTTTTGGTTCAAATCTTGTGGCGTGGGGTGCTGTGCCTCGTTGTATCCCGATCTTTATCATGGGAGCTGTTATGACTTCATTGGATAATATGTTAAAGCTGACAAGCTCAGAGAAGGCACTTGGTATTGATTTGAACTATAACCAAGAGATGAAGCTGGGTGGAAAGGCAACAATAATTTCTTCGTTCCTTGCGGGATCTCCAGCATATGGTCAGACCAAGTTTAATGTGATCAATCTTAGCATTGCTGGAACTAGTGAGAGCTCGTTACCAACGCTCTTGCTCGGTGGTATTTGCTTGCTGGTATTCCTTTCTGGTGCGGCGGGTAATATCATCAACATCATGCCACGGTTCCTACTGGGAGGGCTGTGTGTCTTTGCTGGGGTAGGTTTCTTGTATGAGAATTTGTGGGAAGGTCGAAAGAAAATGAACAGGGCCAGTTTTGCTATCGTATGGGTGAGTTGACTAGATCCTTTATCATTGCTTGCAAACAATTGTTACGTTATATCTGACTATATCTTTCATCCTCCAGATTATCTTCTTGGTCAACTTTATTTGGGAGTTCTTTGTGTTACAGAACCTCCCTAAGGATATTCAACCCATGGTACCAGGTCTGTTGGTTGTATTCGTCCTTGGCATTGTGCTTTCAACGTTCGAATTCATGTTTGCGTTCATGCACAAAGCGAAGGATCCGTCGATTCGTTGTGGGGATGTTTGCTGCTCGTCAGCTGTCCGTTCTGATAAGCATGACAGCCAGTAAGTAGCGGCAGCATGTGGGTTCATGGATTCTTTACCTTCTTGTCTCGCAATATCTCATTATCTTTCTGTCCTTCCTTTTAGATTGGCCGTTATGGCAGGCTGGTTCCAGGTCTTCAAAGTCGATAGCTTTGTCTTCTTCGGTACAGCCAATACCTTGTATCAACAGCTTAAGGCGCATCTCGCAGAACAGAAAGCGACTTTGCCCAAAGCTGAGCGGACAAAGTATCTCATCTTTGACTTGACTGAAGTCACAGGTATTGATTCTTCAGCTCGTGATGTCTTCTATAAGGTCCATCGTCTTCTTAAGAGTGAAGGAATCAATCTTGTATGGGCCATCACAAATCCGAAGGTTGGAGAAGCATTCGAAGATCAAGGTTTATATGTGGGTGCGATATATTTTGACTCCCTTGACCTTGCATTGCGTCATGTGGAGGATGAGCTGCTTCGTAAAGCACATCACCTGTCGGAAAAGTGGTTGGTCAATCAAACAGTTCGTGATATCTTTCAGCGGCAAGGTGAGAAGAAATTATTTCCTGGTAACTTGTTATGATCTTATGACATGTTTGGTTCACTAACAACATGACATACCCTTCGTCTACTCTATCCCAGTCCTGGTCAATGTCTTTAATATCAGTGTACGAGCCGAGGAGAAGAGTTTTGCTTCGTCTCGTCTTCGTCCGTGGTCAAAGATCATTACACTATCGAGTGGAGACGAACTGTGTGGTGATGACGATGACAACTTGTATCTCCTATATTCTGGAGAGATCCAAGTTCAAGAACGAGATGGCAGCCACTTTGATTGTTTTACTGGAAGCTTCTTCAACCTTGATCACGTCCTTGTGTCAGTCGGAGCACTCGCCGGGCTGCCTGCAACCATCGGGGCAGTCGCCACCAAAGATAGCACGGTCCTTGTTGTCTCTAGGAAAAACTTCCTATTAATGCAGAAACAAGATTCGGCCCTTGGACAAAAGCTTCTACTCACCCTACTTGCACAAAAAGAGGCCAACCGTCCAGGACGTACACGCACTAGGGTGCCTTACAGGGATTCTTCTGATGGCAATGATGAACCTGTTCCTATTCATGGAGTTGCAAGAAAACTTCTCGCGGGTGATGACTACAAAATCAGTCTCACAGATGCGCAGGTTGAAAGGTTTAGTGAAGTGTTTGATCTTATTGTTGCGCCAGGAGAGACCGAAATTCCAATGGATGCTTTTTCCAGATTTGTCAGTATGGAGGCACGTTTGTTGGGATCAGGTAAGCACAGCTGGATTCTT
>Ga0209652_1003168_pt1 | contig 12265 bp, 6 predicted proteins | sample SaaInl74LU_5_DNA_FD_184641 | JGI IMG/M metagenome (GOLD analysis project Ga0209652, IMG submission 184641) | Marine microbial communities from expanding oxygen minimum zones in the Saanich Inlet - ESP_74LU_5_DNA (SPAdes) (version 2) | ecosystem: Environmental > Aquatic > Marine > Intertidal zone ...
GTTCTTTGACGACACAGTCGGCCGAAGGCGAACTATCAATTATGTCACTGGTAACGAGACGAACCAGAAGAATTGTTACATGGCGTTATACGAGTTGAAATGATGTGTGCCGTGAGAGATGATTTGATGTTCGTGTGTTGTAAATCGCATATATATTTAGATGTCAACATATAATTAGAACGATTAGAACGTTTATATTACCCCAATCTAAGCTGTTAGAGTCTCACGCTTCATAAAGACAAGTAGAAGATCCGCAACTAAGATCACAAATGACGGGACAAATAGCAAATTCTGAACCTGTCTCAGATTGATGTAGCCAACAGCTGTGATGAAGGCATCCCCCAATGCGCGACCGAGTGTGCCAACAATCGTAGCAAGCAACCCTGAGTTCAAGGTCCCGGCAGCCAGCGCTGTCGGGATTACCTTCGATAAGACCGATCCCACAACACCATCAAACGCTTGGACAGAGCAAAACACAAGCAAATATCCAGCGTAATACCTGCCAGGCCCAACAGCAAAGATATTACCTTCATTGTACGTGTCTGTATCTGCCGACACGAAGTCTGTAGGATCAACCAAAAGTGCCATTCCAACAGTAGCGCACGTGATTAACCACAACATCAAAACCCCATCCTCACGATACTGAGATATCCACCCAACAAAAACGGAAATAGGAATAGTTAGACAGCCCACTACCGTGCCCAACGCACCAACTTGCTTCAACTCCCAGCCATATCTATTCTTTGTCACCATCGATGCACCACTAATCAAGTTTTCCACTGTGAATTGCTTTGAAAAGATGAGGAACATGCACAGGTGAACAGCTGGGGTCATGTGTCTGGCAACGAATCTAATCTGAGACCAAAAGGATGCATCTTTGTTGGGTGTGGACTGTTCCTTATCAGAACCAAAACCAACTCTGTTATCAACAGGACAAGCCGCACAGTCATTCACCTCGTTCTTGGGGACAGAATCACTACGGTAATAGCGGATAGAATCATCCCGGTCAAAGTTGGTAACAGCAGAATCACCTCGTTCGAAGTTGCTGCGGACAGAATCATCGCGCTGAAAGGGCGTAAGCCGGTCGTAGTTGCGGACAGAATCATCGCGCTCGAAGTTAGTAAGAGAATCACCCCGTTCGTAATTTGTAACAGTAGAATCACGACGCTCCAAGGGGCTCATTTCATATTCTGACGGGTACGTTTGAATTGTCGGAAGAGACTGGATATTCGAATTGGACCGCTCAATCTCCCTCTCCTTCTCCACTTGTTCGATCAATCCGCTTCTCACTGGTTCACGGAACATGCAAAGCGTTAGAATCAGGTAAATCATCCACAGCACACTCATCAGGTATCCAGGGCCAGTCATTCCGTTGAAGTAAAGACTGCCATAGAGAGGTAGGTCCACTTCAAAGTCGAAGGTGTCCAGCAAAACAGCAATAGCCGGCCCTACCGCCGCGCCCAATGCCGTAGCCGTACCAAACGCAGCATTGGCAGCAGTCCTGTAAGCAAGTGGCGTTGTGTCGGCAATGTACCGTCTATTCATACTCCTCGGACCTCCCAACCCAGTAAGGAATCTCCCACATAAGGCCATGACAATGCTTTGTTGACGATAGGCGCTACTGTACAGAATATTCCCAGCAATAAGTAGCACACCACTCGCTAGCAACGGAGATCGGTATGACTTATTGCTCCAAATGGAAAATAAGACGGCAGATATAAGTGCAGCCCAGGGCATTGCTCCAATGATCAGGCCTGACATGGCATCTTTCGCACCCAAGGCATTGGCGTATTCCACACTGGATGGTCCAACGATGTAGTAATTCATCATGTATAAGAAACAAGATAGAATATTCAGAACCAGAGAAAAGGACGTGTTGGACGATGACGATGGCGGTTGAGGCTCCAGACATTGAGCCTCCAGACCTCGGAACCCTCCAAACCAAGACTCATTGACTCCCTCAGGCTCGCGTTTGATCCCGTACAGATTAGCCTTGCGGGCGTCCCTCCACTGGGCGACAACCAACAAACTGCTCTTGAGGCTCTTTCCCCTCATAATAAGATACTCCGGCATCAAACTCAAATTATCCATTGCACTCCCCAACAAGAAATACTCCCTTAGTGTCGTGATAAAGTTATCACGAACTCCGGAGGCACGACCAGTATACGTCTTTTCAATCGAACGTTGTGTTTTCGATTGAACACACTTGAAAATGTACACTTGGTACTCAATATCTTCCCCAATATCGGGATTAGATCGCAGACTTGCATAATCGGGAGGCTGTAGTGGTGGCACCACCTCCGCGCCTGTCCTTTCCGACAGGGGTGTCTCGAGATACGAGTCGGATGATGCAGCTGGTCGCAAGGGAGGTGTTTGTGGTGGTGCAACTGCAGTCTCAACACCTCCTTCTTCTACTCCACCACCACCACAATCATGAAGTGATGAAAATCCCTCACCACAATCCATCGAAGAAACATTCAAGGCAGGCTGCCTCCACTTGGCCCTCTGACGTTTCTTAATCTCCTCCGCAGCATCCACAAGTTTATGAAATTGATTCGCAAACCCTCTAAATCTCCTCCTCCTCCTATTCCTCCCCCCTCCACCTCTTACTCCCAAAAATCCCTCTCCATCCTCATCATTCTCATAATCCTCCAAATTCTGTTTATACTCCCCAATATACGCCAAAGTCAACCTCTTAAGTTTCGAATGAAATGTCAAATCCCGAAAATCACTACTCCGTCCATTCTTCCTCAATCGTCGTGATTTTTGATACCAGGATGACATGGGACTACCCCCCAAACTACGTACGAATGCATCATATCGAATGAGGATTTGACGTACCACAATGATGTTGGTGGTGATGAAGGCGTGGAGTTCGAGTATTTCGGATCCTAGGTCGTTGAAGGATAGGGTATCGATTACTCGGTTGGAGGATGGTTCGATTAGGTCATCATCTTGGTCACTACTTTCGCCGGCTAGTAATTCATTGAATTCTGGAGTGTGGTGGTGCTTACCAACAACACCACCACCACTGTTATTATTCCCCCCACCATGATGATCCCCAGAAGGCTTGAACTTTTTTGGCAAAACTTCCCCATCCTCCCTATTCGGAGCCAACTCGGCCAATCTATGCCGATAAAACATGACAGCACGTTCCACCTCTGAATCCAACACTGCACTAAGTTCCACTCGTTCAATAAATGACAAGTGTTTGATTACCTCTGCCTCTGTCAACATTGCTCCCCCTAATGTAGGTGCCGATAATGGATTGGCAGTGGCAGTAGTAGTGTTGTCCATCATCTCCACATAATGCGAACTACCACTTCCACTAGCAAATGAATTTTCTTCATCCCTCATAAATTCCTCTTCGGTAAAACAACTTCCACATCGTAATGATCTCGTGAATATATTACTTCTCTTCGAGTTGTACGTTTTACGATTGTATCCCCGCGGAGGAGTGGTGCCGAGTGCACGTTGGGAGGCGTATTCCATGACGTTTGGGTCGTTTAAGTTGGGTGCTTTTTTGGCGTAGGAGTGGATTAGGGTGGTTAGTTCGTGTTCGCTCAGTGTCTTGCTGCTGCTGCTGTTGTTGTTTTGTTGATGATTATTATTGGTGGTGGTGTCATTGTTGTTGTTGTCGCGCATGGCGGATTTAACAGCCAAACGACGACGTGAGAAAAAGGCTAGACACTCTTGAAGTAAATGGTAGCTTGCATGATGTGATGACCAATCTTGACCCAGCAATTCATCAACGTTGATATTGATAGTATCACCGCCCTCTTCTTCTGTTGGTGGAGGAGTTGATTCTTCCGCCACCTCATTGATATTGGGGAGGCTACCACCTTCTCCACCAAGAATTGGAGGAGAGGGAGGACGACGAATGGCACGCTCCAAGCAGGCTGAGAAGGAGCCACCTCCTGCGATTACGTCTTGTGTCCTCGGCGGAATGGGCGGCATCCTGCTCGAAGAAGTGTTACGTAATCTATTGTTGCCACCCTTTGTTTATCAGCATGTTAGAGTTGCTGCATTCGATAGACCATAGGCTAGATGATGATGGTGGCAGTACTATTGGGGAGCAAAGGGTTCCCAAAGATGATAGAAGTATTGAATGGAGTCGCCAATGCTGCCAGGCGTTTGGGTGTAGGCGTTGGCCAAAATGTGTCGCATTGTTGGATAAATTACGTCAAAGAACTTCCCGCGTAGGACAAAACACATTCGATCTTTCTGGCATACATTTTCCTGTCATTTCATCAAGACTAAAAAGCTGCATGCCGCAAGTTCAATTCGGGACTGGGCCTATCATTCACGTTCACAGTTCACATGCTCTCTCGCCAATTTTCTGGCATTTTTGACATCAAAAAGCTGCCGGCACACGCAGCAATGCCATCGCGAAAAATTTACACCACTCATCTCACAATTCTGTTTAGTACACATCTTGTGTCACCGCTAACAATGACCACAATGCTCGCTGATGAATGGGGTGAATGGGAAATGGGTGACTTTGGTTTCTACCAAGATTTAGATGATGATAATGGTGTTGATTCATCCTTGACACTATCCTCATCCTCCTCCTCCAACTTGTTCAGTGCCCCACCTACACCAGCCACCGCCAGCCACTGCTCACCCCACCGCACCATAGACGATCCACAACCCTCCACCCTCACCACCTCTCCACCCATCCTATCCCCCACAATAATCGATACACTAGCCGAAGATGGAGGACTACCATGGTCCATGCAAGATATGAATTGGGTACGATTATTCAACTCGGAACGTGACGGGACGTCGTTTGGGCAGTTTATGAGGAGTGTTCGCAATGTGGAACATACGGTGATTGTGGCCAAGACGAAGAGTGGGATGGTTGTGGGGGGATATGTTGCGGATGTTTGGTCGGGTAGGAAGAGGGAGGAGATGAATCATAATGCGTTTTTGTTTGTTGTGCAGCCTCCTGCTACGACTGAGGCTGTAATGACTGATGATGACAATAGCAATGCGGGCGCATCCCTCTCACAGCAGCAGCAGCAGTTTCGCGTCAAGCGATTCATCCCAGGACTAGAAGACATTGCCTCCTCACCTACAGGCGTGTTGGAATTTAACTTTGACACGCTATCCCTCTCCTCCTCTGACAAGATTGACCACAATAAGGAGCAGCAAGTCCACATCTTCAAGCCATCTCCCAGACAAGCGTCCTTAAAGCAAGTCTGTCAACTTGGCAACAAGTTGATTTCCTTGGGAGATGATGATACTGATTTACTTCACGATAATGACCACATGAAGAACTTTATGACCATTGAAAACTCCTTTTCGAAAGGACAAGTGACCATGACATCCAGTGGTGGTGGATGCATCACTGAAGAGTTTGATGTTGTCAACTTTGAGGTTTATTGCCTTTCAGATGATGATTGAGAGGCTCGCAGTGATAGAGAGATAGGAAGAAACACCACGGGGGAAAACACACATTCTTAGATAACAAGACAAAAAAACACACATGATGCAGAAGAACTATTGTGCTATTAGATAGAGAAGAATTTAGGCAGCTAAAACATAGAAACATTATTAGGATCGCTACATTCTCTTTTCGTTGACAACAAATCTATTTTCTAGCACCCACGATCATCTATCCAGTCCTATTCACTCGCTAGGCGACAACTTAGCTGGTTATTTCAAATCTGTGAAGACTACGATTATCGACAGTGGGTGGAAAATTCTTGAAGATGTAGATTATTTATCCTTTATGTTTAAGAAGTAACATAAGAATTAAAATGCAGTATCGACTCAGTTTTTACCAAATGGAATCACCACCAATAGCACCATTACCTCCCCAAGTATTGTTGCCAAGAGCATTTCCACCAAGTGATGATGTATTTCCTTTGGTATCTCCTTTGTCGTTTTTATTACCTGACAGTGCGTCATCCTGCATGAAAGAGCTAAAGTCGAAACCACCCAAGCCTCCAAGTGTATCAGATTGGTTTGCATTGCTCGCTCCACCACCACCCCAGATGTTGCCAAGTCCATTACTTTGATGATCTGCTGTTGCACCGTAGCTTATCGATTCCAAAATGGATGATCCCTGCAGACCACCACCTGTGGCTGTATTTGATTCAAAGGTCATTATACTGCCCACTCTTGAGGTAGGCGGTTTCTCTTCGGATAGTGTACCAGATAGTCCTGTAATGGAAGATGCTGCACTTACAGTTGGGTCGACTCCAACCGATTGAGTAAGGGTGGTAGGTGGGGCAGGCGAAGAACTCACATTGCTCAACAAGCTGGACATTGGCTCAATAAGGGATGCAGCAGCAGAAGCGGCAGCAGGTGCGTTTGAAATGTTCTCATTAGAGGATGTCGACGGTTGAGGAGCAGGTGGTTGTTTGCCACTGGACTGAGCACTCATCGAAGGAACAACATTTTCTTCAGATACTGGGCTAGGTGCAAAGGAGGGGACGAACTCTCTTGCCGTAGCCCGAATCAAACCCATGTGATTTGGTTCCACAAAAGGCGTGGCCGCAGGTTGATCCGAAGCTTTACCAGGCATTGCAGGCTGAAATCCAGGAGGCACAGCCTTTTTGGCAACACTTTTTTGTACTGGAAAAGGTTGCTTCCCAGCACTCCCCGCTGAAGAAATACTTCCGTCAGAGACACCGGGAGGACGAAACTCTGGTGCGGAAGCAGAGATGCCTTTAGTTGCCGGTTGAGGTTTAGCACCCTTCTTCAGAATCATTGTAGGCTGATGAGTTGATGGATTACCTGGTTTCGAAGCACGTGAAGAGGACTTGGATGACGCTGCAGGCTTTGTAAAAAGAGGCTGATTCCCAGCAGAACTTTTCGATGCATCACTGGGCCTTGCTAATATTTTCGGAGCTTTCACAGTAGGTGCCTGTGGAATGCCCATGTTTGATTTCTTAGAAGACTTTTTACCACCAGCGACAATAGTCATCGGGGGTCCTCCTTTTCCACCACCTCCACCGCCACCAATATTTATTGACATTGGAATGCCACCAGGACCAGGAGGTCCCTTGGGCATGTCTGCCATCACCTTCTCCATCTCAGCCTGTCGCTGCCTTTCCAAAGCTTTAGCAAGCTTCGCATTTTTCTCTTCCTGCTGCCGAGCCTGTTCTCGTTCATTCCATTCCCGACGGAGGCGACGTTGCTCCTCTCGTTTCGCAGCGGCTTTTTGAGCATTTGCAATTTCCTCCTGATGCTTTCGAGCAGCTTCTTCAACTTTCTTTTGCGCACGAGTGAGAGCCTTTGTTTGGGCTTTGGTGGTGAAGCTTTTCGTGCTACTGGTGATGCTGACACTATCCTTACTACGAGCTTGACTGTTTTGCTGGGAATTTGTGTCGCTTTGATCGGTAGAACTTGTATCACCTCCACTGAGTATCCACATGACCATATCGTCAGCCCCAACGTATCCTCCAAAAGCTTTTGCGGCAGCTTTGATTTGTTCTTCTGAGAAGCCCATACCTAATAGTGCGACCGCAACAGGGTCAGAGAGATCGTCACCCGATGACGACTTTCCCTTTGCTACCTCCGGTTCAGGTGACGCATCAGGAGGAGCTGGAGGAGGATTCGTCTCCTTGGCTTTCTTTTTATTCTTCTTCTTCGACTTTTTCTTCAGTGCTGCTGAAGTCGTCGACTCAGAAGGAGTTTCCTCAAATATTAAAGCAATCTGCTCTTCATCTTCAGGGAGTGGCCAATATCCATTCTTTTCAACTTCTTTCAGTCGTTCCTCTATTGCCTTGAGTATTCGCATATAGGAAGTCTTGTCGGCTGGAGTCACATTGACAATCCGCTTTTCAACAATCTCATCCAAAATAGCTGCTTTACTTGTCAAATCATCATCCACTGCACCAGCTTGCAATACTACAGCTAATTCCCGTGCCGTAAGACCATTGGAAGATTGGTACGGAGTAAACGTCCTAAAACAAGTCAAAGAAGGATTGGAACGAGCTTTCACATTGCATTTTTCCGCCATTAATAATTCCAAGGCCGACTTGGCTCCGCCCGCCGTAGCATAATGAAGAGGTGTCCAACCAGCATCCGTACAGGGAGTTTCCAAGAAGCCTTTTTCGTTGTCATTCGAGCTCTGTAAAACCCATTTTATGAAATCAACGTCGTTTGCATATGCTGCCGAATGTATGCAAGTTCTTGAATAGGTAGGGACCGGTTCCCGAAACACATCAAATGAAGTAGAAAGGATGTATTTTGCTAGAAGTTCTCTTGCAACATTGAACTCAAATGGCAGTGCATCGAATGATGCACCTCCTCTTGTCTGATACTTTTGCAAGCAATTTGGAAGAAACCAATTCAGTTGTTGTAACAAGTATTCTTCTTGGTTCTTTGGCCCATCATCATTTGATTCCTCATCACCACCCTCTTTCGATACTGGAGTGAAAGTGAAGTTCCTATAAGGACTCTCCCCTATCAGCATATTCATCTTTCGTGCATCCCCACTCGCACAGGCAGCAATCACCCGCGATCTCCAACTAGTAATTGTCCGTTCCCGTTTCTTAATCGCCGCAGCTGCCGCCTTGAGCTCAGCCTCCTTTTTCAGACGTTCCTTCTGCCGTGCCTTTTTATCTCGTCGTTTCGATGCCTTGAGTTCCCGTTTCCGTTCTTCCTCTTCTGCCTCCTCTTGACGTTTTCGTTCTTCCTCTTCCGCCTTTGCTTTCTCTCGTGCTGCCGCTTCTTGCTCATTTTTGTGCTGTCTTTTTTTATCATCATCCGGTAAATGCTCAAATGTTGGTCTATCTTGAGGTGGCGGAGTAGTAGTAGTAGTAGCACTACTAACCTTCTTCACCCGATCCATTTCCTGAGCAAGTCGTTCCATAACACCCGGATTATCCAAATTCATCACCGAAGCCATAGACTTGGACATGACATTCAACAATTCTTCGGGTAAGCATCCAAACCCTCCCCCTACACCTCCATCATCGGGCAAATCGGCAAAGTTGGTAGCAAATGAATCGACAATATTCCGTTCTTCGGCACTTAGACACGACGTTACCTTTTCGTAGGCTCGTCGTGCATCATCTTCCGTGTCCAAGGACATATTGACACTTTTCAATAGTCGATTTCCCAAGGATACGGCAAGGTTCAAATTTTCATCATCGTCGCTGGCGTTGGTACCATAATCTGCTAGGACGGATGCTGCTTGTGCCACGAGGGAGTCTTGGGGGAATCCTCCCGGGGGAGGTGGGATGATGGGTACTACTGCGGCTGATGCACTATTCGTTGAGGTTGTCGATGATCCATTTTTGTTGGTCGATGATGAGGTGGAAGAAGTGGTAGCAGATGATGACGATGCTTTCGATTTACTACTTCCCCCACCACCAAAAATCATTGAAAATACATTGCTCTTGGCAGTAGCCGTTGCACTACTTGCACTACCAGCCTCCTTCTTTTTCGATTTCGGTTGTTGCTTCTGCTTGACACTCTTCTTCTGCTGTACTGCCTCTTGCTTGCTACTACTTTGCTTCTTTTGCTTTTGCTGATTCATCTTCTCCATTTCATGCTGTGCCTCCCGTTCCGCCTCTTGTTGTATTGCCACATTCACCCCCGCTACGAATGCTGCTTTGCGAAAGGAGGCAAAGTCATTTTGGATTGATTCTTGAGAAGGAGTGGTGGTGGAGGAGGAGCCAGAGGTGTCCATTTGTTGCGCCATGTTGAATAAGGAGGAAAAGAGGGATTGAATTTGTGCCGTGTTTTGTTGATGTTGTTGTTGTGCGGTGTTGTTATTGCTGCTGCTTTTCTTTTTGGAGGAAGTTTTGCTGTTGCCACCACTACTGCCACTGCTGGTAATTTTGCTATTGTCATCTTCCCCACCCAAGCTATCATACGACGAAGCAATTTTATTCGCCAACAAAGCATTCCGTTTCCCCACCGGACAAGATGCACTTAACGCCGACATGGCATTATAGGATGCCTCTGCACTACTCTGTTTATTTTGTTGTTGTTGCTGTGACGACAATCCCGAAGAAGACGAAGACTGCTGCGCCGCAGCTGCAGAAGAAGCAGCCGCCAAAATCTGTTTCAATCCAGCATTGAACGCTTCCGGATTATTCGAATTGGCCTGTGACATCATTGAGGCAATTGCCGCAGCATCTAAATCCACCGTGGCGGTACTTCCATCTGCTTTGGAAAAGGTGGCACTTACTCCCATTGCGACGGCTTTTTGTGGTCCACCGCCTTTTTGTGCAGTTGAGGATGCATGACCAGGGGGGGGAGGTGGACCAACAAATGGTACAGTCTGTCGTACAATTTTGACACCGGTAACTTTGCCCCTGCTGGTATTATTATTTTTCGCTTGTCCATTCGTAGTATTATTCCCACCCCCCTTATTATTATTCCCAGCAGCAGCAGCAGCTGCAGCTGCGGCAGCGGCAGTACTCGAACTAGCATTGGCCATAGCCACCAATTTATTCAAATCACCGGTAACATGTCGTGAATTTCCGCGTTGATTGACAATCCCCCCGTTGTGATCAATTCCGGCTTTTTTACTGGCTTCCATGAATTCGCGTACCATTGCTGGGGTTAGTTGCATGCCGCCGATGAAATTTCCGGGGATTGGTAGGCTGTTGTTGGTATTGTTATCGCCGTCGTTTCCCCCAGTTGTGTTGTTATTGCTGCTGGTGGCGGTGCTGTTGGAATTGGAGCGGTTGGTCGTCGATGATGCGGCGGAGGAAGCGGAACCCGATGATGCGGTGCGGGAATTTGCCCGTTTTTTTGGCATTTTCACCTTGCTAATCTAACTAAAAATAAGAATAATTAACTATATACTGCTCGTTGAGCCTAAGTGATGATGGTGACTAGCATTTAGAGAGTAGAGGGTGCCGTTGTTACCATCATGGTGGAAGGTTCACATGACATGTGTTTGATGTTTTATTTTTGTCGTCAAAATCATTTTCATTTTGACTTCCTTGATGCGTAATTTGACGTAAGTAGGCTGTGCTGTCGTACCCTTAGGAAAATACTTTCAATACCTAGGAATACGTAGAATAAGATGGCTACATACGATTAGTAGTATGGTACGGTAACGGATTTGTCGATTAGATCGTATTTTCTCCCATTTTCATGTATTTTTCGGAGTTTTTAGGTGCGCAGAGAAGGTGGTCGCGGACAAAAGATTTGAAATGCCTGCCTTTGTGTGTGCTGACGCTCGCCATCATTCAGACCCCGGTAAGAGTAGGCTCGCTCCGATAACACTTCAGGTCAGGGTTGATGAGGCCATAGAGAGAAATAAACCATGGAAGAATCACTTGGTAGTAACTGCGGCGGCGACGAGAAGTTTGCCAGAAATAGCAGCGGGCACCCAACTCCGCCTCAAAAGACAGTAACTCTCCACGAGCACTTACATCAACAACTCGCCCAATTAATCAGCGTCACTCCTCCTCCTCCAAACAATAATGATGACCATACCCAAGAATCATCCTCACCGCCCATTGAATTATTGACTACGTGTTCACCACATGAGCTTTTGCAATGGGGTAAAAATGAAGAGCGGAGGGAGAACAAATTGGCGGTTGTTCAGAGACTTACGGATACGTTACGATTAGATCAGACTTCGTCGTTAGCTGCTCTCTCTTCAAAAGGTGGCGGTGAAGAGAAAGGCACAATTCCAAAGACAAAGTATACTGGGAAAATTCATGGCTGTGTAGGATCGCATTGGGATCTTTTGCCACCCGAGTATAATGATGCGCTGGATGACTTAGACGACAGCAACGAGGGGGGCAGTAGTAAGGCTGAAAATAATGATGCCACCGACAATACTGGTGAAACCGACGACAATACAGCAACAGAAGCGGAATCGGCAGTAGTTATCAGTCCTGCAGTCCGAGGGGGAGGACTTCGCCTACCCGGATTAGATTGGAATAAAACATTCAAGAAGGGATATTCCGTCTTGGTTTGGGTAAGGCCCACGCTACTAGAACAAGATGACAGCACCATTATGTCGTCCACCACTACTCCCCCGGGGGCATCATCATCACCACGAAAACAGGTTCTGTATAGATTTGCCACATCTGAAACAGATGGTGTCAAGGGTTCCATCGGTGTTTGTGCAATTTTGGGACAGTGGTCTGCCGTGAAAGTTACCGATTCGCAGGCCATGCTGACTGCAACCGTTACCGCTTATACCCTCCCTAATTCGGATCCAATGGCGTATTTGTACCCAGCAGGCAAGGATGATGATATTACTACTGATGACACAACTGCTGCTGCTGCTGACGATGACGACAATAACAACAATAACAAAACGGATAAGAAATCA
>Ga0209652_1003169_pt1 | contig 12263 bp, 6 predicted proteins | sample SaaInl74LU_5_DNA_FD_184641 | JGI IMG/M metagenome (GOLD analysis project Ga0209652, IMG submission 184641) | Marine microbial communities from expanding oxygen minimum zones in the Saanich Inlet - ESP_74LU_5_DNA (SPAdes) (version 2) | ecosystem: Environmental > Aquatic > Marine > Intertidal zone ...
TGGTGCCTGTTCTGTGCAACAAATTCTCGCACCTCCGGGGAATTTTCGAAAATCGGCCGCCGTAGGGACATCCCACAGTGTATTTAGGATGTCCCTACGTTCTGGCTTTCCTTTCAAACGCTAGTAATTTTCTGTATTAACTGAGCAGAAGGCCGGCCGCCTCGTTCCCGATGTGGCTGGCATCGACAACTTTGTCAATGGTAACGTAGAGTGTCCGTCATATGGTGCCGTAGTGAGGAGAGTGAATATATGATTTTCATGATCTTCACGCTTTGACTGCCATGGTGCTAGTGATGATGGGCTTTTGTTGATTGACGAATGTTTTGGATGTTGATTGCTGCCTCAATTGAAATTGATGCTACTCTAAACCTAACATTTTTCACTTTGCTGGCTCTTTTAAACCTGCAGCTCAATCAGATAGATGCATCGTCGTAAATGACATCATAACAATCATGACTTTGAATAGAAGCAAGTGTACCATGAATACATGCCGATGTGAAGCAGACGAGAGATATCGTTTCGACAGGGGAGAGAGGAAGCATTCAAACTTTTAAAAGCCACCAAGCCCTATAATTCGCGCCGTACAGCAAGAAAAAGGTTCTTTCAAAACAATGACATATCTGAGATAAGGTGCTGATCAGGGGGCTTGTTTCCGAATGAAGCGTTCTAGACCTGTTCCTCCGTAAAACTCTTGTTGCAATAATGATTCTCAAGTTGCCAAGTAAATTGTCCTGCATGATATCCTAAATGGTTGAGTCGAGTGCGGCGTAGGCGTAGGCAAGAAGGATTCCGACTTCTCCCTTGAATTGAACACGAAAGGTGTGAGGAACGATCTCATTTCCTATGTTCAGTCGATGGCTCGTAGCAGCTACGAAAGTAATAGACAACATTGGATGCAGTATTTATTGATCACGAGCATTAGATATCTACGATATTTCGACAGAGGTGACTACATACCGTATCTCATATGCAGCAACCTGTAATAAACTTGGGCACATGACGTGCTTTGTGGATGCGCTTGACTTCCGGCAAGTGTGCATACTTCTGCACCAACGCTTGCCTGTACTGTAATGATGATTCCTCTCTGGCAGATAGCTGCCCGATCTTTTCGGAACTGCGTGCCTTCCACATACGGATATTAGTATCATCACTTCCTGAGAGGATGTACTTGTGATCCAGTGTATAACCAACACAAAAGATGCGCTGCATACGCTTTGTATGATAAATATCCCTCGCAGTTCCATTTGATCCATACCCGCCGTGTGAGGCAGTCCCACCCTCTTTACGGGTGGAAAAGATTCGTATTGTTTTATCATAGCTACCCGTGACGAACTCAGTTCCTGTTGGACTCCAGCCTACGCTCATGACTGCACCAACATGTCCTTTGAAGATTGTGGTAGGGCGGCTTAGTTTTCGCATGTCAAAAGTGTAAGCATTGTAATCTTCATTTCCAACCACAAACATGTAGGGCTCCATCGGATTCCATTCCAGGCAATTAGATTTCATTCCCATGATTGTCTTTTGCAATGCCGATGCTGTACGGGTGTCGTGTAATCCTATTCCACGATCACTGCTACAATGAGCAATCAAATCTCTTTCAGCTGGGTTGTATCTAACGGTTGTAACTGTATCATCACTGCCCCAAAGATTGTTAAATGACGTAATTGGAGTTGACCGCTCTGGGTCCCACAGATGGACTGCCGCATCAGACGATGCTGTGGCAAATTGTGATTCCGACCAGTGGTGATCTATCGAATGGAATGCATTGGCAAACGAGCTGTTCCGTGCCGACGGAAGTCGATAAACATTCAGTGGGCCATGTGGAGACTCAGCATCATCATCTTGGCTTGATTTGAGATTACCCTTTCTTGCTCTTGGTTTTTTATCCTCGTCATCGACATCTGCAGTGATGTACTGGCCCTTTGGATAAATACTCCAAGCCTTGATAATACCCTCTTCACCACAACTATAGAACTGTCCATCGATGCCATTTCCAAACACAATACCACTAACATTACGCGAGTGCGCCCCATCCAACGAGGCAACCATACGCCTATTCTGCAAATCCCATATACGGACAGTACCATCCACAGCACCAGTAACTACCGGACACAAATTCGTTCGACATATCGCCAGAGATGATACCGCATCGACATGTCCGCCCTTCAACTCGCCCACAAAGGGGCTGGCAAACATCCGATCTAACTTGGCTGCTGTGACTGCACGGGTGTATTCGCGAGCACGAGCTTGGGGATGTGATTGTGGATTTAGATTCTTGTGTGTTGGGCGGAGATCATGGAGGGAGGAGCGGGATGTGGTTGATTGCGGACGGGCGAGTGCTTTGACCTTCATGATTGTTGTGTTTTTACTGTGTCTAGCAGTGCCAGATCTTTTATAATGAAAGCAGTGCTATATAAAGCTTGAATATAAGACACCGAAATTGATTGCTGCTCTGTCTTGATGTTGCTACCAAATGTTCTTTACCATGATGCTTGTGCTGGCTGTGATGTGCTTCGGCTGTTGCTTGTAGCTTGGTAGGTCGGGCGATTGCAGAGGAAATTAATGGCGCGCCAAAACCCGACGGAGGAAAGACCAAGCAAGCAAGGGTAGGAAGTAGGAAGTATGGTAGGAAGACAAAGTTTGGGCGAATCTACGAAGAGTGCCAAGTAGAGCCTTTCCTGCGGTTATGTAGGGTCTTTAATTATAAGCAGAGTAGGTCCGCAAGGACAGGATTCACTATCATTATCATCAATATCTACTATGATTTACTTTATACGGCGTATCCCAACACGCTTCCATTGAATAGTTCAGCTACACCTACTACTCCTAACACAATCAATACCAATACACAAGTCTAAACGAATATTTCCGCCAAGCATATCTCCTTTATATTTCAGCTTGCGTGTACGAATGCTCCATTTCAACTTCTGTCTCTGAATGCGTAATAGCGAGCCCTTGCATTGTGAAAATGTCTTCCCTCGTAGGAAACAAGTTTTCCACAACACAGTCGTCTAAGAGCTTCAGCCCACCTTTAACTTCTCTTTTGATTCCATCCATGACGTCTTTTGAATCTGGTAGGTTGAGATTTTCTTCATCAATGCAAGAAGCTATTGGTTCATTGAGGTCGGAAGGGGATCCCATCAGCTGGGCGTACACTTGATCATAGAAGGAGCAGTTGACCGTTCCTTTGTGACAACCACCCACCATTGCGGTATCAGAAGATGGCTGCATGCAAATCTGTTTTTTGAGCTGCTCAACAGTATTACACTGCTGCTCCTCCATTGAGGGTTTCTCTAACAGTTCCTCAACTACTGGTGGCTTCATTACTTCAATGCGAGTAGACCCTTCTTTCAGAGCGCGACACTCAACATTACCACAACCATCAGATACCAAGCCGACAGGACGCAGAGCTTTGGCTTTCTCTTGTTCTTCTACGAGAATGGCACGTGCATCAAGAACGTAGCACTCTACATTGCCCCTATTGTCAGTAGCATGTAGGGTGTGTGGTGTCTGATGAGGCAACTCCTTGACTTCTGTCTTCTGATTTTGGCCACGAAATGGAGCTTTCATTCTCGAAAACATTGACTTCTTCTTCTTCGTCTGCTTCTTCTTCTTTCGCTTGCTACCAGCTGCATCTTGCTCTGCAGGGTTGCATTCAGCAGCAGCAGTGACACTTGGGTTAGTTGATACATCAGTTGAATCACCCGAGTTGTTGAACTGTAGTTTTTGCGGCAATAGCTCGCTTTGTTTGGAGATTGAAGATGCTACTGATAAAGAGCTATCCCCATGGTCAACGAGAGATGGCATGTCTTCATCCCAGGGGATACTGGTTGTTCTGCTCATTGTTTGATGTTTGTTTAGGCTACTACTTCCTTGCAAGCTATGGAGCTCAATCACTTGTCTACTGTCTACTTTGTCTAATGCTCTGAATTCGAACGAGGCACACCGAAGGGTGTTCGGCTTTTCTATTCTAAGAACATGGCTTCTGAAAGCGATCATGTGATGATTTTATGTTTAGAGAAGCCTCATACGGAGGAATTGGTATACTTAGTGTTTGATTGCGAGAAACAATTCATTCTGCCCACAATTTTAGTCCAACCTTTTGGCACCCGCGGCCACTGTGTTCGTTGGCACCCTACATACGTCCTATTGTCGACACATCTTGCTTCTGGCTTCTGGGTTCTGGGTGGCAAGTAACATCATGCCGGTTCAGCTCATCGACTTTCGTTGGTACCACGCTGTCAACGACCAGAACAAACTTGACAATGTGTTGGCGTCATCAGCTAAACACACGCAGCTTCATGCAATTGAGGCTGATATCATTTATTCCGAAGCAAAAGGCCATTCGGTCATGGGTCACCCACCTCAAGTGGATGGGGAGTTGACGTTGGCATCGTTGCTGCAACAATTGAATGAGGCGAATTTCCAATCAACCTCGATGACAGATACGGACGCTAATATACTCAAGCTAGACTTCAAATCAATGAAGGCCCTACAAGCATCTATTAACGATGTAGAGAACTATCTAAAGGATTTACCACATCAGCTTCATCAACATGTATGGATCAACGCTGACATCCTTGCTGGTCCAGGAGGCAAAGGCGAAGATATGCAACCAAAGTTTGATTCAGTCGAATTTATGGAGCTGCTGACCTCAGAAACCTCCTTGATGAAATCAACAACTCTGTCAATCGGTTGGACAACATCATTAACTGACATTTATGCACCATATACGATGGATATGATTGATGAAATGTTGACATTGCTTCGTTCATACCCGTGTAATAATATCACCTTCCCCATACGGGCAACATCTGTTCTTACCTCTTGGGAGGCATTGAGAAAGCTTTATGATAATAATGTTGATGAGAACAAGAGATGGACTTTGACCTTATGGTGGAGCCTGACGAGTGAACAACACAAAATGACGAAGGACGCAATGAATCGGATTCATAGCCTTTTGGAAAGTGATTATCAATCAATCCTGCCCAATAGAACTTTCTATGATCTAGTTAACTTTTCGCCGCCATGAGCAAAGTAAAATAAATTGGGAACTATACTTGTTATGCTGTTGGTTAGATTGGCTTTCTACCTCGTGTGTCTTTCTTCTCGCCCCACGCATTCCTAATCAGCCCTTGGTTGTATTTATAGATGAATTCAAAGTTGTGTTTGGTATATTGTAGATCGAGTAGCTTTTCTTCTTCGGTTCTCAAACGATTGTTTGTACTTGCAGCACGTCTGCTGTTATTCAATCTTTTCTTTCCATTTGTTGTTGTTATTGTTGTTTCGCCATCAGAGGCGTCGTTCTCATCGTCTCCGTCTCCATCGATGACGAAATCGTTGTCAGTGACCGTTCGTACGGTGGGGTTCAAGACTTTCACTTTCTGCTGAAGGTCAAGGGCCTCATCAGTAGCAAAGTCCAATTTGAACTCTGGAACTTCATTATCTAACAGCAAATGTTCACGGTAGATACTGTCTTCCTTACAAAATTGGCACTCTTCGTCGTCACATACAGCTCCGTTCTGTGGTCCAGATCTCATCTTGCTGGATGAAATCATAATAGGATGTGAGCAAAGTCTATTCAGCTGAATCTCTTCTCTGTCACGAGCTTTATTACGATTTTCGTATTCATAGCGCATGATTAGCTCTGCGTGCCTCTCATTATAGCGATGTTTCTCAATTCGTTCCTGGTCAGCCATTCGAGTTCTCTCACGAATTCCTCTTTGATAAGCTAGCCTTTCCTCCTTCAACTCTTTCGCTTCGTTGACAGCCTCGCTCTTACAAAGCTTGGACCTTTGATCGAGTGCAGTGTTGACGGCTTCTTCCTGTTCTTTACACTGATCCTCAATCATTTCAATCACCTTCGACAAATCTCGTGGGTATTCCTTTCTGCCGTCAGGGAGTAATTGAGCATATTCGAGTTTCTTAAACTTGAGTGGCTCAGGTGGAGGGGGTTTGTACACTTCAGCGGTTTCAAATGAAGCAAATGTGCTTGGTTGCGCAAGAGCTTTCCTATCTCTCAAGGACCTATCATTTGATGGTGCAGCTGCTGAGTTTGAAGACCGCGACTGCTTTGGAGCGTTGGGGGTCAACAGTTCACATCGTGGATGTGCAGAGTTCGTGTGTGACTCGATTGCAGCTAAAGTGTTGAATTTTCGCTGCAAATTGCAAAATGGGCAGGAGTAAGACACCCTATTCCATGGAAGTTTTCCAACGTTGTGAGCTCTACCCCAATGAGCGTACATCCCTTGAATCGTAAAGTCTCCTTTCTCACAGTCGGGGCAATGACATACAACCGGCTTTGATTGCAATGGTTTCTGCTTGGTGGTTGTCTCTTGAGCCCTATTTTGGTTAGCAGTGTCTCGGTCTCGGCTCGGGTGCTTTCGTTGCCCAGAAGCCACATCTCGCTTCTGCTGACCAACAGACACTTGTCCTGATACATAGTAAGACTTCATGAAACAAACGCTGCACATTCGAGAATCATACATACAATCAGCAGAACACTTAGGGCATTTGAACATGCTATCAGGTTCTAACTGCTGCGACTGTTGCTGTGACTGTTGCTGTGACTGAGGCTTTTCGACAATCATTTCGGCCTTTGATACCTCAGTTTCTGGCGCAAATAGCTCTTTTGCACTATCGCTCACGCCATTTGAGCTAGTGCGAGACGCCGCTACAGTGGACTTTTGAGCAGATCGGATACCGATGAAAGCGGATGTAGGCAGCTGCTGAGGTTGCAATTTAGTTGGACAACTCGAAAAGGGCTTTGTTGATATTGGCGAAATCAAGACAATTGATCTCGCTCTGTCTCTGTTTCTGGAGATGGGAGAAAATCTCGCCAAGGGACTTTGCGGTGGTACATTTGGTTCTGAAGCTGCATTATTGAAGTTGATGTAGGCGACTTCCGCATCATCGTCGTCTTTGGGGGAGTCCAGCCGAGGTTTCTTCTTCAAATGACTGATTTCAGCGTCATGTGCATTACCGTCTTCATTTTGCTCACCGTCTGTCGGTGCAGTATCGACTTGACGTTTAGCTGCTGCTTTCGTGCGATCATTCTCTCCCGCTATAAAGCCTTTCACCATATTGAGAGGAACAGTATCAAGAATATGTCGCTTCTTTCCATCATAATGAATTTTGACAGTAGGTTCGTTTCTATCAAGCATGACTTTCTTCACAGTTGCCTTGTATAGAGTATCGTCACCACTCCATTCAACGTAAATACGCGACCCCGGTAGCAATCTATCCATGTCCATTTCTTCGACATCTTGTCCTTTTCTACCCCCAATATCCGACGAAGGACTCGCTGGGGTTTCAATTTTCTCTTCTATTGTATACTCCATCGATTCTGCCATCACAGGCCCATCATACCCAGCATTCTTTTCATGAGGAACAGAAGAAAGCGTCCGGTAGTGTGCTGTGCAACATCCATCGCATTTAGTCTGCGCCTGCTTCTCGCACCCATCCACCATGCAAATTGTTCTGATTTTCTGTCCCTTCTCAATACGCTTGACTTTCGAACACAGTGTAAATGGGCACCCAGGGATAGACTGCAACCGAGCTTGATTTCGTTGAAAGTGGCGCTGGAAGACAGTTTCGCCATCCGAAGATATCGGACGACTGTCAATATCTTCTTCGATTGTGCGCATAGCAGCTCTCCGAAATGGCCTCTCGCCACTGATTTGTGCCATAGTTGTTTTGTTGAAGATATTTGCATCACCATTGTAGATAGTATCCAATCCAGTACTTTTTTCAATTGTCTCTTCTGCTCCACCACTATCATAGTCTTTCATGATTCTCTTCCCTGTATCATCAAAGAATTTCTCTATTGCAACCTCGGCATCTTTGCTAAATTGGTAGAAATCAGATCCATAAAAGACATCATAATGATCTCGAATCCTGTCGTCACCAAAGCTCTTGAAATCAAATCGTCGAGTCAACGCCTTCTTGTACATTCTAAACCACTTCCTCAAACTCTTCGGTGTGGTTTCCATGTATTCCGCAAGTTCAGCAAGACTTGGTATATCTTTTTGCATGCTAGGATTCAATCCACATACAGCACTGAACTCTCGTAGTTCATACAGTCGCAATTGTTTGCGGTGCTTGGAACTAGTGCCATTCAATTCATTTAGTTTGTGTGAAGCTAGCAACAGTGTTTGAATCAGCTCATTTGGCGTCTGAATAGCTCGAACGGTGGATAGAGTGTTGATCGGAGGAAGACGTTTTCCAAGATGTGATGAATCAAGTAAGTCAGCAAGAGAATTTTGCACGACAGTTGACGTCAATTGAGATGTAGTATTGGAAGTTGCCACGAATGAGTTTGTTTGCTGTGTGTTATCTGAGCGTACATCTCCTGATCCTCCCAACAACTTTTCCAACTCGGCAGTTGCATTTTCATGATTGTACCACTTGTGAGATGACTCCATCCGCCTCTTCAAATCTCTAATAATCTTTCGCAGTGCCAAATCATCATCCACCTTGAAGATTTCATCTCCACGAGGTTCCTTCTTGTAAAAGTGACCACCTCGTCGCAATCCAGTTTTGAACCACTGGAATAGCCTGTTGCCAATCTCCTCTTCTCGAGAATTGTCACCGGGTGTTTTTGCCCCAAGTAGACGAAAGTGCTTCCACATGACCTCCCTGTATCTCTCATCATTCAAGCTGAGAACAATGTCGTTTTCAGCTGGACCAGATGAACCATAGTTTGTTCTCATTATTTTTTGCTGCGGTTGATTTTCTGGTGCAGTGCGAGGCCTTGTTGACCTACGCGGTGATGTCGGAGCAATCAACTCCTCCGCATGATATTTCTTTTCGATAGGACGTTCTCGTTTCTTTCGAACAATAGGAGCCGACGGTGACTTTTTCTTTTCCGTCCCTTCCATACCAATGGACCAATGTTTGTACGACACCAACCGTCGACGCACATCTGCAATAATTTTATCATAGGCAACTTTTTCACTGACATGTATCTTCTCTCCAAAGGGTGACAGTTTGTAGAATTTACCAGTTCCCATGTGTTGTTGGAATAATTGGAATACTTGATCGGCACTTTCTGCTTCTCTGGCGCTATCTCTATTTCTCCCCAATTCTTTGTAGTGTAGCCACATGACTGATTTGTAATGATGATCGTTTAGACTGAGAACAACGTCACTATTTGGTGGTACGGATGCAGTAATTTGTGTTACTTTTGCTTCAAAGCTGTCTGGAACAGTAGTATTGTTTTCTTCATTTTCATGTGCTGTAGCATTATTTTCTGATGACTGATCTGTAGCGACTAGCTGTAAAGTTTCGTCCGCTTCCCCTTCATTGTGATTATTTTGTTGGTCAAATAGTCCATCTAAAATCTCTTCATCTATCTCTAATTGTTGTAATTCATCATTTTTGCTGATTAATTGCTCTTTTTCACTAATTGCATTTTCAGCTCTCGGCTTGTGCATGCCAGATGTATGCCCATTTTTTGTCGCAGAGCCGGATGCCCCCTCATTTTTACTTGTCATTTTAATTTGCTCTTCGTTGGCGCTGCTGGAGACAGTTCGTTCAATGTCATCCTGCTCCCCCGGCCGTTGAGAAACTGGAATGTCCACAAGATAAGAAGGAATTGACGGCGGGCGTATCGCAGCTGCCATGTCGTCCGTTAGCATTCCGACCGATGGGGGCGAAGAAGCAACCATTTGATGAGAGGAATTAATAATGTCGTTAGCTCGGTCGAACCTCTAATGTTTAGCAACACAATACATATCATCTGGCTATGTAGTGCAGAGCGATTTCATGGTTGAATAATAGTGGACGTTCAAACCAGCTGGGGAAAGTCTGTCCACGTATTAATTCCTACGTGGATAAATTTGGCGGGAGGGCTGAAGATCTTACAGAGTGGCCATTTTTTGCGCTTTTTCGTACAATATCTACAGCGATAAGTAGTGACAGCATCTTGCTGTGCAGCTAGCGAAAACAATCCATTGCAGCACGATGATGCAATCTCCGTTTATCTGTGCCTCTCTGGCATTGCTGTTGAGCATGGTCGTCTCATTCGCCGATTCATTCACAGCTTGCCCTTCCTCTACTCATCTACACAACGGGCCACCTACACGGATCAGACAGTCTTTCCTCTTTGCAACCAAATCAACAAACAACGATGCTCCATCAACAAATGATAAAATAGAGCTATTGAATCTACTATCAAAAGTTCCTCCTAACGAACCTACACCAAAAGAGCTCACCGCGTCGATTTTACAAGCAGTCAAAATCTTAGAAGATAATTTTCCAACTCCACCAGAAGATGTGCTTCAAGCTGTAGCTGGAAACTGGGAGTTACTCTGGACAGCTCAAGACTTGTCAAGCTTGCCACAAAAGCGTATCAATTTGCGGTCATGGGTCAATCCACTAGAGAATCAATCCTACAGCAACAATCCTCTTGGGCGCAGTAATCCTCTGTTTCCTCAGAACATTCAAGACAATTTGGAGGAGATTGGTGTACTCAATAGTGCAAGACAAGCAGATAATACCATCAAAAGCACGCAAGCAATTGACTTGAAACGCGGTAGAGTGAGAAATGTTGTAGCTGTGGAAGTGAACAATCCAACACCTGTTTTCAGCAAGAATGGTTTCAGCAAGGGATTCATCACAGTGGATGTCACGGCTGTCCCAAATGCACAAGATGCCAGGAAGATAGATGTAAAGTTTGACCGATGCAGGGTTGCAATTCAAGATTCGCCATTTAATCTTGACATTGGGCTAGGGATAATTGGTCCATCAGGATGGTTGCGAACAATCTTTGTGGACGATGATATAAGAATTACGCGTGGACATAAAGGTTCTGTGTTTATTTTATCAAGAACAGGAAGAAGGTCTTCGTGACAGTATAATGATAATTAGGTAGTTTTAGTTCTGAGCACGTCTATTTTTCCAAAGCCCACCATATCTGTAGTATGGATGCGACTCATCTCCATCAACTACTCCACCGCTGACACCATTCCAGCATTTGCCACAAACCATGGCCCATTCTCCACTCTTGTCGTGCTGACATCTTATCAAAAGGTTGACCGATTTAGCGCATAGAGTGCACTGCTTCTGACCTGCAGTTGGATCTCCTCTGCCTTCACGTTGAGCTCTCCGTTCTGCTTTCTTGCGCTTCTTCTCTGACTTCCGTTTGGCTTTTGCGTCAGTAATGGCATCTGATTCTGATAAGGAAGAGTCATCTTGTGCACCTATTTCCATCGCTAGCATGTCACCGCATATTGAGTCCAGTAATTGATCTTCACCATCAAAATCAGACTCCAGGACGCTGTCCATGTTGTCTAATAATTGTTCTTTGTCATCAATAGAAGACTCTGTGCAACTGTTGATGTTCTCTCTTATAGCAACAAACGGATCTTCAACATTGCTTGAATCATGTATCGTTTTATTCAATTGTCTATTCGTCTCTTTTCTTTTCCTATTGCAGCTTTTACTACATGTTGTCACTTCACTGTTGGGAACATAAATTTGGCAGCTATCAGAAATGCATTTTATATTGTAGGCACCAGCAAGGACAAGCAGGCTACTATGTACTCACTCCCAAACCTTCTCCCATTTCTTCCTCCAGGTGAAAGGTCGATTGCATACTGTGCAAGTCTTGACGGGAAGATTCTCTTTCTTTACGCCCCTGGGCATTGCTTCTAAATCTATCTCGTTATTGATGAAGCTATTGCTGGTGCATCTACGCTGTATACTGTACCGATGCTGCGTGTAGGTGTAGGGTCCTGGTCGACCTTGGTGTATGAATGCGCTGCTGTAAATACTCACGCGTACTAGCTGCTGGATCACCATGCCTTTCTGAACTGGATTCACTTGAGGTGAAGGGTTTATTGCTGCATGTTAAACGCTGATTGTAGGAAGCATGAAGCAGCACATGTCGATTTGCGCGAGATGAGTCATCGCACCAGAGACTCGAATCGACTTGCAGACAGCAAAATGGGGATAGGTGTCTTTTGTCTCTCTTTTGTACAACACATCTATATCATTCACTTTGGTGAGAGTTGCATGCAGTGATGAGATGTACGAGGAGATTGTCAGAGCATGCAAGCACAAGCATGAAGTTGGCAATTCAAACTTAATCTATTTTATCCTATCGGCGCACCCCCAGCTAGCTCCGAGTCAGCTTGCCAACGAGCACAAGGTTCCTGTCATTCATCAATTCGGGGTTCGCCCTTAAAAGAAGGAAGATACAACTGACGTAGCCGGCACTCTCTTGGTCATCATGTTCGAGAAGGAGTTGAATCGGCAAATCA
>Ga0209652_1003171_pt1 | contig 12259 bp, 11 predicted proteins | sample SaaInl74LU_5_DNA_FD_184641 | JGI IMG/M metagenome (GOLD analysis project Ga0209652, IMG submission 184641) | Marine microbial communities from expanding oxygen minimum zones in the Saanich Inlet - ESP_74LU_5_DNA (SPAdes) (version 2) | ecosystem: Environmental > Aquatic > Marine > Intertidal zone...
AATCGAACTGCATTTGCTATAAACAAGTCAACCGATGAAAGTAATTGTTCATTATTTGTTATGTCATACACTATATTCTCAATTGATTGGTCGGAATTTGTCTTTCTTTTCCATGAGATTAGGAAAGTAAAAACTCATTATTTTGGGCCTTCATGCAGAAATTATTATCTACCCAGGTTGTCGCTCGACTAAAGCTTACTTTTTGCTACGAAGGAGTGTGATCGTGTAATAGAAGCACTAAATTAATTGAGACTGTCCCATAGAGAAAATTTCACTTGCTGCTATGCTTTGCTTCGTTTAAGAAGCTCAAACTTATATTCTCAAGGACTTCATCCATCCCAAGAGGTCTCGATGGAAGTGGAATTGGTACAGGTGAGCCACGATTGCTTTCCATAGTATCATGCTTTTGTGTAAGCTTACTGAGATCTTGCAGTATACGATGTACTTCAGATTCCTCTCCCCCAAGCACGAATTGTCCACTCGAGTCGTCGTAGCTCAATCGAACATTTTGATGGCTCTCTTCTTTACGATTCACTGCCTTATCACGCTCCTGGCGCAGTGCTTTAGCCTTTAGATACGATAACAGCATACGTTGTTAGAAATTATCAGACACAAACAGCTCAAGCATAATTACTACGCAGAGGACTCACCAGCTTTTTGACATTTATACGGAACTTCTCTTTGTCTTGCAGAACTTGGTTCTTTTCAGCCTTCACTGCTTCAATGCGACGTTCACTATCAGCCAGCTGTCCCTTGATTTCGGCCAACTTTTGCAAAAGAGCAGCTTCGGGAGTCTTTCTATGTTTCTCCCGAAGGTCATCCATCTCGGCTTCAACATGCTTCACCTTCTTTGCCGCTGCTGCCGCCTCCTTTTTGGCCAAGACTGCCTGCTCTAGAGCTGCTGCTGCTTTTGCTTGCTGCAAGAAAATTGACAAAGGCTCAATTAGCACGGGACCATGGTACTGCTTCTACACAAACCTAGCTGTATAAATACTCACCTCAATCTCAACAGTGTGTTTCATCTCCTTTTTGACGAGCTTTTCTCTCAATTCCAATTCCGCTAGCTTGCGATTGTACTCATGTTGATGACTCTCCTGCAACTCTTTCTGCGCACGATCTTTCGCCTCCACTTCCACTATCGCCTTGGTTAGACGCTTCTCCAGCTGCTCATATTCTGAACGTGTCTTGTCTATAGAGGATAACCGTTCTTTCTCATTCTGCGTGATACGTTCTTCTATAGTACTCATCATCTCGGCCTCTTTGCTGCGTAGCTTCTCCTGCCACGTCAACTCCTCCTGATGCTTTGATTGTTCCCATTCCAAGCGTCTCTTCTCCAATGTGGCAAGGGATTCGTACAGCTGTTGCTCCTTTTTTGATAGTTGATCTTCACGTATTTGAAGTTTTGCTTCTTTTTCTTGAAGCTGTGTCTCTCGGCGGCGATGGGCATCGTCATTGTCGACATTGCTACAGCGTTTGCTTTCAGTCTCCTCTTTGGCAGTCTCCTGTTTGACTTGGGCTTTGACAGTCTCCTCCTCCTTGCTCTGTTTAGGAGATGGTTCCTTCTGGACACTCGTTGCCTGCACCATCGTCGACTTTGATGGTAGTAGGTGTTGCTGCTTCTGCTGCTGATTAGTGGCCAAAAAAGTAGCAACGCTGCTTTTATCAAGAGACAATGTCACCGCCACGCGAGCACATGACGATGTCTGCTCCAAATCCTTCACCCGAGGCTTGAAGTTATACTCATTCACTACCTTCACCTCCTCCTTCTGAAACGCTATCAAAGGACCAAAATCTACAGATGCTGTAGCAATGACATTGCCTTCAGTACAAAAATGTATCCTCAACGTGGCATTCTTCTTGTCATCGAAGTAGGATGTCAACTCCTCACGCTTCATGCGGAATGTTTGAATTGTAGGAATGAATGGGCTGTCATTTGTTGATGCTGCCGCCGAGAGTCCATCCGGAATGGAGAATAATTCGCTCTGAATGACTTTTCCAAAACAGCGGTAGGAGAGCCAGTATTTTGTAGCCGAAGAAGGTGGAGTATTGCTTTGTGCGTCATTGTTGACCTCTGCCGATTGCTGTGGAACGAGTTCAAATAAATTGTGACATGCTTCGATTGAGATTGAGATTTTCAACACGAACGAATCATCACTTCCCGCTCCGACTTGGACATTCATTAATGAGAGATTGTTGGTCATAGTTGCGCCTGGAATCCAACGCAACTATAAAGCTGCTGCTGGAAAGGAATGAGAAGCTGGGGAATGCACTCTTTCATGCTCGATAGAATTCATTTTTGATTGGCTTCTCTCTTCTGCCCGTGTCTTCTGCGGCGGACACGCAGAAAATCACCACCGGACACAGACACTGTCCCGTCATCACTTCCGGAGCGACATCGCACAATCTAAAATCTAGGCGAATAATTATTGATCTGTACTGCAGTTGATCAATCCGTTCTCCCTCGCTGCCCTTACTATCGTTGCTCTAGAGATTCCAACGGCGAATAACATTACAAATATCGTGTACCTCGAGTTAATTAATGAAGGGGCAATAATAATATCCCTTCTGCACACACGGAGCAACGACAAAAACACACACACGAAAGAGATAATTATGACAATCATGTTTCACGACGAAGAGGAAGCACTTGAAAGTCCTAGAAAACGAAGCCGGAGTCCTAAGAATAGAGATAGGTGAGTGACCGATAATGTTTAGCAGCTAATTTCAATTGCGAAAAGGAGAGAGTGGAAGATGATGCAATAATATAATAATGGACAGCGACTGTTAAAAAGTGTATCGTAACACACATTTGCAAAGCGGCCAAGAAGAATTGCTGAATGAAAAAAGAAAGCGACGATCAATACAAACAATATTTATGGAGGCGGAATAGAGCATGGTAATATTATATAGGCGAGTGGGCAAGGTCATCAAGCAACAGCTACCTACCCAGCTGGACATCATCGCCGGCATCGGTTCCAGAGACGCAGCTCCTTCCTTTCTCTTTTAGCCCTTTTAAAAGCCTTCGCCTAAAATGAAAATGTTTCCGTTGCGAGTGTCATCATCGAGTCCGTTGCGATTGTCATTATCTCAATGATGGTGCTTTCGCCATTCTCATTCAGATACTAACCATACATTGCACTGTCTTCATACACATAACACACAATGCTCTCCTCCACCGGCCTCGGCCCGCTCGGCTCCACCTTCAACCGCCGCAGATCCGCCACCAACAACAACAATAACGATCCACCCTCCTCCGGCGGCCCCGCCTCTCACCACAACAACGGCGGTGGCATGATCAACGTCTCGGACAAAGGCCGTTCCAAATCCCTCCTTCGTGAACGTGATGCCAAAATCGCCGCCCTCGAAAAAGAAGTCCTATCACTCCGCAATCAGATATCCAATTTGAGCACTGCCGAACCAGCCATTACCTACGGATCCGGCAACAAGAAGAAAAATCTCACTCCCTACGGAAATACTGTCCGTGTCTCTACATCCAAATGCAGTGCCAAACGTCGTCAACTCCTAGCTGAACGGGCACGCATGGGACGGAATGCATCCATCGCCACCCAAAAAGCACTCAATGACCTCCCCGACGATCAAATGAACGGTGGGTTCAGCTCGCAACAAGCATTGATTGATCGTATCCAAGACATGTTCCGCAGTCCCCATGAACACGTTGCATATTTAAAATCAGAACAATTCGCCAAGGACATGCTCAAACTCAACAAAAAGGTCCGTGCGGTATTGGAGGATGAACCCCGGTGTGTCTTTTTGCAAAGTCCGGCATATGTCTTTGGTGATATTCATGGCAATCTCGAAGATTTGCACTTCTTTTCGGACAATGTTTGGAATTTGGGTATGTCGCTTACCGCGGGGAACTTTGTCTTTTTGGGGGATTATGTGGATCGGGGCATGTCGTGTTTGGAGGTGGTATCGTACCTATTGGCGATGAAGTTGATGCTCCCCCACAAAGTGTTTTTGTTGCGTGGCAATCACGAAACTCGCGATGTGAACGGTTGGGAAGAACATTATGGTGCCCGATCGTACATTGCCCAATGTCGAGAACGGTTCGGGGAAGAGATTGGGTATAAGATTTGGGAATCGACCAATCAGACCTTTGATAGGTTGCCATTGGCAGCGGTGGTCGATCAAGATATCTTTTGTGTTCATGGGGGTATTCCTCGGCCTATTTCCGATTCTTCCGTGGAGGGAGGTCGTATAAAGGACATTTTGAATGTGTCCAAGGTTGCAGGGATCAATCCCCCTTATGAACATGAGGATGATAATTATCAGCAGGTTGCTTCGGATTGTATCTGGAGTGATCCTGCAAGTGAGGAGCAGGAGCAGTATAGTGTGGATCGGAGGACGGGGTATGGGGATAGTTTGAGGGGTGGTGGGGCGATTTGTTTTGGACACAAGGCTGTGACGAACTTTTTGCAGCAGCAGGGGTTTTCGTATATTATGCGTGCGCATGAGGCTCATGCGGAGGGGGTGGCTGTTTCGAAGGGAGCTAGGGTGTTTACGGTGAGTGCAAATGTTGTTGGTTTTGTGTGTTTGTTCTCTGTTCGCTGTCTGCTTCTTTGTTTCACTCATTCCGTCATCTGTACTCTTGATATCAACTGTATAGGTGTTTTCAACCTCCAAAGATCACAACCAAGGCAACAATGCCATGGCAGGCTGCATCCTAATCGACTTTGAAAAGATGCAAGTCATCAACCGCAGTCCAGCATACCGCAATCAATACGTCCACCGTCGTGATTCTGTCAGTATTGCCATGCTAAGCGAGGCTGAAGTTGCGGAACGCATGAAGCTTGGGTTGATTACTTCAGATCCCAGAGAGGAGGAATTTGAAGAAGAGGAGTTTGAAGAGTTCGAGGAGGAAGATGATGAGGAGTTGCAGGATAGTTCATTTGAAGATGAGGAGTATGTTATCGATGATAGACGCAAGTCATCTGTGGATCCTTGTGGTACTCGGGCCAGTCCAGAGAAGAGCTCTCATGATAGTCATGACTATTTCATGGAGGGAAATGACATGCCATCGCAGAGAATTGACTTTTCTGCAGCCGCAACTTCTGGTCGCCAATCGAAGAAGAGAGGTGGATTCGATACTATTAGAGAAGATGAAGAGGATGACGAAGAGAGCACTGTCAATGGAGATGATGACATGGAACCATTTGATGATGACGAAAATCATTATTATGGTGCTGCTAGCACAGGGATGAGTCCAGGAATGAGGAGGGTTGGCATTTGAAATGGCTAAAGACAAGATTATGTCTGTCACTACATTCTAAAAGCTACAATAAACGAGGGTAAATAAATAACAACAAGATTATCATATTAGTCAGTTTTGAATCTTTTGCGTTGTCTGGTACTTCTTTCTCCACTGGATATGCAAGGCATTGCCATTACCATCTCGTTAATCACTACTTTCTTCTTTGTTAAAGCCTGCATCAACATTCCACCTTTCGGTAGTCGTTTTGACCTTGGATGCTTGAAGTAGATCAACTCTTCCTCTGTGATGGCAGTCAGCCTTGTTTGATGTTCCTCCTCTTGGGAATAAATCTTGTCTACAGCTGTCACGCGGATGTCTTCTGGGAGCAATTGAAACCCCTTTCCAAGAGAATGTTTGTGATGCGTGCCAAGTATCTCTACAAATTGCTTCTCATCATTTTCTTCCCATAATAGCAGCGAGTCTATAAAGCCAATTAGCCAAGTTGCAAAAGCGACAGCATTCTCCCGACTTTTCCATGTTCTCGCTACCTTCCCGTCTCCACCAGCCTCCTTTGGTAACAGGAGTATATCCTTGGCAATCAAAGAAGAGACTGTCGTCATGTGTTTCATTAGCTGCAGACAATCTTTTGCATCGTAGCGATACTGACTAGCAACTCGACTAGCTTCGGAATATAGACGCATGGACTCAACAAGACGGTATTCTTGGCTCTGATCCTCTCTACCTGCGTCTCTATGATAATGAGCAGCATATAGGTATGGATAAGTTTGGGCATCCTTGTAATTCTTCTTCGAAATGGATATGGCCAGTAAAAATAAGTACTCATTCTGTAGGACCATTGCCTCGTCAGCTGTTGTTGTTGCATCATCTTTCCCTTCATTTCTCAGCATCTCGGAAGCATCAACCCACTCCAATCCTCTCGCGGAACTAAGATGCTCCTCACACTCCCCCAACTCCATCAGTGCAAAAGGAAAATTGTCTATACAACCTGCATCGTACAGAATCCACAACATGTCACGTTTCATCTTATACAAAGCCCCACTGACAACCTGAGGTTTCCCAGACTCCCCAACAAGTTTTTGCTTATCTATATCACAATTCATATTACCAACTAATGCCGCTAAAGCCATACCAGCATTGTCACATAACACTGCATTATCTTTCATGTACAGCCACGAAGTTTCTGCAGTGATATTCTTTCGTGATTGTTGTCGGGGAGATTGCTTTTGTAAATCAATAAATGTTTCGGATATCTCTCTTCCCCTCTTGGATTGTGAAGCTTTTGTGTTGCCGGGTATTGCCACTTCACATGTTGCGTAGTCGTTGTTGCTATTATTGCATGATGTTGTTGGTTTGCCCGGATTCTCTTCACTTTGTGTTTCCAAGAAGTGACTTTCATAGGCATGATCCTCTGACAGCGTCAAAATACTTGTACACCCTAATAAATTCATACCAATAACTGTCGAAAGAGCTGCACCAAAGCAATCTAAACTTTTGCCATCCACATCACCACATAGACATACGTACAGACTGTTGGCATGGAGCTCATCTTGCATCGAGCTGCTTTTATTCTGGCATCGCTTCCATATTGCGTTGGATAGAGATTGTACTTTCTGCCTGTGATTATTATTGCCGTGACTAGGAATTGTCTCTATCAACGGTAAGAACTCGTCATGCACCAGCCTAATCAAAGATGCCATTGGGATGGGAAAGATACTATATCGACGTGACGAATCTTTGTGTGTCGTTAATGCTTCACAATAACCGATAACACAACTCCAGATGGCCACTTTGAGGTAAGCGTCCTTTCTATCAGTTTTTGACAAGGAAGCAACATCTCGTTTGAATTGTGCAATCAGCTCTTCATGTGAATTTATCTTCGATGGATTGCCATCATTATCTTCGTTGATGTCGGTAGGTTTTGCTGCCGCCACACTACCACCGATGCGCTCCCAGTGAGGAGAACTCTCAGGAGATGCAACTGGATAATCATATGTCACACGGCTTGTCTTGTTAGACATAATTTATCCTCTCGATATTGTGATAGAGCCTCTGCTGAGGTGAGTCTGCTGATTTGCTGATTTTTATTTTTTTGCTTTCTGTTGGATTTCTGTTCACGGTTTTACTTGAGATGTGCGGCATCCCCTTGCCTTCGCATTGTCCGTGTGGTGCTGTGTGTGTGTCTGTTCAGTACCGTGAGAGATGAAATGCAAACGCCTTGCATACATGTCAGAGAGCAAATTGGCCTTGCAACGAAACGAGACGAGAAAAAGCCTTTCACCTGTAAGCTAAAAACGGACATCGGGATCGATGCGATCGGCGAAGAGTGAAGTGGAACCTTTGCCACTGCCGGTGCGGTGTGCGGTGTCAGACCAAACGCCCCAAGGAGCCATTATATGGTATCAATCGAGGCAAAGATCTGGTTGTTGATGGTGTTGGTAGCAAGGGATAGCAAGATGACGTCAACAGAATTACTTGAGGCTGAAAAGAGCACTGCTGTCGTCGGCAAACGCACTAACATAGAACAATCCATCAACACCCATCAGCAATCGGCTATACGTATACATCTCATTGACTCACGTGACGATCTCCTTCCCGATGTAGATGATGATAACCGTCCTCTCTCTCGAGACAACAGTGACGAAAAAGAGGAGGCCGAGACAAAACCTAAAAATGAAACAGCTATATCAGCCGATGCACGAAAGATTAATGAGCTTCGGCAGGCTATCCTGGAGATGAGAGTATACACATGCAAGTTGAAAGGGACCAATCGTCATCTCCAGAGACAGAATGAGCTAGTCAAAGGAGAAAACACGTCTCTTGCAAACACCATTCATCGATTGGAAAAGGACGGGATAGTGCTACGGGAGGAAAATGAGCAGTTGCGTAGAGAGTTGAAGCTGCTGAAGAAAGGCACGTTAGATACTAACATGAGCATTATTTCTTCCCTCGGTGATGATGTGTGTGAGATTGATGAAAACTCGCATGTCAATGATCTTGTGCCTCTCTCTATTACAATCGATCCAAAGCTGCAGTTCTCACCTACTCAGCATAATGGCGGCGGCGAATCAGATGATGTGCAAGACAATGAAGAGACAACCAAACTGATAGGCAAGCCTTGTGTTACACCTACTTCAGATTTAAGAACGTTGACGACATCAAGAGATACGTTGTTTTTTGATGAGCCGAACATTACCAACGATAAAGAGAAGGACGATGACGTAAATCTTCGCATGGAACTTGGACAGTGTAGGGAACAATGTGAAGAGCTGAAAAAGGACCTGAAAAAGATTGCAGAAGATTACTGGAAGCAACGTGAGGAGCTGAAAGAGTATCGATCACGTGCTGCTGATGAGCTACAGACTAAGAAGGGTGAGTCGGAGCGCTTGAGATGGGTCGAGGCTGAAGTAGATGCAATGTGGGCCCAAGTGAAAAAGACAGATAAGGCAAATCAGGAATGGTTGGTCGAGTTGGAAACACTGCGTGCTGAAAAAGAAGTGTTGAGGGCTTCTGTTGTTGATAAATCGAACTTGATTGCTGAGCTCAAGGAAAAGCTACGAAATGCACCTTGTCCTGATTGGATACAAAGTGCTTTGCAAGATATTCAAAACGACCTGAAGCAAATGAAAATGGAACAGCATAGACAAAGCTCTTGAAGCAAGACAAGAGTCTGATATTTCTGCATATTGTATTCATTGTAGAGCTGTAAAAATGTAACTTATTTCCTTTCATAAATACAGTCATACATTAACGCCATGTGAAAAGGATGCAGCTACTCACAGCGGCTTCTCACCTTGGATACTTAGCCTTTTCTTCTAGCATCACTTCTTATGGCGCTGCCATTCTTTCAACATATCAGCAGATATTTTCAAGGCAGTACATAGGTGCCCTTGGGCCGGAGGAGAGGAAGGGGTCAAATTTTTGTTTATTGGAAGAAAGAAAATGGCAGCTTTCTTCATCAAATAACTTGCGAACTTCCCGACAAAATAGGCGAACCATGGGCATGAAAATTTGATAGTATCCCGGCACGTTATGATCAACGACGAAAAATGTGATGATGAACGCTCACAATAACATAGGTTGATGTGTAGAACAGTAGTTGGTAGCAAGATGATGTCATCAGACTTACTTGAAGCTGAAAACAGCACCACTGTTGTCAGGAAGCGTACTGACGAAGAACAATCTATCAATGCTGATGAAGAATCGGGTATTGGTATACAAATCGTCGACTCGCGTGATGATCTCTTTGCCGAGCAAGAGGATGAGCGTCCTCTATCGAATGAATCTATTAAACAGGACGAAGTGACCGAGGTACAAACACAACATGAAGCAGCTGCTGTAGCTGATAAAGGGGTTTCAGTCGATGCACAAATGGTAACTGAGCTTAGGCAGGCTCTCTTGATGCTGAGAGGGATCAATCGCCACCTGCAAAATGAGAACGATATGATCAAGGAAGAGAATATCTCACTTGCAAACACCGCTCATAAAATGGCAGAGGATTGGACAACTCTTAGGAAGGAAAATGAGCACTTGCGTGAAGAGTTGGAAATACTGAAGGCAGGCAAGGCAGATGCGACTCCATCAAATGATATCACGTCTTCTACGCTCTGCGATGTATCATCAGCTACGACTTCTTTATTTGGAGAACATGTGTTTGATTTTGATGAGAGCTCGCATGCCAATGATTTAAACACTGTCCCTTTCACAATTGATGCAGACTTTCAGTACATCCCTATTGCTCAACAAGGAAGCGTAGATTCTGACGATGTCCTTGACAATGAAGAAACTATCAAGTTCATCGATAAATCCAAACAGTCTCATTCACATAGTCGCAATATGTCAGATTTGACTCAATCGATGAAATCAAGAGATTTACTCTACGATATTGATGAGCTTAAAATCACTACTACCAACGATGAGGATGATGAGGACGTAACTCTTCGCATGAAGCTTGAAATAAAGCGTGACCAGTGCAATGAACTTCAGGGTGACTTGGAAAAGATTGCAAAAGCTTTCTGGGAGCAAACTGAGGAGTTAAAAGAATGCCAATCTCATATTGAGGAGTTGCGGGCCGAGAATGATGAGTTGCAGTGCTTGAAATGGGTCGAGACCGAAATAGATGCAATGTGGGCACACGTGAAAAAGATGGACCAGGTAAAGGAAATGTATGTATCTCTTCTTGCTGAAAAAGATGAGTTGAAAGCCTCTGTCATTGACAAATCAAATGAGATTGCAGAACTCAAGGCAACACTGCAAAATGCAGGTTGTCCTGACTTATTGCAAAGCAAAATAGATGAGATCGAGAAGGACCTGAAAGCCCTTCTCCTCGAACTAAAAGCTTCTGTTGTCGAGAAGTCGAATGAGATTGCAGAGCTCAAGGCAAAACTACAAAATGCACCTTGCCCTGATTGGATACAAAGGAGCATCGATGAAATTCAAGAGGACCTGGAAGTCATACTCACTGAAAGAGATGAGTTAAAAGCATCTGTAGTTAGCAAATCGCATGAGATTGCAGAGCTCAAGGATAAGCTACGGAAAGCACCTTGCCCTGATTGGATACAGAGCAGGTTGGACGATATTTCAGAGGATTTGAAGGAAATGAAAATGGAGCAACGCAGGCACAGCTTTTCGAAGTAGATGCAGTGCATGAATGTCATGCCAATATTTTTTGTTCTCTGTATAAGTATATTAGAATAGGCTAGATTGTTACTTGTTACTTCACAGGAGTACAGTTTCTTGACATCTGAATTTACTTCATTGCTCATGCCACCTTTGCCTTCTCTAGCATTTTTTCTGACGCTGCCACCTCTAACCTTTCTGCAGCTATTGTCAACGCTGCAGGGCCCAATAATGGCAAAGCAACAAGGGTCTTAATTGCAGTCGTCCAACACTGGTACGCCAAAAATCCAAAAATGACTGCGATAAAAATCAAAATGTAATCAATTGTGAGAAACGCAACTCCTGCATCTGCATCTGCGAAGATTGCACTCCAAATGCCCTTGAGATCAAATCCATATGATGCAAATGTCAGACGAAGAAGTGCCGCCCAGCATATCAAGCACATTACTGTCATGAATCCATACATTTCCTTTGACGTCTTCACATGTTTTGCAATTGCCGTCTTAGATTCTTTGTTCGGTGGCACATCAAAATATACAGCAAATCCCGATACAACAGCCAACATGGGTCCGCCCAAAATACCAGCAGATAGTCTCCATAGATAACTATCAGTATCAACTAAGAACACTAGCGTACTAAAGATGCAAGCAGGGATTGCTGTTGCCACACTCAAATACAATCTCGTCGAAGTGACTGGTCCTTCTCCCCTACCCCAAATATAAGCAGGAACCCACAGCAAAGGGACAGAAACTGACATTCCCAAAAGCTGATGAAATATACCCATCAAAATAGGGTAGCGTAAAGGTCCTTTCGCACCATTTCTTCCTCCTTCAATTGTCATGATCAAACTCATTGGGAAGACTCCAACTACCGCCAAACCCCAGGTGATGTAACCCTGTGGATAAATGTTGCGCAATTGATGCATGAATTGTGTCACCACACAAACAATAGGAGTGAAAATTCCCATCCCTGCCACTGGTTCGTATGGCTGATATCCCGTGGCTTTGGCAAATGCTTCGACCGATTCGTGAGGTGCTGAACAAGCAGCCAAGATGGGATCGAAGATCGGCCCGGTGATATGCATCTTGTGTATCTGGGCGTAGATTCCCAAAGCAATTGAGGCCAGGCTGAAGAGTACTTTCTTAGTGGTGGACGTCATGGTGGTGGTGCTTATGTAATGAATATAGGTGATATTAGTAAGAATTTAGCTCTTGCCCCGCTCTTCCTACCTGGTCGTTTCCATGGTTGTTATGAGCGAGAAGGGTTTGCTTTTGCTGGAGATTTGGCTGAGCGGAGGTTCTTTGTGTCACAGTCACATGCCACGTACTTCATTCGAAGCTGATTGTACTAACTTAGTCGGAAATCGGAATTAGTCCGAATCCGAAGAAGGAAGAAGGAAGGAAGGAAGGA
>Ga0209652_1003175_pt1 | contig 12255 bp, 8 predicted proteins | sample SaaInl74LU_5_DNA_FD_184641 | JGI IMG/M metagenome (GOLD analysis project Ga0209652, IMG submission 184641) | Marine microbial communities from expanding oxygen minimum zones in the Saanich Inlet - ESP_74LU_5_DNA (SPAdes) (version 2) | ecosystem: Environmental > Aquatic > Marine > Intertidal zone ...
TGCATATGGTAAGCAAATAAGATGATGAGTATATATAATATCATTGAGATGTATATGAAGTGTCATTTCATTTCTACACATTGCATAGATATAGTTGTAGCTCAACAAACCGACACGGTAACATTCCAAACGTAGAAAGAATGATTGCGTCGTTCCATCAAGCCTTTGATGTTTGTCAGATAGCGACTTGTAGTGAGGTGGTATAAGATACAACCTACAAGTTATTAAGTCCGACATTGATCGTGCATACTTTGTCTGCATGCATGAATGCGAAATTGCACACATCATATGTGCATTTCCAATGCTGTAAAAACACAACTTATGAGTAAAAGTCAACTAAACTCAAGTCGTCAACTTACCAAGGGACTGATCTTATTAAAAGTCTCAATATGAAACTTTCCCTCAGTTTGATATTCGGATGAATCCTTTTCCCAACCGCTGGAGAAATGATCAAAGTCGACTGGAGCGGATGCGAAGCATCTTGTTGATGCACGTGCAGCAGAAAATGTTGTTCGTCGGAGTGTGGTGGCGAGCATGATGATTGGTTCAGATGATGGTGGTGATGATGTGTGAAAGTTGTGGTTGGCCGTTAAGTAGATGCAGCTGTGGAATGTTTTCAAATCAATGCTATCGATGACAACGATGACGAGGAGGGTTTTCAAAGAAGCATTTTTGATGCGGCGAGAATGGGCGGAAGGGAAATGATGGCCTGGCCGTCGTGCGACTGAATCTTCTTCACAATTTTTTGCACAAAAAAAAATGAAGCTGCGGTCTTAGTCTTCTTGATACCATGCAAAGAATCAATCAACTGCCTTGTTAAAATCGTGATCATCGTCCGTCATTATATCATTATTCTCCTCATTATCATACCTATAAAAGTATAAAATTCCTAAAGTAACTGTATCAACATGCCCACCAACCTAGCAGATGCAGCGACAACATCTGTGTTGTCATCCTCAATGAAACGCAAGGAAGATGGCAATCGCCTCTTTGCCAAGAAAATATACAGTGCCGCAGTAGCTTGCTATCGAGCCGGACTGGATGATTTGCCTCCGCACGACAAGACAAGAATTGAGCAAGGCGCTGACAATAACAATAACGCTATAGATGCTATACACGAAATTATCAATCTCGAGGTAGGCCTAAGATCCAACATTGCACTAGCACTCCTAAAACTAGCCGAAGAAAAGCAACAACCACCATTGCCGGGAGGAGTGGCCACCAATAATCCCAATGAGGTGCGAAAGTTATATGTTGAAATAGAGCAGGAGTGTAATATTGGGTTACAGTTGGATTCGATGAATCCAAAATTGTATCATCGTAGGGGTTTGGCTAGGCAGTACTTTGCTGAGCAGTTGCAGTGTGCTAGTAATGAGAGTGACGATACTGATGACGAGGGACAACAACAACAACTTGTGGAAGAACAGTGGAATTTAGCTGAAAAAGACTTTTCTCGGGCCGTCGAAGTTTTAAATAAACAACAAAATAATGCCAGCGGTAAGAAGCAAATTGCTGAAGCTTGCAAGGTGTTGGAAAACCTTCGGTTGACCAAGAAGAAGAGTCAAACTATGAAAGAAGAACGAAATACTTCGTTAGAAAAGCAGCAGCAGCAGTCGTTCATTCCGCTACAAATACAATCTAATGGACACACCGAACAACTGAGCGAAAATAGTAATGGAGTACCACCATCTCCCCAAGCTCAACGAGACTACATTCTACAATTGCTATCACGATGTACTACCAACCCAACGATAATCAACGGTGAGGCTTACTTTCTCATTAATATGGATTGGTGGCAATCGTGGTGTTGTTATGTTGGTCTCTTTTCAATGTATACTGGGGAAGGAGGCAACAGCACAAATAATGGAAGGAGCCAGACACAAATTAAACAGCATTGCCGACAGATTGATATATCCAATCAACAAGTATTACAGCTGCTACCACCAGGTGCAACGCTTCCACCGTATTTGGAACAAGATAGAAATCTGGCGCTGCGTCCAAAGACGGAGGAGAAGAAGAAAAATGTTTCAAATAGTGATTCGTCGACCTCTTCAGAAGATTCGGATGATGATGACGAGTTTACTACTTTCAAGAAGTCACCTCCTCGCCCAGGTGCCATTGACAATGCATCATTGATTTTACCTCACAACAATGAAGGATGGTGCTGCACCATTGAATCTGCTCAACTCGAACAACAAATCAAGAATGAGAACCAAGGAGGGAATGATAGTAAAGACACATCCTCCGTCCTACTACGAAATCATTTAGTGAGGGGATATCACTATGAATTACTCCCACGAGAAGCCTATGGAGCGTTACGAACATGGTATGGAGAATCATCTCCGCATATTGTGCGAAGGGTGGTAGTGAATGCTGCTGATGATGGTACAAGCAACACTCAACAACGTGTGGAGCTGTATTCAGAGCATTGGGATGTAATTTCTCGTCGATCATCCAGCCTGAGCAGCAGCGGCGGCAGTAGCAACAATACCTCGTTGAAATGCAGCGCGTGTGGTTCACCCACAGGGAAATCATCCTGTCAAAGATGTGGTGTTGCTCGATATTGCAATCGAAAATGTCAGGTGAATCATTGGACTTATCACAAAAAAATGTGTTCCACACTGAACAAGCGGAAAGAAGAGGGTAGTTTGGAAGCAGACAACAATGCTTCGAATCTTGTTCTTGATTCGGCATGGGGGAGGGTTGGGCTGAATAATTTGGGCAACACGTGCTTTTTGAACTCGGCTATGCAGGTAAGTCATCAAAATGAGTTGTCATTTGTTTCTTACGGTGTCTATATAAACTCATTCATCTTTTGTTCCTTTTCAAACACAGTGCATGATGCATGTTGCACCACTGACAAGATACTTCTTGTCCGACAGATACAGTGTCGATATAAACACTCACAACATACTTGGAACAGGTGGTAAAGTCGCTAAAGCATACTCAGCTGTATTGAGGGAACTTTGGATGGGCAGTCATCAGTATCAGAATGTGAGCCCGACAGCTCTCAAACGTGCTATTGAGTTGTTTGCGCCTCAATTTAGTGGTGCCTCGCAACAGGATTCTGCGGAGCTTATTACGTATCTGCTAGATGCGTTGCATGAGGATTTAAATAGAGTGAAGAACCCTCCATATGTGGAAATGCCTGACGTCGATCTGGGAAGGAAGTTGTCCATCAGTGGAGCAGAGGTAAGAAAGTATTTTTATGTCAAAAGAGCTCAGGTTCAGTATGTTGATGTTTTGCCAAGCTAATGCACATTGCCTAATAATGTCCTTGTTCATTTCACAGGCGTGGCAACTTTCCTGCCTTCGTAATGACAGCTTTGTGTATGACAACTTTTATGGTTTGTACAAGAGTAAATGTGTTTGCCCTCTGTGCAACAAGGTAACAGTGAAGTTTGGTAAGTGGTCTTGATGAGGGTGATTTAGTGCTGCATTCTCAGGTTGTCATATGCTAACATTTCTCTTTCCTTCTCATCTTGACAAAAGACCCTTTCAATCACATCACTCTTGAGATACCACAACAACCATTACGGCATATTGCTGTCTTGCTAATTCGAGATTGTGCTGAAACAGGACCACAATTACCAACTAAATACTGCGTGTCTCTCCCAAACACGGCAAACATATACAGCTTGAAAGAAAAGCTTAGCGAAGTCTCTGGCGTGTCCCTAGAACGTCTTTGCCTTTGCGACGTTGATTTCGAAAAACATGGATTTAGAGGAATGTACAACAAGTGAGTATCATGCAATCAGATACAGATTTTCTACACATGAAACTGTCTTGTTCTCATGTCCAAATTTCCTTGATCTTACCGCAGCGACCAACAACCAATCTCGGTGATTCCCCAAGTGATCAATCACTTGGTAGTTGCTTATGAAATTGCTCCTCTTGATGATAAGACCCAAATTCACTGCGCCCTGACTCACTTTGCAGTGGACTCAAATCTCGTGGATGTTGGTGGAATCAATTGTCGACCAATTGGAACACCAATTTTTCTTTCGTTTGATGCTTCGTATAGCTGCACTCAGATTTATGACAAGATATTGATGTATGTGATTTCGTTTGCCAAGATAGATTCGTCTGGATCAATGTCAAAGGAAGCCTTGAGATCAAATCTACGTATCAGAATCGAAGTAGAAGGCCGATCTTTACTTATTCCGTCAGATGCAAAGGAGGCACTACCAGCCATTATTGGAAACGAATTCGCAGTCTCTATCCAACATTGCGTGTTGGAATGGGTTGATATCGTTGGTTCGAAGATTCATTTGTCGAACTTTCGTGCAGCCGCATGTCATCCTAGTTATTTGGAGCAAGAGAAGAAACTTGGTTCAAGCGATCCATCTTCCGTGTCTCTTTATGAATGTTTTGAGTCTTTCACACAACCTGGTAAGTTGGTTTGCCGCGATGCGTTTTTGACTGCATTTGCCGACTAACTTCTCACGAATTTCTTTTTCCTGCTTAATTGAAGAGCGTCTTGATGACGAAAACATGCTGTATTGCTCTGGATGTAAGAAACACGTACAAGCAATGAAGACAGTAACACTTTGGAGGATACCCAAAATTCTAGTTGTTCATTTGAAACGATTTGAATATAGAGGAACATTCAACAGAAGTAAGATTGGTGTACTAGTTGATTTCCCACTGGATGGATTGGATTTGGATAGTCATTCTCCACAAAGTAGTGTTGCGGAAGACGACTTCGTAGATGATCGCGTTCCTATGATGTACGACTTGTTCGGCGTCGTTAATCACTACGGCAGGATGGGTTATGGCCACTACACAGCCCATGCCCGCCGATGGGATGAAACCGGAGCGGAACGAGAATGGGCGGAGTTTGATGATGAGAATGTAACTGGCGTTGCAGATACAGATTCAATTGTATCCCCAGCAGCTTACGTGCTATTCTACAAGCGACGTTTGTTTCTTTAAGATAGGTTAGATTCGTTACGCTTTACTATCTATTTGCTCAAGTATCCGGTGGACGGAAAGCTGATTGTTTTCATCTTGGGTGATTTCGGTCCATTTTGGGCTTTGTTCATGATGCGACTCACTTCAGCTATGTCATCTGCCTTTCCACTTTGTAGAAATAATACAATACAAGTAATGTCGTCCGTTCTTAGCTCATAGTTCAGCCACTGCTCGTAACTAGCCTCCAATAGCTTTGTACATGCATGAAGTGGATCGTCGCATGCAGCGCATATATCGATCATGCGTTGATTCGTTAAGAACTCAAACACGCCATCGGATGCAATCACTAAAATCTCATCTCCTTTGGTAACTCTCTTGGTCAGTATTTCAGGTTCCCCATTGACACCAATATCTTCAGCTATAGTGTCGCCTAATGACCGAGAGAAGGCAGTGCCTGGATAGTTATGATCCTGGCAGTAAACTCTTGGCATATCACCCTCTTCGTCAATATCCACACCCAAATTGAAGTCGTCAACATTTTCGTCTATGAGTTTGCGCCCCTCCAACTGATCAATAGTCCTGATGCGAGCACCAGCTTTTTCGAGACGTGTTCGTTCATCCCTGCGATACGGTGTCTGATCATCTGACAGTGGAATGGCTATAATACTGCCAGGCTCATACTTGACGCCAGCTGCATCCACCAACTCACTGTCACCCTCGGAACTGATTTCTTTCTTCTCTTCTTCGGCAGGAGTTCCTTCAAGCCCAACTCCTCCGACTCTATAGCCTAAAACAGCTCGACTATCACCAACATTCGACACTGTCATCCTTCCAGCATGAAACCCCACAGAAATGGCAGTAGTTCCACTTAAAAAATCTTTGACTTTCTTTTCGTCATGCATTTCATTGTTACATTGAATATGAGCTTGTCTACAAACATCTTCGTACATCTTAGCATCCAAATATGGCCAGCTACTAGGATGGAATGCATTCTTTGGCTTCTCCTGCTTATTCTCAGTCATGGTCTTGATCTTTTTGGCATTCAAAGCAGCTCGCTGCTTCTTAATTTTCGCTGCCAAGATCGAGGGAAGCCTATTCTTTGCAAAGCGTGCACAATCATGGCCCTTGTCTCCGTGACCATCAAATACTGCAAAGAAGGCATCTCCTTCTCCTGCTCCAAATTTACTGCCACAGATGTAGTAGTCATCCTGATTCTCCTTGTGTGGATCATCGGGGTAATAACCACGCTGGCTGAGAGCTGCATATCTCACATGAATCAGGTCTTCTCCATTGCCCGATTTCACATCACCAAGAATAGCCTCCTTGCTCTGCACACTGCCCATAATACGCTTCACCACCTCCTCTGCCACAAGATGCCCAGCATCATTCAATTTTGGAGGTGTCTTGTCATCAGCCGCCTGAGCAAGCGCCTTGGACCGCTTGGCGGCTATCTTTTCTTTCTCGGATTTGCTGTGGATACGCTCGGATTTGTCGATACCGCGGCGGCCTCCCATGACACGCTCGGTGACGCTGAGGTCTTCTTCATGTTGTTGGGTGGATTGAGTGCAGCCCATGGTAGCGTTAATATGTCGTCATGGAGGAGGGAGGCAGGACTTCGTTTCTTTGATTTGAAGAGGAAGATTCAAGATTCAGTCGGCTTTTTTGATGCGAATCTTCTGGATTATCGTAACCGTGAGTAGTCAAATACCCTAAATCCCCTTGGGGAGAGGGAGGGGGTGGACTTTGGAAGAACGATATAGTCGGTCGGAGGGAGGCAGCAGAGGCCTGTTAACAAAAGTTAAATAGTTACAAGATGCCTCTACAAATCTCAAACGCGCTTTTAAGAAATGCATAATGATCGCATGTTCCAGTTAAGTAAACCCATTGCTGAAATTCAACCTCTACGAACTCTACGGAAGCTCTGTGTCTGGCTTCCTTCAATTGTTGATACAACTATTTTCCGACTCAAAGGTACCAATGGAGTGCGACGACGACGTTTATTTGAAGTCGCACTTGGTGCAGCGGTATCAGAAGCGAGATCAGGAGTGGAGATGCGTGTTTTGTACGTTTTATCTTCTCCTTCGTCATCGCTGCTGCTACTACTGCTGCTACTACTTGATGAAGAGTCGGAGTCTGAATCAGACGAGCTACTACTGTCAGAAGATGAACTGCTGCTTGAAGAGTCACTACTCGATTGCACATCTGGTGTAGAATCTGTCGATTTTTCTGGAAGACGACCTCTGTTGGTTGGAAAGCTAGCATCTTGTGTGCCAGGCACTTCCTCCTCCTCTTCCTCCTTTTTACCTGGCTGCGACTTTATGTCTTCTTTACAGATGAGCTGACCGCGGCCTAATGGCAAAGTAGGTGCCTCATCTCCTCCTCCCTTCTTGCTGGGTTGCGTCTTTGCAAACATTTTTGTATCATCTTGGGACGTAGGCTGACCACGATCAAGCGGCATATCAGCTGCGGCGTCTTTCATTTCTTCGTCATAATCATCATCACTATCGGAGTCAGAGCTAGACTCGGTAGAGCTGCTATCACTGCTACTGGTGCTCGAATCCGATCCATCACTTTGATTGGGTGTTTCTACGGTATCATGACTCGTACTCACTTTCATTTTCTCGGCATGGTTAGCCGTGACTTTTTCTTCATCTTGTTTGTTACTCTTTTCTTCTTCATCTGAAAACTGCAGTAAATCTTGCGATCGTTCCTCAGAACTTGTACTACTTGTCGACGAAGAATCCGATGACGAGCTATTGGTAGATCCTTTCTTGCCATCGTTTTCAGCATCAGAGCCTTGCAATGTGTCGCCATTTTCATTGAAAAGATTCGTTGGGAGCAATATTGACGCCTGGCTAAGATTGAGATTGACATTTGGATTGTTTGGTGTAGATGAAGATGCATCACTACACGGAGAACAGTCAAATGTAACTTTGTCAATGACTTCATTTGCTTTCTCAATTTCCCCGGCCTGCTCTTCTTCAGTGTCGCTGTCGTCGTCAGAACTTTCACTGTCACTTGATGATGAAGAATCCGATGAAGAACTGCTACTTGATCCAGATGAAGACTCCTCCTTAGATTGGGGAGAAGGATCTACTCCGGATGCTGGTGTTTCATCGACTGGTTCTACAGCAACCTTCGATTCATCGGCCTTGGCAGATAATGCACTACATTGGATAGATTCTTTTACTACCACCTCGTCACCTACTCCACTCTCATCCTGTTTGTCTTCTTTTTCGTCTTCGCTGTCAGAATCGGAGCTCGATCCGGAAGAGCTGCTATCACTACTGCTGCTATCGCCACTGCTGCTTGAGGCAGAGTCGTCATGGCGAGTTGAAGTAGAGCGATTGGGTACTTCTTCTGTCTCACTCTTCGCTGCACACTCCAAGACTTCGCCATTGACCTCTTCATCCGCACCAGCATTACCACTTTCATCAGCTTCATTACTTCCAGAACCTTTATCATCTTCCATTGCATTTGCATTTTCTCCAGCCTTTTCTTCCTCTTTCGCTTCGTCACTTGAGCTGACAGACTTCACAGTTTTGCCGTTGACTTTATTCTCCTCGGGTCCATTGCCCTCAACAGCATCATTCTCTGGCTTATTTTTGACTCTCTCCGCGTATTTCTGCGATAATTTCTCCGTCTCGGAGGAGAAGACGCTGCCCTGGACACGTTCATCCGTTGCTTTATAGACATCAGTTTCTTCAATTTCAGGCCCTTCATCTTCTTCTACCTCCTTGCTGGCCTGCATTTTTGAATCAGCTTGGGATGTAGGCTGATCATTATCAACTGCTGTAGCAGTTGTAGAGTCTTCCATTTCTTCGTCGTCGTCATCATCATCACTATTAGAATCAGAGCTTGAACCGGAAGAGCTGCTGTCACTAGTACTACTTGAGCTAGAGTCAGATTCATCACCACCACTTGCATCCGACTCTGACCTCTTCGGACTTTCTTCTTCCTTTGTATCTGCATCTACCATCTTTCCATGTTCCTCTAACGCTGCAGTCAACGGATTTTGTTTCCTCCCTCTCTTTTTCATTACTTTCGGTTCCGGAGCACTGGGGAATGCACTCGCGATACTCATTATCTCAACAGAAAAATTGTTAGCTTTGGATTCTGTCTTAGTTTCGGCTTCATCTTGGTCATCCTCAAAGCCACGATCGTTCGGGGAAGCTTGCGGTACATCATCGGACTTTTTGTCATCTGAATCATTGCGCATAGCAGCTTTATGTTTCGACAGGACCTCTCTCCTTGCTTTCTTCTGTGCATTCTCGCCTATTTGGTCGGGACTAGAACTTTTATCAGCACTTTCTTCCTCTATCTCTGCTTTACGCTTCGAATCTACCATACTGACGGATTCTGCTTTGGGGTTATTATCAGTAACGGCTGTCGAAGCTGGTTGTTTATCATCAAACTCATTCTCCTCCTCCTCTGCAGAATCAATATCCTTCGTTTGTGAGGAAGTGCCATCGTACAAAGTTTCTGCCAAGTCAGATTCGTCTGGTGCTGCTTCTTGCATGTCAACGTCCTTGCTATGCTCTCTTGTGGAATCTTCCCAAGCAGTAGCTAAAGCGGATGGAATTCCGTCTATAAAGAAAATAAGGAGGGCAGGCAAGGTCTATTGTTAGAAAAAAATGTTATGATATGTAGATTGGAAAGAATTCCGTTTCACTTACTTGGGTAACGCGTTGTTGAGTTGACATCTTCCGAGTTGTTACGTTTGTTAATCTGGTTGACATTGGTGATTTCTTGATCACTGTTGTCATTCCCTATCTGATCATTCTCTACCTGAGAGACTACTTCACTTCCAACTTCTTCACTGTCTGCTTTGTCCCTGTCTAGGTCTCCGTTGTCTTCCTTAGAGCATTCTTCAATGCCTACATTCGTTTTGCTTGCATTTGTCGTGCCTGGCCGATGCCCATACTTTACACTCAAGATAAAATCAATTACGTCTCCGCCTCTACCATCGCCTGTATTCATACCATTTGGCATGATGGGCACATCAGCGGACTCGTTTGCACACAGAACAACCTTAACAGTAGAACTTGGTGTAGCCTCTGCATTTCGAAACCCTTGTCGTATCTTTGCAAATGAAGTCTCGTCTCCAGCAACATGATACACAATGCACGCCTCTTCTAGATCAGGAGCATAGGTCTGTATCAATATTTTCAAGTGATGTAAGTCTGTATTGCGATCATACTGGTTACTAATGCAACTTTTGGTGCTGCTTCTGTTGTTACTTCCAACGTATATTTTCCGGATGAAGTACGTTATAAAATCAGATATACTACTTGGTAATTCTACTGACTCTTCTGCATCAACATTATAATTATTGCTACCCGTATCATGTGCTGATTGCAGCTTGAGAAGCTCCAGTCGCTTATTTTGATAGTAACTGAATGGAACATCATCTTCGGAAATGGCAAGTGCAAGACGTACACGAAGTGTGACGTCTTGAGACAGAGACGACATGGTCATGAGGTAAGTGATGGGCAGCCTACTCGGCTTGGCTCTTGGCTCTCGCGAGCGAGGGAGAGGATTGTGGCCGCGCAATTTTTACCGTGTGACAGAGCGCGCACTTTTTGGTTTTTAAGTTGGCCGTATGTACCGTGTGTGTGAAACGTACAAGCTATTTTGGTCAGTACTGCTACTAAAATGAAGAAGGAGTTCCTGTGACGGGGAATCTTTCTGTCGTAAGATCGTAGCCAGTGCAGTGAGTTGACCAAGATGTGCGACGTTGAAGTTGAACCGCTGATGATGGCTTTCACATGTTATAATTGTGTAGCAAGCAAGTAGTAACCTAAAAATGAGAATAGACGGATCAATTATCATTGATCTGCGCCTAAGGGAAACTACCGTGTAATACTACGTAGTTACTAAGCACTAAGGAACGACAGTGTTTGTCTATTATGTATGAGATCTTGCAAAATTCAACATCTCCCCATAAAAGGACAAGGAAGCGCACAAGAAGACATCCATGAGTGCAATTGCAGTCAGGACCAGGACCAGGACGGCCATGCTACTAGTACTGGTACCACTGGCATTGGTTATTCCGTCATATTATTTCACCATTATACAACTCTACAAAAACGGGTCAAATAACTTCAATGAACAGCTCACAAATGTTCATCGTTCACATCTCCCTCCGCCAAATAACGTCAGGGCGCAGGTGAAGTACCTAACAGTTGAACATGACTTAAGTGAAGCATACTCAGGAAGCTGGTGGACATCTGTCTCCAGCTTCCTTCGATACGAAGAAGTTGAAGTTGTATCCCCCTCCCAAGAAGGTGCTTCTTTTGAACTTTTCAATGCCAATATTGACAAGGTTAGAATGACTAAGGATTGGTTAGATTTGTCTGTCGAACATATGAGTAAATGGTGGAAGATTGTTGAGGGCAACGTCCCAGCACTTAATAGAGTCATTCATATCTTGAGGAAATACACAACATCAAGGAGAATTGTCCATGATTATGATGGAAAAGATGTTACACAAAAGACGCTTGTAGTGATTGCTTACTCACCATACGCCAAAGCTCAACTAAAGAAGTGGTCTCTGGCAGCAACTATAGCATCACATATATCAGTTGGTATGGGAAGAATTGTCGTATCTGGAAGATTGCCTGAGGAAGAAGAGCTTGTCTTAGAAGCTTTTGATATTGTGAAAAAGCAATTTCAGGTGAACAGCCCTACAGAACTTTCTTTTTGCCTTGCCATGAATGAAGCAACAAATGATGCAGGTACCCATTTTAACATTCCGAAGTCTGCTCTGAAAAAGCTACGTCATGTCCTTCTTGGGAATGCCACTACTGAGGCTGAGGGCATTGAATGCTGGCTAGGAGAAACCTCAAACAAGATTCACAAAGCAACGAAGGCAAATATTGTTGAAAGCAAGTGGAAATACATCTTTTTCACTGAGCAAGACATTCTCCTTGCTACTCGTCCGTCTTCGCTTGTTGCAATGGGAGCAGCATTGGATCAGGGGTATGTCTTGGCCCCGCATAGATTACAGCCAATCCCTCATGGGAGTGATTTTAAGGGATTGGAAGTTGCTAATGACACGGCCTGCATTATACCTGCAGCTGGACCTTTCGAGCACGTGTATGATGTCGATTCAAACAAAATGTCTTGTTGTGATGCCGGACGATTCAAACCGATGACAATATTTGAACCATATGATAACTTTTGGTGGCAATCTGGATTTCCCAAGGCGTCTCGTGATGATTATGTGACTGCTCACAAGCATCTACTGCTATATCCTTTGATTCGGCTGACAAATGGAACAAACGTCGTATTTGTTGGCAGTGAACACGGGAAGTTGTGTCATCCACATTTTGGTGCTGG
>Ga0209652_1003178_pt1 | contig 12247 bp, 9 predicted proteins | sample SaaInl74LU_5_DNA_FD_184641 | JGI IMG/M metagenome (GOLD analysis project Ga0209652, IMG submission 184641) | Marine microbial communities from expanding oxygen minimum zones in the Saanich Inlet - ESP_74LU_5_DNA (SPAdes) (version 2) | ecosystem: Environmental > Aquatic > Marine > Intertidal zone ...
CCGGCCAAGTCGTGTATGAATTTATCGATTGACCCTATGAAAACCCACCGTATTGCTGTCGGCCTCGACATCGGAACCACCAAAATTGTCGCCCTCATCGGACGCCACAATGAATTTGGTAAAATTGAAATCATTGGGCACGGTACGGCACCGAGTTTGGGTGTCCAGCGCGGTGTGGTGGTCAACATCACCCAAACGATTGAGTCCATCGAAAAAGCGGTGGAGCTCGCAGAGCAAAGTGCCGGTTTGAACATCAAATCCGTCGCCGTGGGTATTGCTGGGCAGCATATTCGCAGCTTGCAGCATTCGGATTACATCACCCGCGAAGATGCGGAGGAGGTGATTGAGGATGCCGATTTGGACCGCCTGACCGAAAACGTCCACAAGCTTGCCATGATGCCCGGTGAAGAAATCATCCACGTCCTGCCGCAGGAGTACAAAGTGGATGGCCAAGGTGACATCAAGGAGCCCCGGGGCATGTACGGCGGACGTCTGGAGGCCTCCTTCCACATCGTGGTGGGTCAGCTGACCAGCATCAAGAACATCGCGCGGTGTGTGAAGAGTGCGAATTTGGACCTGCACACCGTCAACTTGGAGCCACTTGCCAGCGCGGATGCCGTGTTGAGCCAAGAAGAGAAGGAAGCCGGTGTGGTCCTGGTGGATATCGGAGGTGGCACGACCGATGTGGCCATTTTCAAGGATGGCATCATTCGCCATACGGCCGTCATTCCTCATGGGGGCAACATCATCACCAGCGACATCAAAGAAGGCTGTGCCATCATCGAAAAGCAAGCGGAAACCCTCAAGGTTCGCTTTGGAAGTGCGTGGCCTGGAGAGAACAAGGAGAATGAAATCGTTGCCATTCCAGGTCTGCGTGGACGCGATCCGAAGGAGATTAGTCTCAAGAACTTGAGCCGCATCATCCACGCGCGCTGCACGGAGATCATTAACGCGGTCTTTACCGAAATCAAAAATTACGGCTACGATCAACCCTCCAAGAAGCTGATCGCTGGCGTCGTGATCACCGGGGGTGGCAGCCAGTTGAAGCACATCAAGCAGTTGGTAGAGTACTTGACGGGTTTGGACACTCGGGTCGGCTACCCCAATGAGCACCTCGCATCGCTTGACGCGACCAACCCCTTGAATTCCCCCATCTATGCCACGGCTGTCGGGCTATTGATGCAAGGTCTAAACAGCCGAAAGGAAGTTGATTTTGTGGAAGCCCTGGAAGAAACCGCTGAGCCCGTCGTTACAGAACTGGAGGCCGACGTCGCTTCGGACACCGAGGTCCCCGTCTTCGATCACGAAACGGCCGACGAGTCAGAATTTGACCACATTTTGGATGAGGCCGACCAGCCAGAAGAAGCGGAGGCCCAGTGGGCGAGCGCAGCCGAAGGTCGTCCCTCCAACGCGCCAGTCACCAGCACGAGCCAAGGGAATTGGTTCAAACGCTGGGCAGACAAGTTCATTGACATGATTGACGAATGATCCCTACCCTATACTATGTCTGATACGCTCGATTTCGACCTACCCAAGCACCGCTCCTCCGTCATCAAAGTGATCGGTGTTGGAGGTGGAGGCTCCAATGCAGTCAACTACATGAAGTTGCAAGGCATCCGCGGGGTGGACTTTATCGTCTGCAATACGGATGCCCAAGCCCTGGCGCACAGCCCGGTGGAGACGAAGATTCAGCTCGGTGCCGACTTAACAGAGGGCCTCGGGGCGGGAGCCAATCCCCAAATCGGCGAGAAAGCGGCCTTGGAAAGCTATGAAGTCATCCAAGCAGCCCTCCAGAGCCAAACCAAAATGGTTTTTATTACCGCTGGTATGGGTGGCGGCACGGGGACGGGCGCTGCTCCGATCATTGCGAAAGCTGCGCGCGAGCTCGGTATCCTAACCGTGGGCATCGTGACGGCGCCCTTCGCATTTGAGGGAGGCTTGCGCCAACGTCAAGCCGAAGCGGGAGTTGACAAGCTCAAGGAAAATGTCGACTCGCTCATTGTCATCAACAACAACAAACTCCGAGAGGTATACGGCAATCTGGGCTTTAAAGCGGGGTTCAATAAAGCGGATGAGGTCCTAGCCACGGCGGCCAAAGGCATTGCCGAGGTCATTACCCACCACTACAATGTGAACATCGACCTGCGCGATGCGCGCACCGTCTTGCACAATTCCGGAACGGCCATCATGGGATCGGCGAAAGCAAGCGGCCCCGATCGCGCCATGAGCGCTGTCCAAGAGGCCTTGGATTCGCCTCTGCTCAACGACAACCACATTCATGGGGCGCGGCATGTACTACTCTTGATTGTGTCGGGCAGTGGCCAGCACGAAATCACCTTCGACGAAATCGGCGAAATCAACGACTACATCCAGGATCAGGCGGGCCGCCAAGTAGACATCATCATGGGTATCGGCGAGGATGAACACCTCGGGGATGCGGTACAAGTCACCGTCATCGCAACCGGTTTCAGTGCGAGCAACCCCGTCGGCGCTATCGCCCCCGCGGTGCCCGAAACCATCGTATACGACCTCGATGAAGACAAGCCTTTAAACGCTGTTCCCAAAGCGCCCGCGCCCAAAGTGGCTTCGGGTCCCAATGCGCAAATAGACTTGTTTGACGCGATTGAAGACCAGCCTCTTCCCGAAGATCCCAAATCTGCCAACCGCCCCAATATGATGGGCCTTCCGATGGCGGAGCAGCCGTTAGAGCGCACCCCGCTCCATGAAGATGCGGAGGCCGTGGTGCACCACTTGGATGAGTTGGACGCCGACACTTCGGTGGCCGACGCTCTCCATGCCGAGGGGGCTCAAGAAGGCGATGACGCTGAAGCGTCGGAGGCACACTTCCCCCTGCCCACATTGGAGGAGGATCTAGACGCTCCTTGGGAGACGCCGCTGGCCGAGCCCTCTGCGGACGTCTTTGATTCAGAGGAAGTCGCTCCGATAGACCACCCCGCCCCGATGCCCACCACGGAAGTCGAATCCTTCGAATCCATGACAGACCCCATCGAGGTCCACGAGGCGGAAATGGAGGAGGTGCCTACGATGTCCATGGAGCCCCTGGCCCTCGACACGTTGGATAACGAAGAAGATTCCCCCGCCTACGAGACCCCCGCTTTTGATATGAGCCACACGGTTGAGTGGGACTTTGAAAAACCGCTTTCTGGGGAGCCAGCCAACGAATCCGAGGAAGTGAGCATTTTTGCCCTGGATGACGAGGACGCCGAAGAGGGTCCCAGCTTCCTTTGGGATGCCCATGAGCGCTTTGATGCATTCAGCTTGGATGCTCCGGAGGGCGAATTCATCCCTGAATTTTCTGCTCCTGTGGTTCCTGAAATCCACCCAGAAGTCGATGGCCTAGTGGATGATCTCGCATTGGGAGAGGTCGGGCACGACGTATCGGAAGAGGTGGACATCTTGGAGGACTTGCATGCCGAAGCAGACATGTCGCACGATTTTCGCCCCGCAGAGGCGACCCTTCCTGAGCGGGAAGACCTAACCATGGATGCCGAGAAGACAGCCGCAGCCTCCGATTTTGACCAGCCCGAAATTCAGGCGGAAGAACGTAGCGAAGTGGCCAACGAAGCCCAAGAAGAAGAACGCCCCGTGCGCCGCGAGGTTTCCAGCTTTAATCTTGAAGACCTGCGTGCCCTGGAGGCCTCCTTGGCTGGCCATGCCGCCCCGGTCGCCGAGAACATCCACGCCGACAGCCCGACCAACGAAGCCGAGGCGGCCGAGGACATCTCAGACATTGTTGAGGCGCCCAAGGCTATAACCACACAGGTGGAGTCCTCCTTCAGTGCAACCGAGGCTCCTGTGCTGGATCCCGAAGCGGCCTTGCCTTCATCCCGCCCGGAGATTTCCGTTGAAGTGCCCCGCACAACCGGACGCGATGAGTCGGGGTTTGAACTTAAAGTAGTCCAACCAGCGCCGCGCGGTCCCGTATCCCTCGATCCCGAGAATGACCCCATCAGCCGGGAGCAACTTCAGCGCCTGTCCGCCGAACGTCGCGCTTATTTGCAGAATTACAACCACAGCTTCCAAAACACGGTGCAAGCCCTCGTTTCGGAGCAAGAGTGGGATACCCCGAGCTTTGAGCGCAAGGGCATGGACGTCGCCCCCAAAGCCTACTCCAAGGAATCCAACCTAGGCCAAACAGGTATTTCAGGCGATAAGAAAGACATCGAATTCCGCGCACATAACTCATTCCTCCACGATAATGTCGACTGAAGCTTTGGATAGCCAATTAACGCAGGACCTCAAGGACGCCATGCGGGCGAAAGCCACCGTGCGCCTTGAAGCGATTCGCTCCATTCGGACCGCCCTAACCATGGAAAAGTCCAATGCGGGCAATCATGGTGCGTTAACGGAAGCCCAAGAGGTCGCTGTGTTGCAGCGATTGAAAAAACAGCGTCAGGAATCTGCCGACATTTATCACCAGCAGAATCGCCCAGACTTGGCGTCCATCGAGGAGGAGCAGCTCGCAGTCATCGCCGCCTACCTCCCCGAAATGCTCGAAGGTGCCGCCTTGGAGGAAGCGCTTAAACCCCTTTTGACCTCCGTGGGTGCCGCGGGAATGGGCGATTTTGGTAAAGCTATGGGGGTGTGCAGCAAAGCCATGGCAGGAAAAGCCGAGGGCAAAGCCGTGGCGGATGCTGTGAAGAAACTTCTATCGGGAGGCTAATTCCGCCACTTAGAAAAACTCGTAAATCAGTTTCAAGGCAAAGACCTGAGATCGGCCATTCTTCGCATTCATGCCGCGCCAATTGGAGAGCACCACGGTAACGTCCTGCCCATAATAGGGAATACGCACCCCGGTTTGAACATAAGGCCCGTAATGGGCGTCCCGCGTTGTTCCAAAGACGTCGAAATAATAGACGTCATAGCTTCCAAATCCGAGTCCAAAGAAGGCGCCAAGGAGCCGGCTGCTACTCTGGGTTGATCCCATGCCCGCTGCAAATTCCGCACATACCGCATAATTCGCTCCGAAGGCCCCCGCCCCGGTCACCATGGACTGGACAAAGGCCCCCCCAAAGGGGGCACTCAGCCCTAGACTGAGGTCGTCATTGATGGGCTTTACATAGCGCGGCACATAGGACAAGCCATTGCCGATAAATAATTGGCCGGCATTATTGCGGGGAACACCAATAGAATAATCGTACCCAAAGCCGTGCAAAAAGTGCGGGTCATTCTGCGCCCAAGCGAGGTGCACACTGCTGAGGAGTAGAATCGATAGGAAGCGCTTCATTGGGGTGAAGATAGCAAAAGAGACGGGGCTTTTGGGCGGTACCTTTGCCCCAACATGCCCATCCAGAATCCCATCCACGCCGCGCTTCGAAGCTACAAAGCCGCTTTCAGTGGGCTCTCAACAGAGGCCTGGGTTTTGGCCACAGTCATGTTTGTCAACCGAGCAGGCACCATGGTTCTCCCCTTTTTGAGCCTATATCTCACAGAGGGTCTGGGATTTAGCCTCGAGGATACGGGCTATGTGATGGCCTGCTTTGGCGCCGGGTCTATGTTGGGCGCATTCAATGGAGGTTATTGGACGGACCGCATAGGGAGCTACAAAGTCCAAAGTTTTGCGCTATTTGGCGGGAGTATTTTATTCTTAGGACTCTCCTTTGTTTCGTCTTTTTGGCTACTATGCTTGGGTATTTTCTTGCTCACGGCCGTGGCCGACATGGTACGTCCCGCGAATTCGGCGGCCGTTTTTGAATATGCCAAGCCCGAAAACGTCACCAAGGCCTTTAGCCTAAACCGCATGGCCATCAATTTGGGCTTTTCCCTCGGCCCCGCTGCAGCGGGGCTCATTGCCGCTTTAAACTACCAGGGCTTGTTTTGGGCGGATGCCTTAACCTGCTTTGGTGCAGGGATCCTCTTTACTGCCTACTTCCGCAAACGCCAACCCCGGCAGGCCCGAGAAGCCAAGCCAACTGGGAAATCGCCTTTCCGAGATCGCAGCGCGTTGGCTTTTTCCGCCTTGGTCTTGCTCTTTGCGATCGTCTTCTTTCAGTTGGTGGCCTCCTTGCCTTTGTATTACCGTGGGGAGTTTGGATTGTCCGAGGAAATGATTGGCTTGCTGCTCGGTGCGAATGGAGTCCTTGTGGTCGGCTGTGAAATGGTTTTTGTCAATTGGGCGCAAAATCGAATCAAGCCCCGATTTGCCATCGCGCTAGGCTGCGTGGTTTTGGCGCTCTCCTTTGCCACCTTGAATCTCTTGGACGGCGTACCCAACTTATTCGTCTCCATGGGCATCCTGAGCATCGCCGAAATTCTCGCTATGCCCTTTATGATTTCCTGGGTCACATTGCGCGCCGGAGACGCCTCTCGAGGTCGGTACCTAGGCATGTATGCCGCTACCTACGCTCTCGGGCATATCCTAGCCCCCATCATTGGGACGCGCATGATTGCCGGAGCCGGGTTCACCTCCCTCTGGTGGCTCTGTACGGGTCTTGCTCTCGCAGCGGCCCTAGGCTTCAGTCAGCTACCTCCCGCGACTGGGCGTCAATCACCGCCATCGCCGCGGCATTGACAATCTCGCGCACGCTGGAACCGAGCTGTAAGACGTGGGCTGGATAATTCAATCCGATTAACAACGGACCAACGGCTTCCATGCTGCCCATGGATTGTAAGAGTTTGTACGAAATGTTGGCGGAGCTCAATCCGGGGAACACAAAAATATTGGGCTCTTTTCCCACCAAATCACTGAATGGGAATTGTTCCTGCAGCAAGGTGTTGTCCACCGCGAAGTTGGCCTGCATTTCGCCATCAACGATTAATCCAGGCTCCCGCTCGCGAATTATTCTCAAAGCCTCACGCATTTTTCGGGGCGTCTTACCCTCAGCGGATGACCCAAAGTTGGAGTAGCTCAGCAGAGCGATCCGGGGTTCAATATTCATTTTGCGCACCATGGCTGCCGCCTCGCAAGCGATCTGAGCCAAGCGTTCCGCGGAGGGATCCTGGTTCATCGTAGTGTCTGCAAAGAAGCGGGGACCGCGCTTGGTCAGCATCACATAGACGCCTGCCACCGTGCGGCTATGGTCCTTGGGGCCCAGGATTTCCAAGACGGGTTTGACAGCCCGTGGATACTTCACCATGGATCCTGTAATGTAGGCATCGGCATCGCCCATGCGGACCATCATGGGCCCGTAGTAATCGCGGTTGCGCATATTCCGACGCGCCTCATCCACGCCGACACCCTTGCGCTGGCGCCATTTGTAGTAGACGTCGGCATACTCGCTAATGCGCGGAACATGGAAGGACTTCACATCAATGATTTGGACCTCTTCGAGACCCAAGGAATATTCTTCATTGAGTGCTTGAATGCGGTTGACATCGCCCAAGAGAATGGGCTCCGCAATGCCCTCCTCAAGAACAATTTGCGCCGCTTTCAGCACTCTGTAGTTGTCTGCCTCGTTGAAGACAACTTTCTTCGGGTTGGTTTTGGCCTTTTCCATGACCAATCGAATGAACTTGTCGTCTCGGCCCAAACGGCTGCGCAGTTCCTCCTCATAGGCATCCCAATTGGCAATGGAGGTTTTGGCGACCCCCGATTCCATCGCTGCACGCGCAACCGCCGAGGAGACAGTGTAGATCAAGCGCGGATCAAAGGGCTTGGGAATGATGTAATCCGGGCCGAAGGTCAAATTGCGGCTTCCGTAGGCCAGATTCACGATTTCAGGGACAGGCTCCTTGGCCAATTCGGCAATGGCGCGAACAGCTGCCAGCTTCATCGGTTCGTTGATTTGGGTCGCATGAACATCCAGGGCACCGCGGAAAATGTAGGGGAAGCCCAGAACATTGTTCACTTGGTTCGGATTGTCACTGCGGCCCGTGGCCATGATCAAATCATCCCGTGTGGCTTTGGCTAATTCGTACTGAATTTCGGGGTCTGGATTGGCCAAGGCAAACACGATGGGGTCCGCGGCCATGGTCAAGATCATATCGGGAGTCAAAATGTTCCCTTTTGACAGCCCAACGAAAACATCCGCCCCGGCTATGGCTTCGGATAATTCGCGCAAAGGCGTTTCCCGGGCAAAGCCAAGCTTTTCATGTGTCAGTCCCGTGCGCTCGGAGTGAATGACCCCTTTGGAATCGCACATCAGCAAGTTTTCGGGTCGAACGCCCAACGACAAATACAACGTCGCACAGGAAATCGCACTCGCTCCCGCTCCGTTAAAGACCACTTTCACGGTCGAGATATCCTTACCGACAATTTCCAACGCATTGAGCAGGGCAGCACCGGTGATGATGGCCGTACCGTGCTGGTCGTCATGCATGATAGGGATGTCCAGTTCCTCACGGAGGCGCTGTTCAATTTCAAAACACTCCGGCGCCGAAATGTCTTCTAGGTTGATTCCCCCGAAGGTGGGGGCGAGAATTTTAACTGTTTCAATGAATTTTTCTGGGTCCTTCGTATCCAATTCCAGGTCAAAAACGTCGATGTCGGCAAAGATTTTGAATAGGACCCCCTTGCCTTCCATGACGGGTTTGGAGGCCAGCGGACCAATGTCCCCAAGGCCCAATACGGCCGTTCCATTCGTGATGACCGCCACCAAATTGCCCTTGGCTGTATAGCGGTAGGCATCCGAGGGATTTGCAGCAATTTCCAAGCAGGGCTCCGCGACGCCGGGAGAATACGCGATGCTTAAGTCGCGTTGTGAGTTCGATGGTTTGGTTGGAATGACCTCGATCTTTCCAGGACGGGTTCCTTCGTGGTACTCTAAGATGTCGCGCTTGCGTATGGGGGCATTTTTCTTGGCCATGAGGGGGTGCTTTATCAAATACAAAGGTGGGGACGATTTTTTATTGAACTACCTTTGGAAAAGACTAAACGCATTTAATCGTGTACACAGGATTACTTCACACGCACCGGTCGGTGGCTTACCTCTTTTTGCTGGCTACCACGGCTTTGGTTCTTTTGGCCATTTACCGCCGTATTTCAGGGGCCTCCGGAACCGATTCAAAAATGACCTTTTTGGCCAAACTTTCCCTTATCAGCGGACACACCCAGCTCCTCCTTGGTTTGGGTCTCTACTTTGTGGGCCCTTGGTTTGAACTGCTGACCACCAATACCGCTGAGGTGATGAAAAATGCGGACGTGCGTTGGTTCGCCGTAGAACACATCGCTGCCAATATCGCGGGCATTGTGCTTTTAACGATTGGAAACAGTAAACTGAAAAAAGCCAGCACCCACGAAGCAAAAGACAAGACCGTCCTCATTTTCTTTGGACTGGGACTCTTGCTCATCCTTTCCCGCATCCCCTGGGAGCGCTTGTTTTAAGGTGCCCAGATGTTAGAACGCGACTCCGGCAGGCCCAATCAGGCCGAGCGCTGCATCCTCATTGGGGCAGTGACCCGCGATCAAAATGAGGCCAAAAGCGAGGAATACCTTGAAGAGCTTCGGTTTTTGGCCTACACCGCCGGAGCCGAAACCTTAGAGGTTTTTACGCAGAAACTTGATCGCCCCGATTCCAGCACCTTCCTAGGGAGTGGCAAAATGGAGGAGATCAAAGAATACGTCCAAGAGCATGGCATAGACTTGGCCATTTTTGACGACGAGCTCTCCCCATCACAACTCAAGAACATCGAGCGATTGCTGGAGATCAAGGTCATGGACCGAACCAACCTGATCCTCGACATTTTTGCGGCACGCGCCCAAACCTCCTACGCCCGCACCCAAGTCGAATTGGCCCAGTACGAATACCTACTGCCTCGCTTGACCCGCATGTGGACCCACCTTGAGCGCCAAAAAGGCGGCATCGGCATGCGTGGCCCGGGGGAAACCCAAATTGAAACCGACCGCCGTATCATCAAAATAAAAATCGCGCTTTTGCGTGAAAAGTTGGTGAAAATTGACCGCCAAATGGCCACCCAACGGGGCAACCGCGGCACCCTCATCCGCGCCTCCCTCGTCGGGTATACCAACGTGGGGAAGTCCACCCTGATGAATGCCTTGGGAAAGACCGACGTCCTCGCGGAAAATAAATTGTTTGCCACCCTGGACACGACCGTCCGCAAAATCGTCATTGGCAACCTGCCTTTTTTACTCACGGATACCGTTGGTTTTATCCGCAAATTGCCCACGCAGCTAGTTGAATCCTTTAAATCGACCTTGGACGAGGTCCGTGAATCGGATATTCTCTTCCACGTGGTCGACATTTCCCATGATTCCTACGAAGACCACATGGCCTCCGTGAACCAAATTCTCACCGAACTCAAAGCCCATGAAAAACCGACGCTTGTCGTGTTTAACAAGGTAGACGCCTGGGAGGCACAGCCGGATGAGGATGGCCACATGGGGCGCATTGAAGATGTCCAGAATCGCTGGATAAAAGAGTTGGGTGGACAATGTGTGTTCATTTCCGCCACCAACAAGGACAATTTCGACTCGCTTCGAGAGTCCATCTACCGCGCGGTCGCGACGTTGCATGCCGCACGTTTCCCCTTCGACACCTTCCTCTATTGAGGGGTTCAGGGCGAAAGCATTGAAGCGCTCTGTTTTATTGCTCCAAGGTTCATGCGCGCAGCGAAGGTCCACCTGCGGGGTCCAGGAAAAAAGAGATGAAACGTTTAAAAAGGCGCGCGTAGCGCACACTCTCGCTTCCTAGCTCTCAAGCCCTCTAGCTCCTAGCCCTCTAGCTCCTTATTTGAACGCAGGAATCCCCGTCACATCCATGCCCGTGATGAGCAGGTGAATGTCGTGGGTACCCTCGTAGGTCACCACGGACTCCAAGTTCATCATGTGGCGCATGATGGGGTAGTCCCCGGTGATGCCCATGCCGCCGAGCATTTGACGCGCATCGCGTGCGATCGTCAAAGCCATGTCGACGTTGTTGCGCTTGGCCATGGAGATTTGGGCGGTTGTGGCGCGGCCTTCGTTCTTGAGTTGACCCAAGCGGAAGGTGAGCAATTGGGCTTTGGTGATCTCGGTGATCATTTCGGCCAGTTTCTTTTGCTGAAGCTGGAAGCCTCCGATGGGCTTGTCAAATTGTACGCGTTCCTTAGAGTAGCGAAGGGCCGTGTCGTAGCAATCCATGGCCGCACCGATGGCGCCCCAGGCGATGCCGTAGCGGGCAGAATCCAAACATCCAAGAGGAGCACCCAAACCAGATTTGTTCGGCAGGAGATTCTCCTTGGGAACCTTCACATTGTCGAAGACCAGCTCACCGGTGGAGGAGGCACGCAGCGACCATTTGTTATGGGTTTCAGGTGTGGTGAAGCCCTCCATGCCACGCTCGACAATCAGTCCGTGGATGCGGCCTTCTTCATTTTTGGCCCATACCACGGCGACATGGCAGAAAGGCGCATTGGAGATCCACATTTTGGCCCCGTTGAGGAGGTAGTGGTCGCCCATGTCCTTGAAGTTGGTGACCATGCCCCCAGGATTCGAGCCGAAGTTGGGTTCGGTCAAACCAAAGCTGCCGAGCCATTCGCCGCTGGCCAATTTGGGCAAGTACTTCTGACGCTGCTCCTCATTCCCGTAGGCATAGATGGGGTACATGACTAAGGAAGACTGCACCGAACAGGTTGACCGCACACCGCTGTCGCCGCGCTCAATTTCCTGCATCATCAGACCGTAGCTGATTTGGTCCAAGCCAGCACCGCCGTATTCGGTGGGGATGTAGGGGCCAAAGGCACCAATTTCTGCCAAGCCTTGGACGATTTGCGTGGGAAATTCCGCCTTTTGGGCGTAGTCTTCGATGATGGGGCTCACGTCCCGCTTTACCCAGTCGCGTGTCGCGTCGCGAACGAGCTTGTGCTCTTCCGTGAGGAGTTCGTCCAAGAGGTAATAATCGGGGGCTTCAAAGAGGTCAGGTCGCATGTCTATGAGGTTGTGGCGGCAAAGGTACGGCAGAGTCCTTTCCGGTTTGTTTAACGAAGCTTTGGATTGCTCTCGTGGCGATCCTTGTCGCGGGCCCCTTTGGCGGCCATGCGTCGATCAAAAGCCGCTTGAAGGTCCGTGCCCGTTTGATTAGCCAGACAGAGAGTAACAAAGAGTACGTCGGCGAGCTCCTCGCCCAGGTCTTTGGTCTTGTCGCTTTCCTTTTCGGACTGCTCCCCATAGCGACGGGCAATGATGCGGGCCACTTCGCCCACTTCTTCGGTGAGTTGGGCCATGTTGGTCAGTTCATTGAAGTAGCGAACACCAAAGTCTTGAATCCATTGATCGACTTCGGACTGGAGGGATTGAATGGGTGTGGCCATGTTATTCTTTGTTTTTGGAGTCCATGGTGATGGTGACGGG